>Ga0310811_10005860_pt1 | contig 15623 bp, 16 predicted proteins | sample YCmetagenome_FD_207642 | JGI IMG/M metagenome (GOLD analysis project Ga0310811, IMG submission 207642) | Soil microbial communities from experimental microcosm in Duke University, North Carolina, United States - YC | ecosystem: Engineered > Artificial ecosystem > Soil microcosm > Unclassified ...
GAACACTAAGTAGTTCAGATGAAAGGTAACAGGACAAAACTGTGGATTGTTTAGGCCTTTGTATCAATGTGTATGTGATGGTAGGTAGGAGACCTGAGTCTGTATATAATGATACAGTGTACTACCAGTACCTTTCACACCAGATTCACACTTGTTGAGCTAAGTCCTGTACACCACCATTTGAGACAATTTGAGTACCCAGTATTAATATTAGGCATCTAAATAGTACTACCAATGCAAAGATTGATTTTTTTTTTTTGCAATGTTGAACATGCTTGATGATTTAAAATAAGGAATACTTGAATGTCACGCAAATGCGGTATGTTTCACAGTGTGACCAATGCATGGACATTGTGCATCTTTGATGTGAGCTGTCACACATTGTCATGCTTAAAAACAGGTTTTGCACAAAATGCCTTCTGCAACACAGAAATTCAACCGAATCACTCCCTTCTGTAGAGATATTTTGTGCAGAATACCTGGCTGATTAAAATGATACCACATATACAGGCAATTTTCGGTGAATCCATTGTACTGGGTCTGGTACAAAAGTTGCTTCACAGCACAATTGTACCATGTCTTCAACTGAATCTATCCCCAGCTTTTACACACTTCACATAACTATTTGTAATTTTGTATTATACTTCTATACATGTTTCTTAATGCATGGCTCAAGTAGCAGGACAAAATAATAATAATTGACGAAGTTTTAGCACAAGTGTGAAATGCACCAGTGGTGTGAAAGGTACCGGTAGTACACTGTATAACATGATGTATTTATATGGGGAAAGTTCATGTGACATGATGAAGTAAGGATATTTGTAAGTGATGAGCTTACACCCTCTCATTCTCTGAAGAGTTTTCTGTGGTGTCAATGATGTGTGCATTCTTGGGGATTGGATATTCATCCACCAGTAACAAATGGATTCTAGAAGAGAGAGATTCTGAATAGCTATAAGAAGAACAAACTTGCCTAAGGTTTCAATGCACCCAGGCAACATCATTTGGACCCACTCTGACTTCTTTAGGCTCACTCAATTCCTCTGTGTCAAAACTCTTAGACTTTCCAATTGCTTCATTATGAACCCATTCAACATTGCCTCTGCATTTGTTCAACTCAACCAATTCCTTGACACCACTAACAACATGCTTGATACCCCTAATGCCATTCCCTCCTTGGCACACACCCCCTCCACCACTGCATCCTTGGACTATTTTGCTATCCTAGATGAGGTAGAAAACCAAACCCTTATTGAGACTGCCTGTCTTGACATCCAGTATACTGCAGACATTGATAAACATCTTGAAGAGCAGGATGCCACCACAGTTGGACTCCTCATCAATATCTTCTGAGCAGCTGAGCTCATTGAATGAACCGCTAAACTCCTCACTAACTTGCAACACCATAACATCCTCCTTCATCTTCAAAGGTGTATTCAGAACCTTGCTATACATATGTCTTATGCCTGATGATGCTAAAAGCATTATTCATGAGACTATCCATGAAGTATGTGAGCAGATCATTATGAATCCAGTTGCCCACCCTCCATTGCCTCATATTGTCCTCTCTGTACCTGTTACAGTGCATGTAGCCCTCTATATTCTTTTCTATTGTCTTACCTTGTATTACACCACAACCGCAGCCATGCCATTGCTAGGTGATGTTGCTTTGTACTATATTTAGTTTTCTGATTTGTCTCATCTCTGACTCACCACATTCATTCCTAAACAGGCAAATACTCATAGTTCTACTTACTCGTGCTTGTCCTAAACCCCCTTCCCATTCACTATAAATATGCATCCTTGTACTATGTAGTTCCTTACTTAAATCTTACTAGGTTTTACCTGATACTTGATATTCCTTCACTTAAGCCCTCTAAGCTTAAGTTGTCTGAACCCTTGACTCTAACTTCAAGCACTCCTTGTTGTTAGTCTGAACCCTTGACATTCTGCAATAGACTTCACTGTCGTTGTAGTCTTATAGATAAACTCCAACCAATGATAGTTCTGTTTTGAACTTCAGTTGTTAAGAACTATCCTAGTTCATAACAGTACCTGCTCCAGTTGAGAGTGTATCTCCCATTGTAGCTTTGGCTATTACATCTGATCTTTGGTCTATGTCTCTTATGACAACTGCTGCCCTGTCTGCACTGCAAGTGACAGCTATCTCAGCAGAACCATCTTCCCTGTCTTGCCATCACCACTGAAGATGTTTGTCATGAACCACCTGCACCACACATGTTGTGTTAGTGACTGAACACAGGCACTGTCTTACTTAGATAAACTTGCAGGGCCTGGAATACAGGTGCTGGCTGCAAGTGCCATCCAACCACTAGGAAACTAGTGGGTTGTTGAGTTAAAGCACGGGTGCTGTCTTGCAGCCAGCAATAACTATAGCCTGAGTCATGGGTGACAATGACAAAGGCTTCTGAGAGATTTTTAAGATGTGTTGACCAAGGGTCAAAGCAAAGTGAGAAGATCACAAGTATAAGCTTTAGAAGCTTAAGAGGTTATGGATGAAGTAACTGGGAAGAACCAAGTAGATTCAGGTTAGAGAATACAGATTGGTATGTAGGGGTTTATATAGCTAGAGGAAACAAGCACAGACCAAGCTGTAAGTAGTAGTACAGAAAGAGGTAAGTAGAAAGACAGTGAGTTAGAGACTGGTGGTAGGGTTAGGGCAAGGGGGAACTGAATCACAGACTGACAGTATGGTAGGGGTATCAGGGGACTAAGTTACCAACCAAGGATGCAGTAAAGGAAAAGGGGTGACAACATCATGCACCAATAAAGTGGTAAGGAGTTCAGGGAATATTAGGGTGGTACTGGTAAAGTGGAAAGGGGTATAAAGATATGAGTTGATGGTCCAGTGAGCAGATGTAGTACAAGTAAGCAAGAGCTTGGTCAAAGGGAATATAACCAGAACAGATAAGGGGAAAGTATGACTAGCCAGAGAAGGTAATGTATAAATATGCATGAATAGTCATCCAGTGTCATGCATGGTATGGGACTCATACTATGACATAGATAGACAGGAAGTAATCACAGAGAGTGTACTAAGGTATACCTCATTGTATTTATAAGCCTGATTTCATTCTGACAGATTTACTTGTATTTATATCTCCTGTATGTTAGTTTTTCCTTCAGTTTCTTTTCTTTTCTTTTTTATGGCTGTTCCAGCCCAGTGAGCCACCAAGATTTGTTTGTAAGTATGTCATGTGACTGGCAATATTCTGATTTGTAAGGATTCATCATGATTTGTAATACTACTTTCTATATATGTAAACTACTTTGTAAGCAGCTGATTCAGCACTGCCAAATGGCATAGTTAGTAAGCCACTGACTTACTAATGCTGTGATGAGTCATGCTTAGTAAAATGGCCTCCCAAAAAGCTATAAAAGGAGCTCATTTTGCACTGAGTAATAACAGCTTTCCACTTTCACTCTTCTCTCAAACTGTGTGAGAGTCCATAAGAATTTAAGTGCAGGCCAAGAGTTGCCTTGAAGTAAGATTAAGTTTATCAGAGACTAGTTATATACTACCATAGGGGTCGCTTATATAACAGTCTATTTATATATATATTGATTACTTGTTGTGTGCTACCTTTCAGGGGTTGAGTATACAACACCAGAACAACTTTCAGACTAGGCTTTATATTTTGAACCAGGGACTCTCTCTTTTTCAGGAAGGGAGACACATGAGTATATGTCATATCCCGGATTCCAGACCTATCCTATAGTTGGATTTATGGACTAATCCTTAGATTAGATTCTTAGACCTCATCCATAACCATTTCCAGTCTTATCCACTATCGCACTTGTCCAACTACCTGTTAAGGTCGTACTCAAGGGTAACGGATCCGAAGGGCTTCAGCCTCAGCTCGTACGCTGTGCCCCTTTCCCGAGTATAGCCCCATATTTCAGAATGCTATACGTATCGTATCCGAAGATCCGGATGGCTGTTGTAGCGTATCCGAAGGTCTGGACGACTATCGTATGGTGTCCGGGTATAGAGGAAAGTAACGTATTTCTATCTGAAGACAAGGAATAGTATCATATGATATCCGAAGGTAAGGATTAGTATCATATTCCTATCCAAAGATAAGGAATAGTATTGTATACTTATCCAGATGGCATCTGGATATCGGACGGAAGTATAAGGACTAGTCTAGACAAGTCTAGAACTAGAAACTAGCAGAGTATTGACTATCCGTAGATAGAGGCGGATGCGTAAAGACTATCAGATACAATCCTTAAGTCTCGGAGGGTGACAAGAGTTGTTTAAGACTCGAGTCCGGATAACGGAATGAGGACAATCTAAGTTGATATTCGAACTGGGGTGCTATAGGACATATACAAGAGTTTATATACGATAGAACTACGCGAGAGGCTATGCACAAAGTATCGCAATGTATAAGTAACACTTATTAGAAGTCAATCATAAGCCGGGAGTTAATCACAAGTGAACAGATCAGTAAACATAGCCGGAAGAAAGCATAACCAATATACCAGAAAGGAGGATATACTAAATGGAGGAAATAAGCAGTGTTTAACGTTATATGAACAGGATATGAATGAAGAAGCTTATCGTGACGGATCCAGTACGGATCTGTGGATTGGATCTGATCAGATCTGACATCCGGAACTTCGGATGAGAAGCGCGAATGTATGGGATATGACACTACCGCTCATCTGTCTGATCCAATATGCCTATCTGATCTGGATCTGATACGATAAGCTTTCTTATTCATTACCTGTCCATATAACATTAACACAGCCTATTCCTTTATCCAATATGCCTATCCACTCCGGATCCGATATGATAAGCTTTCTATTCATTACCTGTCCATATAACATTAACACAGCCTATTCCTTTATTTGGTATTCTCTACCTTTTGGATAACTGGTTCTATACTTACCTGATATCTTCGCTATTTGTCTATTACCAGTACTCGGTTGTTTACTTATCTGATATGCTTACTGATCCGTTATCCTTGACTGCGCTAATGTACATAGCCTCGGACACTGCCTCTGATTATTCTGTTAGCTACCTACAGTATATAAACTCTTGTACATCTCCATAGATCCTCAGTTCGAATATTACAGTCTTGCAGCATTCTTGTCCTCGCACATTAGTGTTGTAAGGACCCCTTCTCTATCCTTTGGGCCTAGGGATTGATTCCCTAGGCCAGAGCTCCGCTCTTCCGTGTTTCCGGACTGTGTCCATTTCTGGATCCTACCTTAGGCCTAATGGATTGTATCCTTAGGTCAAAGTCTTGTCTTTCCGATACTCACACTCCTTCCGATCCTTATCCAACTCCGTCTCTACCTAAGGGTAGTCTATATCCATCCGCATCCGCTCCAGAACCCCTATCTGGAACTCCGGACCACTCTTCCTGCCTTGGACTGTGTCCATTGCAGTATATCCACCCTATGTCTTCACTAAGGATTGATACACATGGTTATTCCACTTTCTATCAAGTAGACGGAACTCCATCTGAGTTTCTGATACTCATCCGGAAGTTTCCCGCTGAAGGGTGAGGCTCGACTACAGGGATTGGAAGGCGGTTTGAGTGAATGGGGAAACTCTGCAGTAAGACCCAGGTGCGAGGTATATACTCGACCTGTAGGACAGCTACTGAGAGGGAGAACCTCAGAATATGGGCAAGGGACTCTCTTGCAACGAGGGAGGGTGCTCTAAGGTGCGGGGAACGCGAAAGGCGCGGTGCGTGTTATGGTCTATAGGCGCGGGTCGTCGTGGGCGCGGATACGCAATAAATCCAATCGTATATTGGATACTTTTAGAATCTAACTATGGCTAAGGAGTGGGGAGTGCGCGAACTGTGTGAACTAAAAGTCCAGTAAGGTCTCTATATACTGTATCTATAAGCGCGAAGGCGTGCGGTACCGAGCCAAATAGCGCGCGGTCCCGAGTAATTAGTATGTATGTAACTATATGTAAGGCGCGCGCTCAGGTCCGAAGTGGATGCTTTTGTAGCAATTGAGATAATTTACCAGTAAATCAGCAAGGACAAGGGGTGGATGGGTGTGTGGAGGTAGGCGCGAGGCGCGCGAGCGCGCTGGACGTGGTGATTTGAGCCTGTAGGACCTCAATATCAATAGGTAGACGCGATGTTCCTTACACCGCACTCATCCAGACGGTTCCCATGCTCATCTGGAAGTCCTTCGGAAGCTCCACCAGAGTTGTCTGCCTCCGGAGTCCTCCAGACTTTGTTAGGACCTTATTGGACTTTATCTGAAATTAAGGGCACCGTACTCAGGTGAGGGGCACAGCATATGAGCTGAGGCCAAAGCCCTTCTGAGTCAGTCATACTCACCCCTCCGAGAGATTGTATGCACCGGCATGCCACGGTCTTTAACAGTATACATCAAAGTTGAAACAGACTTTCAAAGGTTGCAACAGGACCTACAAGATTGAGACACATCTTAGTATCAGATCATTCAGGGTATCTTTTGAAGACACCACCAGGGAACAACAAGAAGAGGACACTTTTAAGTGAATCCTCCCAAGAACTCACATTTTATCTACCACAAAGTAGAAAGTCATAGACTATGTACTTAAGGACTGGCAAGAAATCTTATCACTGTGTAGTTGTGTTGTCACTATGTTCATTCAATATAAGATCCTTAAGTAGTAAGACACTGGGTAGAGGTAGAAAGCAAGGGTGAGGAGGAAAATGAATAGGGGCCACACCAGCAGTGGATGTTCTTGTAACATGTTGCATGTGCATCCACTCCTTCCCCTCCCAATTGCAACCATGACTGCTCAGCCTCTCCCATCCCCTCATTGTCCAGAGTCACCATCATGAAAACCAACCCAGAGAATGACTTTGTATGTCATAATTGCAGAGATGGCCATTGCCATAAGTATTGCCTGAAATACCACTGCTGTCACATGCTGTGCTGGACCCTCAACTCTAAATCCCACTTCTCTGGATCTCCAGATCTGAGATCCAGATTTTAGATGATCTGTCCTAACATATATCACTTCCAGATACTAAACCTTATATCAGCACCCAACCCCATTTGGAATCCCCCTATCTCCAGTCCATTGGTTACTTGTGTTTCCCTTGTGATTATTGATCTGTTACTTGTGCTTCATTTCCATCTTCATTATTAGTGATCCACTTAACTTACTAATAGACTTTCCACATGCTTTGTACATAGCCTTTTACTTTGCTGACTGATTCCTGTAAGGCTGGGTATGAGTTTGACAGGGAATTGCAAACAAAATGAGACAGAAGTAAAATGTATTAGTAGGCAATACAAAGAGAGAATAGAACTACAGATGAGGGTTTTCTGAGAGGCTTTTGGTTGTTCTTGGAGTGGGGATCTGAGTATCAGATTCACTGGTAGGTATGAGTCTACATGGGTGGTATAAATACTCGAGAAAACAGTAAGGGTCCTAGGGACAGACAGTAGTGTGAAGACAGAGGCAGAAGGAAGTGGTGTTGCACCTGACAGAGTAGGGTAATGGTAAGGAAAGGAGAGTATGAGATACTAATGAGTGATGGTAGGAAAGGGTATTGATTTGACAGAATAATGAGGGTTGCATAGTGGTTTTGACAGATTCGGAGATGGTGAACTGAGAATGGGGTGCCAGTAATGAGAGAAAAGGATTGAGGGTCAGTAGTAAGGACGGTGTGACAATATAATTCCTGCTGGGCTGTAGAACCCTATATCTTCATATAGGTCTCAATAGCTGAACTTCTGATACCATTCTCTACCCACTTATTGTCAGCCCTCACTTGTTTTAGCTACAATCTTTGTCTGACGCTTAGTCTGCGCTTTCCCGCGCCATGCACACACTTCCTGCAGCACTATCCATGTTCCCACACCATATCCTGCACTACTCCTGCGCTTTTGGCGCTATCAGATTCTCTCAGTAAAGTGTTATAGAGCAGTTCTACACTTATGCTCTAATAGCAATGCTTTCCCGCACTTAGCACTCATCTAGTGACACATTCCTGCGCTCTATGGACCCATGTGCATACCTGCGCATTAGTTCTCATGCTTTGGAACTCCCTTAGGAAAGCTTGTGTCCATCCAAAGTCCATCCTACCTCATTGGTATGTATTCTGCCTTGCCTCATGTTTTGTAACAAGTGTTGCAGCCTTATTACATTTTTACTGTGTGTTTTTCCTATTCCTTCCATCTCCAACAAGGATATTGACTACTATAAGAAACCTAGGATTAGGAATACTCACTTTACTTCCCTTTGACTGTATTTCCCTTTCCTTAGGTCTTACTTAGAAGTAGTCACCATTAGTTGCACTCTATAGCCCCTACTGGCTTCCTTATACCTTCCTTAACCTTGCAATCATTATCCTTGACTTTCATTACCTTGAGATACCTTACCCCTCCTCTACTGCTCATAGCGCTCTGATAGTGACACCTATAGCGCTCCATATAGCGACGCGCTGTAGGGACTCATATTTCTATGGGCGTGTAATGGGCATATTCACGCAAGCAGTCCGTTTATCATTCGCATAATGACTTGCACTTCCATTGGTATATCATGCAACACGTTCCTGTATAACACGCCATAGGCGCGATGCTTTCCCACGCTCGCGCTTAGCGTGCGTTCTTGTGCATTTTCACGTTTCATCGCGCACTTTTGCGTTTCATTGCATTTCGTCGCCTATTACCTGGGAGCGCCTATCCATGTCCAACCACCTCATTGGTACGTCATATTCCTTGCCTCATGGTTGTAACAAGCATTGCAGTGTTATTACATGTTATTATGTACTATCAGCGCATTTTCTTCCTATCCCTTCCGCGTCCAATGCGATTTTGTCTAGTATATAGTTTGATGATCACACTACTACTCTCCCCCATTACTCCCCTTTACTGTACTTCCCTCACTATTGGGTTTTACTCTGAAGTAGTAGTCACCATTAGGGCGCACTTTGTGTTACCTATGGTTATTGTTATCGGACTAGACTAGATTAATCAGACCTTGCTTTTCACTTGCTTTGCATTGCGCTCGCTTTGCGTATCCGTCGATCCGTTATCTATCCACCCCTCTATATCACTCCTTATTCTCTGCATTCCATCCGTGCTTTCCCATGACAACGCGCGCGCCTTCCCACGCTTCGCTTACCTTAGCATGACTTTCCTGCACTTCGCATTCTCATCGTGTTTCTTCGCATTCTTCGCATTTCTTTGCGCATCCTTCAGACTACAAGGGTCTCTCATATATCTGGTTCTGTGTGCAGTAGCAGTCCCCTTTAGGGTCAAATGCGTCTGTCTCAGGCATAGCAGCCTAGGTGCAGCAAGACCCAACATTCTGCCTCACCAGCAGCATTGTTGATCTCACATCGAGAGAGTGATTGCGCAAGCAGCAGTCACTTAGTGCCTTCAGTGCTTCCTGTGCTCCTTATAGCAATGCACTTTCCTGTGCATAGCACACTTTTGGGTCTTTGTATCTAGAGCTGTTCTCAGTAGCTATTCCCTCAGGTCGAACGTTCTTGTCTCAAGTGTAGCAGCTGGGCAAGGGCTTAGACATATATTGGTTAGGTGTTTTATAGACTACCTAGCCAAGTTTGTTTATCATAACAGTTTAGTGTAAGACGGCAACTGTGAGCATCAAGCTGGATGAATGTGACAGTGAGATAATGGAAGTAAGAGGAGGGATGACTCAGATATGAAGAGTGATGCTTCTTCACATCAATGTGTCATGTGGACAGCTTCGAATGCATGGGCCAGTTCAAACATTTCTTTTTGAAGTCTTGTTTGGGGCATAGAGAATATCATATCCTTACATCCCCTCCCTACTTCGAATATTGACTGTCCTCAGTCGATCTTCCAACTAAAATGTATTGTATTTAATCAAAGAAAAATAAAACAAGAATGAAATGAAACACCACGCAACAGAAAAAAAATGCATCTAATCTTCATTGATGATGGTACTGGCAAGGTTCTCAACATTGATATATTGGGTGACATCAAGAGAGTTTGGGGAATGAGGGTGGTAAGGAATGAGGCAAAAGGCGGCAAACTTGAGCTTTGACATGGAGCTGTCGACTTTGGCAGGACAGTAAGAACTTCCTTGAGAGCACAAGACCACAATCATGGGTCCGAAATAATGGGGCCTGCATTTAGCATTTGAGGTGGCTTTGATTTTCTTGTTGAGAATGAGAATGAGAGAGCCAGGGGGGAAGTTATAGTTGTGGATGGTGTGAGAAAAACACCATTTGAAGTCCTTGATGGATGCAAGGTGGCTCTTCAAAAGTTGTTCCCATGCAAGTTCTAGGTCATCGTCATGTTTGAGGAGTTGTCAAGCCCAGAGAGCAATTAACTTGTGAGTTGGAAGGAGGTTTTTAATATCAGGGAGTGTGAAGGTGGCATCGACAAAGTCAAAAGGGAGTAAAGGCTTGGCACCATGGGCTAAATAGTAGGGTGAGTACCCCATGGATCTGTGAGTTGTAACGTGATTGGCCCAAAAGACATGATGAGTGAGAGTGGGCCATTGCGTGATATCACCGCTACAAGCTTTGACAAGTGAGTCCTGGATGGTGTGATGAGAGCATTCAACACATCCATTGGCCTTTGAGTTATAGGCTGAGATGTGAATATGGGAGATATGATACTTTTGAGTGAGCCAATCAAGTGCAGCAACAAAGGGAGTCCTGTTATCTGTCATGATTTCTTCTATTGTTCCCCACCTGCAGAGAATGTCTTTGAACAAAAATGCTCCCAATGTTCTTCCAGTTTCCTTTCTCAACATCCTAAACTCTGACCAATTTGATAATGAACAGCATGCTTGAACAATATAGGAATATCCATGGGAGGTGGGCATGTACATGGAATCGGTGAAGGCTTTTCAGAAGAGGGTCAAAGGGATGGAGATGGTAGGTGGAATGACAACCTTTTCAACAGATTGGATTTGACACTGATGGCACATTTTGATGTACCACTGTAAGGAACATCGCGTCTACCCATTGATTTTGAGGTCCTACAGGCTCAAACTCCAATGCTCGAATCACCACGTCCAGAGCATGCACTTTAGCGCACTCACACACCTTGCGCCTATCTCCACACACCTGTCCACCCCTTGTCCTTGCTGATTTACTGGTAAGTTATCTCAATTGCTATGAAAGCGTTCACTTCAGACCCGAGCGCGCACCTTACATATAGTTACATACATACTAATTACTCAGGACCACGCACTATTCGGCTCGGTACCGCACACCTTCACGCTTATAGATACAGTATATAGAGACCTTACTGGACTTTTAGTTCACACACTTCGCATGCTCCCCACTCCTTAGCCATAGTTAGACTCTAAGAGTACCAAATATACGATTGGATATATCGCGTATCCGCGCTCATGATGACCTGCGTGTGTAAACCATAACATGCACCGCGCCTTTCACGTTTCCTTGCACCCTAGAGTACCCTCCCTCATTACAAGAGAGTCCCTTGCCCACATTTCGAGGTTCTCCCTCTCAGTAGCTGTCCTATGGGTCGGGTATATACCTTGTGCCCGGGTCATACTGCAGAGTTTCCCCCTTATCTAAAATCACCTTTTCATCCCTGTAGCTGAGCCTCACCCTTCACCACGTCAAGTCTTTATCAAGAGACAGCCACCAAAAGTGATCTGAAATAGTACATTGAGTGGAGTAAAGACCTTTGTGACCAAGTAAGTCATGACATTGCCAGAGAATGTATAGTCAATCTGGGCCAAACAGTACTAATTGGTAATGACCAGCTGGGTTCTTGCACCAGAGACATTGTCCCTGCATGAAAAACTGATGTGCATGCTTGGTCAGCCAAGATCGTTCCACATCTGATAGAGTCAAAGGAAATGAGAGATTGTCAAGGAAAGAGTGAATGGTCTGTAGTTCCTCATTGCACTGATGAGAGGTATTGTCTGGAGGGATTTCATGATCAGGGTGGTTTGCAGAGTGCAAGGTAAGTACAGCATCATTCTTCAATTCAGGGAAGGTCCATTCTAAGTCTTTCTTGCTCCAAATCATGCATCCTAGCACTTTGTCAATCCAGTCCTCCACTTCCTCAACAGACTCCTCTTCATTGTCATCATCTTCTGGTGCATGTGGCCTTTGCAATAATCCATCAGGACCAGCATGCTTCTCTCCAGGTATGTGCTGAAGTTTGAAATCCAATAGTGAGATTCCTGCTGTAAGGAACATCACATCTACCCATTGATTTTGAGATCTTACAGGCTTGAACTCCAATGCTCGTATCACTACACTCAGAGTGCGCACTTCTCATGCTGAAGGCACTAAGACTGACTGTGGTGTGTGCAATCAATCTCATGCCCAGGTCTTACTGCAGAGTTTTCTCCCATACTCATTTCTGCCTTTTCATCCCTGTAGCTGAGCCTCACCCTTCACCGCAATCCATCTATTCACTGCAGCATTTGGATGTATGTCCAGATTTTGAAGCATCCCTTTAATAAATTTTGTGTTGAGTTCAACTGTGAAGGTTTTGAGTCCGATGAGCCAAACTTTTGCTGCACATAAGGCACAAACAAGCTGTATAATTCAATCTTCGCTTGAGAGTATCTTGATTCACAATCATTCCAGGTAATGGACCCAAAACATGATGGGTACCATTTACCCTTGGAGACTTGTGATAGGATCCACCCACAGGCAATGTGTGAAGAGTCAACAGCCAGGATGACTTCATCCTGTGAAGTATAATCAATGGGATGGATATAAGTGGATGATATGATGGCATGTTTGAGAAGGTCCATAGCTTGCTGTACCTCATCTGACCAAATGAAAGGAACATTATTATGAGTAAGGCTTGTGAGTGAGTGGGAAATTGACATGTAATTCTTGATCCAGTTTCACATTGTTCCTGCAGTTCCCAAGAATGCATGTACTTCAGAACAAGTGGTGCAGGAAGGCCAATGTTGGACTTTGGTGATTTTCAAAGTATCAGGTGTGCATCCATTGTAGTTACAAAGCTGACCAACAATGAGGACTTTGGGAACACAAAGGAATAATTCCTTTGCCGAAATGGTTGCTCCCGCATGCTTGAGTCTGAAGGACACAATTAGCATCTGTTAAGGTCATACTCAAATGATATCGGATCTGAAGGGCTTCAGCCTCAGCTCGTACACTGTGCCCCTTTCCCAAGTATAGCCCCGTATTTCAGAATACTATACTTATCATATCTGAAGATCCGGATGGCTATCATAGCATATCCGAAGGTCCGGACGACTATCGTATGATATCCGGATGTAGAGACAAGTATCATATTCCTATCTGAAGATAAGGAATAGTATCATATATTTATCCGGATGGCGTCTGGATATTGGACAGAAGTATAAAGGCTAGTCTAGACAAGTCTAAGACTAGAAACTAACAGAGTATAGACTATCGGATACAATCCTTAAGTCTCAGAGGGTGACAAGAGTTGATAAGACTCGAGTCTGGATAACAGAATGAGGACAATCTAAGATGATATTTGAACTGGGGTGCTATAGGACATATACAAGAGTTTATATACGATAGGACTAAGCGAAAGGCTATGCACAAAGTATCACAATGTATAAGCAACACTTATTAGAAGTCAAACATAAGCAGGAAGTTAATCACAGGTGAACGGATCAGTAAACATAGCTGGAAGTAAGCATAGCCGATATACCAGAAGGGAAGATATACTAAATGGAGGAAATAAGCAGTGTTTAATGTTATATGAACAGGATATGAATGAAGAAGCTTATCGTGACGGATCCGGTATGGATCTGTGGATTGGATCTGACATCTGGAACTTCGGATGAGAAGCACGAATGTATGGGATATGACAGACACAATTAGCATCAAGGCAATGTTCCCAGACAAAATGGTGAATGCCAGGATTTTCAGCAATCGTTTCAAAGGTTCCATCTATTTTCTCATAATGAATGTGAGGCCCAAGGACATTAACATCATCTTGGAAATTTGGGGCAATGTCAGTCTCAGCTTGCAGAATAAAAGCAACATCATTCTGGAATACAGCAGGTGAATCTGTCCATCCTTGTGGGAGAACCATGAGATGATAAGTGCCAAGAGGTGTTTGGAAGGTGGTTATATTGCAGGACTCTTCTGCAAGAGCATGATGGTCAAACCCCACAAAAAGATCCATCATTGAATAAATGGCATGTCCTGCACATTGCTCCACAAAAGCTCAACATAAGGCATAGAAGCAGCATCCTTAACAGTTATTGAGTTGAGCTGTTGGAGATCGTGAATGATGTGGATTGCACTGCTTTTTTGTTTGATGGCTCGTACACACTAGATGCTATTTTCAACTTGATGAGCTTGATGACTTCGTCCTTGATACCAAGTAGGATGGAGGGCTGATGATGGATCCAAGGGACATGTTCAATGGTAGGAATAATGATGGGTGGGGAATAATCATCTTGGAAACATCCTTTCTCCATTTCATCCCAGGCAAGAGCAAGCTCATTATTCATCAAGACCTGGGCTGCAAATTTTCACTCCTTGGGCCACAAGAACTTGTTCTTGAAGACTCCAAGTTCATCCATATGGTCCTGGGTGAGTTGTTTGCCAGGTACAGTGGCTCAAAAAACTGTCCACATGTTTTGACATTTTTCACTATCTATAATATTGTGTGAGAACAAGCAAATGCCTCGAGGACATGCTTATACCACATTGTAGTATGGCTTCAGGGCTTTCATTTGAGCCCTACACCGTGGGAATCAGTGTAGATATAGTGGAGATACAAGGCTCACAAATTGGTGACTCATGCAGACAGTTTTTTGACTCAAGTATTTTACAGTAATAACCAGGTATTCTAGTATTTTGTATGCCTCCCTTGGCTTTAATTACTGCCTCTATCCTTCTAGGCATACTCTCAATTTATTTCTGGCAATCCTCAGCTGTGATCTTCCCCCATTCCACTGCTACTCTCTCCCAAAGCTCCCATACTCCTTTAGGGGGGTTTTCATAGGCTTGAAGCTTTTTCTTGAGCATTCCCCAGAGATGTTCGATGACATTGACATCAGGAGACTGTGCTGGCCAGTCAAGAACATTGATGTTATGTTCTTTAAACCATTCCCTAGCTCTTCTGGATGTGTGCTTGGGATCATTATCCCATTGGAAAATGATATCTTCTTCATCAATCCCTGATTCTGCCAAGCTAGGCAGCAAGTGGTCATTTAAAATGTCCACATACTGCTCAGCATTCATCTTCCCCTCAACCTCAGCAAGCATTCCTACACCATTCCATCCAATACAGCCCTATACCATTCAAGAACCTCCTCCAAACTTGACAGTCCCATTAACCTCTCTGTCTGATAGGCCATCTCCCTTTTTTTTCATACACATACCTTCCCATCTGACCCAATCCTATTGATTTGTGTCTCATCTGACCATATAACACACTTCCAGTCCTCTACAGTCCAGTGTTGATGAGCTAAGGCAAAGGCTAGTCGTCTCTGCCTATGTTTGATGGAGAGAAGAGGCTTTTTCTTCTTTGTTACTGCCTTGAGATGAGTTGCCTTGAGAACATTCCTCACAGTTTGTGAAGAGACAGGGGTAGTGATGGTGGAATTGATATAATGGGTGGCTTGGACAGCATTATCAGCCTTTCCTGTAGTGATATGTTGGATAATAGCCCTTTTG
>Ga0310811_10005861_pt1 | contig 15623 bp, 12 predicted proteins | sample YCmetagenome_FD_207642 | JGI IMG/M metagenome (GOLD analysis project Ga0310811, IMG submission 207642) | Soil microbial communities from experimental microcosm in Duke University, North Carolina, United States - YC | ecosystem: Engineered > Artificial ecosystem > Soil microcosm > Unclassified ...
TCGTCCTCACGATCACCCAGATGCTGCGCAAGCAGGGTGTGGTGGGCAAGTTCGTGGAGTTCTACGGCGAGGGCGTGGCCGCCGTACCGCTGGCCAACCGGGCCACCATCGGCAACATGAGCCCCGAGTTCGGCTCGACCTGCGCGATCTTCCCGATCGACGACGAGACCGTGCGCTACCTCAAGCTCACCGGGCGCTCCGCCGACCAGATCGCCCTGGTCGAGGCCTACGCCAAGGAGCAGGGCCTGTGGCACGACCCCAGCGTCGAGGCCGTGTACTCCGAGACCCTCGAGCTGGACCTGTCCACGGTGGTGCCCTCGATCGCCGGCCCGAAGCGGCCGCAGGACCGGATCGCGCTGTCGGAGGCCAAAGAGGCCTTCCGATCGGCGCTAAGTGACTACGCGAAGGGCGAGCCGGCGGCCTCCACAGTGGACGAGGCCTCGCAGGAGAGCTTCCCGGCCAGCGACGCCCCCTCGACCACCGAGGGCAACGGATCGGGCGCGCCCCGGGAGCCGATCACGGCCGCGGCCGGCGCCGGCGGGCGGGTCAGCTGCCCTACCCCGGTGAAGCTGTCCGACGGGCGCGAGTTCCAGCTCGACCACGGCGCCGTGGTGATCGCCTCGATCACCTCCTGTACCAACACGTCCAACCCCTCGGTGATGCTCGGAGCCGCGCTGCTGGCCAAGAACGCCGTCGATGCCGGTCTCGCGGTCAAGCCGTGGGTGAAGACCTCGATGGCGCCAGGTTCCCAGGTGGTCACCGACTACTACGAGAAGGCCGGCCTGTGGCCGTACCTGGAGAAGCTGGGATACCACCTCGTCGGCTACGGCTGCACGACCTGCATCGGCAACTCGGGCCCGTTGTACGAGGAGATCTCGGCGGCCGTGCAGGAGTCCGACCTGGCCGTGGTCTCGGTGCTGTCCGGCAACCGCAACTTCGAGGGCCGGATCAACCCCGACGTGAAGATGAACTACCTGGCGAGCCCGCCGCTGGTCATCGCCTACGCGCTCGCCGGCACGATGGACTTCGACTTCGAGAACCAGCCGCTGGGCACCGGCACCGACGGCTCGGAGATCTACCTGCGCGACCTGTGGCCGAGCCCCAAGGACGTCCAGGACGTGATCGACAGCTCGATCAGCGTGGAGATGTTCACCAAGGACTACGCCGACGTCTTCAAGGGTGACGAGCGGTGGCGGGCGCTGCCCACGCCGGAGGGCAACACCTTCGACTGGGACCCCGACTCGACCTACGTCCGGAAGCCTCCGTACTTCGACGGGATGCCGGCCGAGCCCGAGGATGTCACCGACATCTCCGGCGCCCGGGTGCTCGCGCTGCTCGGTGACTCGGTGACCACCGACCACATCTCCCCGGCCGGGGCGATCAAGCCCGGCACCCCGGCGGCGACCTACCTCGACGAGCACGGCATCCAGCGGGCCGACTACAACTCCTACGGGTCGCGTCGCGGCAACCACGAGGTGATGATCCGGGGCACGTTCGCCAACATCCGACTGCGCAACCAGCTGCTCGACGACGTGTCCGGCGGCTACACCCGCGACTTCACCGCCGGCGGCGAGCAGGCGTTCATCTACGACGCCGCGCAGCACTACGCCGAGCAGGGAACCCCGCTGGTCGTGCTGGGCGGCAAGGAGTACGGCTCGGGGTCGTCGCGGGACTGGGCGGCGAAGGGCACCGCGCTGCTCGGGGTCAAGGCGGTCATCGTGGAGTCCTTCGAGCGGATCCACCGGTCCAACCTGATCGGCATGGGCGTGCTGCCGCTGCAGTTCCCGGCCGGTGAGTCGGCCTCCTCTCTCGGCCTGGACGGCACGGAGACGTTCGACATCAGCGGCGTGACCGCGCTCAACGACGGCTCCACCCCGGCGACGGTGCACGTCATCGCCACCCGGGAGGGCGTTGAGACGGTGGAGTTCGACGCCGACCTGCGAATCGACACTCCCGGCGAAGCGGATTACTACCGTAACGGCGGGATCCTGCAGTACGTCCTGCGGCGGATGCTCGCCTCCTGAGCGGGTAGCGAACACGTTCGTTTCCATCCGGCCGGGCCGGAGGTCACCGCCTCCGACCGGCCGGATGTTTCGACCAGGTTGACGTGCTCGAAGCAGAGGCAAACCGGTGGCTCCGGTGGCTCCGGTGGCTCCGGTCGCTCCGGTGGCTCCGGTCGATCCATGATCGCCAGGATTGGCGGATCCGCTGCGCTGAGCGCTGTGAATCCGCCAGTCCTGCTGATCATGTTGCTCGTCAGGCCAGCCGATCAGGACGTCAGCGCGCCTGTTGGTCGGCGCGCCTGTTGGTCAGTGCGCCGGCCGGTCAGGGCGCGAAGGTCAGTCCCCGGTCGGTGAGGGCCTCCCGCAGCCTGGCGATCGCCACAGGACCGACACCGGTCAGGCCCACCAGATCGGCCTCGCGCCGGGCGGCAACGTCCTCGAGTGTGACCACCCCCGCCGCCCGCAGGGCCCGGCTGGCGGCCGGTCCGACACGCGGAATCGGGGTGCCCTCGGGTTCCGGCGCACGACGCCGGGGTCGCTCCCCGCGTGCCCGGAGCTCCGCGTCCACGACGGCCGCTCCGCGTGGGGAGAGGCGGTAACCGATGTCCAGCGACTCGGTCAGCCCCAGCTCCTTCAGCTTGCGCACGTCAGTCTTGAACTCGAGGGTCGGGCGCCCGACCTGGGCCGCGAGGTCGGGTGCCCGCCGCTGCGGGAACCGGTCGATCAGCTCGAGGACCTCGCGGGTCCACGGCCCGATCTTCGAGACCCGGTCGAGCCGGTCCAGCCGGGCCCGGATGGCCGCGACCTCGTCGGGGCCCGGCAGCGTCTCCCGCAGCGCGACCCTCGGGTCCGGGCCGGCGAAGCGCAGGCCGACCCGCCACACAGGCTGCTCCGGCCGCCCCGCGAGCCCGGTCCGCAGCGTCTCGGCTGATGCGGCGCCGGCCCGCCGGGCGTCCTCCTCACCGAGATCGGCCACCTCGACCCGGTCCACCGAGGTGATTTCGATCAGGCCCACGGCGGTGCGCATCAGGGTGCCGACCACGACTCTCGGTCGCTCCCAGCGGCGGAATGCAAGATCCAGATCACCGGCCTGGATCGCGCGTAACTCGACAGGGCGGATCCTCACGACCGGCAGTCTGCCGTGCCCATCCGCCGCATTGCACGTCCGGATCCGGCCTCGTCCCGGTCCGAACCCGCCCGATCCCCCATTCCCGGCCGCCCTCGCCCAGGTCAGCCCGGCCTCCCTCACCCGCCCCCGGTCGCCGGGAGGATCCTGGGGCGCATGACGGTGCGCGAACCCAGGCTGGAGATCGAGTACTGCACGCAGTGCCGGTGGCTGCTCCGGGCCGGGTGGACCGCTCAGGAACTGTTGACCACGTTCCAGGCCGAGCTCGGTGAGGTTGCGCTGGTGCCGGGTACCGGTGGGGTCTTTGTGGTCAGGGTGGCCGGGACCGTGGTGTGGGACCGCAAGGAGCAGGGTGGCTTCCCCGAGTTGGCCGAGCTGAAGCGGCTGGTCCGCGATGTGATCGCGCCGGAGCGCGCGCTCGGGCACTCCGACCGCCGCCCGGAGTCCGACGGCTGAACGCGGAGGTGCGAACGCCCGCCGCACGTGCGTTCGGCGGGGGTGCAAACGCCCGCCGCACATGCGCTCCGGCCCCGGATTCGCATTGCGGGCCGGCGCGCCGCCGTCGAGAGTGGAACGGTGACCGCGACACCGACATTCGCCGAACTCGACGCACCGGCGCCCGACCTGGACGCACTGACCGACCGGGCCGCCGAGGTGCTGCATGCCCTGCGCCCGCACTCCGACCTCGCCGGATGCCTCGCCGCGGTCCGCGAGTGGGACATCGTGCGCCAGGGCGTCACGACCTACGAGGCCCTGGTCGGCCTGCGCTATCACCAGGCCACCGACGATCCGGAGGCCCGCGCGCGACGCCGGGCCTGGGACGAGGCGCAGCCACACTGGACCGAGCTGTGCGTGTCCGTGAAGCGGGCGCTGCTGGACCATCCCCGCCGCGCCGAGCTGGAGGAGGCCCTGGGTGCCCAGGCGTTCGCCCTGTGGCGGTCGGAGGTGCTGGCGTTCGACCCTGCGATCAAGGACGGGCTGGTGGGCGAGGCCGCGCTCACCGCCGAGTACATCGAGCTGCTGGCCTCGGCCCAGGTGGACTTCAATGGCGAGCAGCTGAACCTGTCGAGCCTGGTGAAGTTCCGCCAGCACTCCGACCGGGGGCTACGCCACCAGGCCGAGCGGGTGCACTGGGAGTGGTACGCGGCTAACGCCGGTGAGCTCGACCGGATCTACGACGACCTGGTACGGGGTCGAACCGGGATGGCGCGGCGGCTCGGGCTCGACGACTTCGTGGAGCTCGGGTACCGACGGATGTGCCGGGTCGACTACGGTCGCGCCGAGGTCGCCCGGCTCCGCTCGGCGGTCCGGGAGCACGTGGTCCCGTTCGCCGCCGAGCTGCGGCGCCGGCAGGCCGCCGCGCTGGGGCTGGACGCACCGGCTCCGAACACCGTGCCGGGTCCGAACACCGTGCCGGGTCCGAACACCGTGCCGGGTCCGAACACCGTGCCGGCTCCGAACACCGTGCCGGGTCCCAACGTCATGGCGGTGTGGGACGAGCAGGTACACGACCCGGCGGGCAGTCCGGTGCCCGGTGGTGGACCGGACTGGATGCTGGCCCGGGCACGCGAGATGTTCGACCAGATGGGTCCGCTCGGGCCGTTCTTCCGCCGTATGGACACCGGTGGTTACCTCGACCTGCCCGCCCGGCCGGGCAAGGCCGGCGGTGGGTTCTGCACCAGCTTCCCCACCGTCGGGATGCCGTTCGTGTTCGCCAACTTCAACGGCACCAAGACCGATGTGGACGTCTTCACCCACGAGATGGGGCACGCGTTCCAATGTTTCCAGAGCCGGAACCAGCCACTGAGTGACTACCACTGGCCGACCCTGGAGTCAGCGGAGATCCACTCGATGAGCCTGGAGTTCCTGAGCTGGCCGCACATGGAGCGGTTCTTCGGCCCGGACGCCGACCGCTACCGGCGTGTGCACCTGGCCGATGCGTTGCTCTTCCTTCCCTACGGCTGTCTGGTGGACCACTTCCAGCACGAGGTGTACTCCCGGCCGGATCTGTCCCCCGACGAACGCCACACGGTCTGGCTGGACCTGGAACGGACCTATCTACCGTGGCGGGACTGGGGCGACCTGGCCTACCCGGGGTCGGGTGCCTCCTGGCAGCGGCAACGGCACATCTACGGGATGCCGTTCTACTACATCGACTACGTGCTGGCCCAGGTGTGCGCACTGCAGTTCTGGGCGCGCGCACGGGTCGACCCGGGGACCGCGCTCGCGGACTACGTCAAGCTCTGCGGTCGGGGCGGCTCGGCCCCGTTCCTCGAGCTGACCCGCTCCGCCGGGCTCCGGAGCCCGTTCGACGACGGCTGCGTGGCCGAGGTGGTCGCGGCCGCCCGCGAGGTGCTGGCCTGACGTTTTCGAGGGGTCACCAACCGCGGCGGCGGGCCGGGACCGGCCGGCACGGTTTCGTCGAACCTCGTCGGGAGACCCCCAGACAGGGCGCCGGCGCCGCTTGCTCGTCCTCGGGCAGAAGGCTCGGGTAGACGTTCATCAGCACCTCGCAGTCGCAGAACCCCCCGCGGTCGGCCAAGCGGTCGGCCAGCGCGGTCGCCCTCGGGGCGTTGCGGTCACGCCAGTGCTCGGCCCAGCGCAGGTGGTTGTCGCAGCCGAACTCCCCGACCATCCTGGTCAGATAGCAGACGAGGCACTCTCGATCGCCGGGCGCGGTGAGGGATTCGCTGAGCTCGCCGACCAGACTCTCGGCACGCTGATCCACATCGATTTCCATGGCGAAGGTGTACCGCAACGCACCGACAAGACCGGCCCGTCAGACCGCGGTCGCCAGCGATACCGCGAACCGCTCCGCCTCGTCGGTCCACCACTCGCTCAGCTCGAACCCGGCGGTGGCCAGCTCACCGGCGACGCCCTCCTTGCGGAACTTGGCCGAGGTCTCGGTGCGCATCTCCTCCCCGGAGGCGAACGGCACCTCCAGGCCGAGCTCGGGCACCTTGACCGTCATCTGGCGGCGGGCCCGCAACCGCATCTCGATCCACTCCTCCTCGGCGGACCACAGCGCCACATGCTCGAACGCCTCCGGGTCGAAGTCCGCCCCGAGCTCCCGGTTGAGCACCCGCAGCACGTTGCGGTTGAACTCCCCGGTCACACCCTGGGCGTCGGCGTAGGCCGGCACCATCACCGCCGGGTCGATGACCAGGCCGGTCCCCACCAGCAGCTGCTCCCCCGGACGCAGCGCCTGGCGGGCCGAGACCAGGAACGCCGCCCGCTCGGCCGGGCGCAGGTTGCCGATGGTGCCGCCCAGGAAGGCCAGCAGCCGCTTGCCCTCCGCCGGGATCCGCGACAGGTGCCGGGTGAAGTCCCCGACGATCCCGTGCACCGGGAGGTCCGGGTAGTCGACGTTGAGCGAAGCGATCGCCTCGCGCAGCGCGGACTCCGAGACGTCCAGCGGCAGGTAGCGGCGCAGTGTGCCGGCCCTGCCCAGCGCGGACAGCAACCACCTGGTCTTCTCCGAGGACCCGGAGCCGAGCTCGACCAGGCTCTCCGCCTGGGATGCGGCGGCGATCTCGTCGGCGCGGGTACGAAGGATCTCGCGCTCGGAGTTGAACGGGTAGTACTCGGGTAGCTTGGTGATCAGCTCGTACAGCTCGCTGCCCGCGGCGTCGTAGAACCATTTCGGCGGCAGGTCCTTGGGCGTCGAGGTGAGCCCCGCCCGTGCGTCCGAGCGCAGCGCCTGGGCGCCGTCGGCCTCGGTCAGGTACACGTCGAGCACAGCGGTGGTCATCGGACTCCTCACTCGGTGTTCGCTTCGGGTCACCGGGCAGCCGCCCACGGACGGTCGAGACCGTCGATGGGCCGCGTCCCGATGCCACCCGCAGCGCTTCCGTACACCAGGTACCCCTCTGGTACCGGTTCCCAACCTGGCAGGTCGTCGCAGCTCTCCGAGGCCACGGTGATCCCCTCGGGGGTGACCTGGGTGGTCAACGCGTGTCCCCACGCCGTCGCCCAGACCTCGCGGCCGTCGGTGAGCAGCAGGTTCAGCCGGGATCCGGGGGCGGCGGCCGCGACCTCGGTGACCAGCTCGGCAAGCGCCTGCCCGGGGTCGGCGCCCTCGTCCAGCCGGGCCCGCAGCAGCACCCACAGCAGGGCGGAGTCGGTGGCCGCGTCCATGGTCAGCAGGTCGGTGACCGGCACCCGGCCCGCGAGCCGCGCCATCGACCCGGGCCAACCAGTGATCGAGCCGTTGTGGCTGAACAGCCAGGGCCCGCTGGTGAACGGAGCGCAGGCGGTGTGCACCACCGGCATGCCGTCGGTCGCCGAGCGCACCGCCGCCAGCACCGCGCCCGACGAGGTTGCCGCCGCGATCTGGGCGAACGACTCGTCAGCCCACAGCGGCCGCCCGCCGCGGTAGCGCACCGGATCGGCCCGGTCGGGCTGGTACCAGCCGACCCCGAACCCGTCGACGTTCACCGTCCCGGCGCCGCGCATGTCCCGGGGTTGGTAGGACTGGCTGTACAGCCCGTGCGGCGGGGTCAGGACCAGGGCCGCGAGCGGGCGCGGCCGACCCAGGTAAGCCAGGTGGCGGCACACCGCGCTAGCCGACCCGTCCCTGCGCGATCTCCGTCGGGCTCGCGTCCCGCGCGCAGCGGAAGCCGGAGAAGATCTGCCTACGGATCGGATGGTCCCAGTTGCGGAAGGTGGCCCGCACCGCCGACGGGGCGGTCCCGAACGAGCCGCCGCGCAGCACCCGGTAGTCACCGCCGAAGAACACCTGCGAGTACTCCGGGTACGGGAACATCTCGAATCCCGGGTAGGGATGCCAACCCGACGAGGTCCACTCCCACACGTCACCGATGAGCTGGTGCACACCCAGCGGGGACGCACCGGCCGGGTAGGCACCCACCGGTGCCGGGCCGAGGTGGCGCTGGCCGAGGTTGGCGTGCTCGGGACGCGGCTCGTCGTCCCCCCACGGGTAGCGGCGGGACCGTCCGGTACCCGGCTCCCAGCGGGCGGCCTTCTCCCACTCGGTCTCGGTGGGCAGCCGCTTGCCGGCCCACGCCGCGTACGCGGCCGCCTCGTGGAAGCAGACGTGCACGACCGGCTCGTCGGCGCCGATCGGCTCGAGCACACCGAACCGGCGGCGCCAGAACCGGCCGCCGTCGCGCTGCCAGAACTGTGGCGCCTCCAGGCCGGCCTCCCGCACGTGGCGCCAGCCTTCGGGGGTCCACCAGCGCTGGTCGGCGTAGCCACCGGCCTCGACGAACTCCGCGTACCGGCCGTTGGTCACCGGGACGGTGTCGATCACGAACGCCGGGACGTCGACCTGGTGGGCGGGGCGCTCGTTGTCCAGCGCCCACGGTTCGGAGGAGGTGCCCATGGTGAACGGCCCGGCCGGCACCAGGACCTCGGCCTCGGCCGGCGCCCTCACCCCGGTGGGGAGCGGCTCCCCGGCCAGCACCGGTGGGCCGGAGCGCAGCTGGTGGGTGGCCAGCATCGTCTCGTCGTGCTGCTGCTCGTGCTGCACGATCATCCCGAACGCGAACGCGTTCTCCTCCAGCCGTCGGCCGCGCAGCGGGCTGCGCTCCAACGCGTCGAGCGCCTTCTCCCGGACCTCGGCCACATAGGCGCGGGTCTGGCCGGGGGTCAGCAGCGGCAGGTCCACCCGGCTGGACCGTGAGTGCTGGAACGCGTCGTAGAGGCCGTCGATGTCCGGGCGCAGCGGCTCGCGTCCACCCACGTCGCGGACGAGCCACAGCTCCTCCTGGCTGCCGATGTGTGCCAGGTCCCAGACCAGCGGCGACATCAGCGGTGAGTGCTGGCGCACCAGGTCGGCCTCGTCGACGGCGTCGGTCAGCGCGGTGCTGCGGGCCCTGCTGGCGGCCAGCTCGTCGGCCACCCGGGACCGCAGGCGTTCCGGATCCATGGTCGTCATCGGATGGGGCTGCGCGCTCATAGGTTCACTCCCGGGAGATCGGCCGGTTGGACGGGCTCGTCGGCGGGACAGCGACCACGCAGTACCCGGGCGAGAGCCCGCTCGAACAGCTCCACGACCGGCCCGCCCGGTACCAGGGCGGGCAGCGCCTCCCCGGCCAGGCTGAACACCGTCGCGGCCGCCCGTGCCAGCTCGGGGTCCTCCAGGCCCACCTGCGCGGCGCCGGACCACCGGTCGGCGACCGGCAGGCACGCCTCGAGGGCCGCCTCGCCGGCCACCGGGTTGGACAGCAGGGCCGCCAGCACCGCGACCGGGACCACCCACTGCGACCCGGGCTGGGCGTCGATGTAGCGGACCTCGAGGTGCCCGTGCGGGCGCACCGGCGGGAACATCGTGGTCAGGTGCAGGTCGAGGTCGTCGGTCGTCGGCGGCTCGGGAAGAGCGCCGGCCACCCAGTCGGCGAAGCTCACCCCGGACGGGGCGTCCCAGGAGTCCTCCCCCCGGCGCAGGCACAGCAGCTGCGCGCCCATCACCCGCTCGGCATAGCCCAGCGCCGGATCCGCGATCGCCAGGTCCGGCGGCGCGGTGCGCGGCGGGTCGAGCGCCCACCAGCACGCCAGCCGCGACGACTTCCAACCCGTGCGCCGCCCGTGCAGCATCGGCGAGTTCGCGAACGCCGCCACCAGCACCGGCCCGACCGCGTGCAGCAGCCGCCAGCGGGCCGGCAGGTCGGGCCGCTCGCCCAGGTCCACGCAGGGCTGGACGGCGGCCGTGGAGCACATCATGCTGCGCCCGTACGGACCGAAACGGTCGAAGGCGGCCTCCATGGCGCAGTAGCGCGGGATGGAGAGCAACCGCCGTGGCGGTGAATGGGCGTCCGCCGCCGACGGGCGCGGATACAGCTCGTGGTCGCGCAACCGGGTGTGGAGAGCGGCGATGTCCGACTCGACGAGGTCGAAGAGCGACCCCAGGTCGGGTAGCGGAGGGCTGGCCAGCTCGACCTGACCGCCGGGTTCGACGGTGACCAGGGAGCCGGCGGGAAGCGGCAGGGCCGGGGAGTGCGGGTCGACGGTGACCGGAGCGTGCGGGCCGAGGGCTGAGGCGAGGGTCGGCAGATCGAGCGGCGGACGCCCTACGGGACGCGCCAGGAGCCACTCCAGCTCGACCCCCAGCAGCCGGGGAGGTCCGTGCTTGAAGCACACCGATGCGACGTAGGCCTCGGCCTGCTCGCGCGTACGCAGTACCTCCGACGCGGGCGCAACCGGCTCCGAGCCGGGCACACTCGCGACCGAGGTCTTCTCGGGCGACACCACCAACCACCCCCGATGCTGGGTCGAGCATCGACGCTACACAAGGGGACCGACAATCGCAGGAGCTCCGTGATTACCGAGTCCGTACATACGGATTGCTAGCCGCTACGCTGGGTCGATGCCTCGGGTGAGTGCGGGACATCTCAGCGCGCGCCGCGAGCAGATCCTCGCCGGCGCCCGTGACTGTTTCGGACGCTTCGGCTACGAGGGCGCGACGGTGCGACGGCTCGAGGAGGCCACCGGGCTGTCCCGGGGCGCGATCTTCCACCACTTCCAGGACAAGGACTCCCTGTTCCTCGCGCTGGCCCGGCTCGACGCCCGGAGGATGGCCCAGGTGGTCGAGGAGCACGGCCTCGTCCAGGTCATGCGCGATGTCCTGGCCGACGCCACCAGGGCGGTCGCCGAGGGCCCCGGAGGCGCGGCGGACGGGTCCGGGATCAACTGGCTGGGCACCCGCCTCGAGGTGTCCCGGCGGCTGCGCACCGACCAGGCCTTCCGCGCCGAGTGGGAGGAACAGGCCAGCGAGCTCACCCAGGCGGTCCGGGTGCGGCTGGCCCGCCAACAGGAGGCGGGCGCGGTCCGGTCGGATGTGCCGGTCGACGTGCTCGCCACCTACCTGGAGCTCAGCTTCGACGGGCTCATCTCGCACCTGGCGATGGGACTGCCGGTGGCGAACCTGCACGGGGTGCTCGACGTCGTGGAGAGCAGCGTCCGGGCCTGAGGAACCGCCCCGGGGCTGAGGGCCGGCTCAGGCCGCGGCGGTCGTCTCCTCCCCGGGCCGGACCCGGAACTGGGTGCGGTAAAGGTCCGCGTAGCGGCCCTCGGCGGCCAGCAGCTCCTCGTGTGTGCCTCGCTCGACGATCCGGCCGTGCTCCATCACCGCGATCAGGTCGGCGTCGCGCACGGTGGAGAGGCGGTGGGCGATGACCAGCGCGGTACGCCCGGCGAGTGCCTCGGCCAGCGCCTCCTGCACCGCCGCCTCCGACTCCGAGTCGAGGTGGGCCGTCGCCTCGTCGAGCACCACCACCGACGGGCGGGCCAACAGCAGCCGGGCGATCGTCAGCCGCTGGCGCTCCCCGCCGGAGAGCCGGTAACCGCGCTCCCCCACCACGGTGTCCAGCCCGTCGGGCAGCGACTCGAACAGATCGCCGAGGCGCGCCCGCCGCAGCGCTTCGACCAGCTCCTCGTCGCTCGCGCCGGGACGGGCGTAACGGAGGTTGGCGGCGATCGTGTCGTGGAACAGGTGCCCGTCCTGGGTGACGACGCCGACCGCGGCGCGCAGGGTGTCGAAGCTCAGCTCGCGCACGTCGATCCCCGACAGCTCCACCGACCCGGACTCGACGTCGTAGAGCCGGGGTACCAGCGCGGCCAGCGTCGACTTCCCGGCACCGGAAGAGCCGACCAGCGCGACCACCGAGCCGGCGGGCACCTCGAGGTCCACGCCGTGCAGGACCTCGACCCCGCCCCGCGCGTCCAGGGTGGCGACCTCCTCCAGCGAGGCCAGCGAGACCTCCGACGCCGCCGGGTAGCCGAAGCGCACATCACGCAGTCGCACCGACACCGGGCCGGGTGGCAGTGGGCGCGGAGCGGCCGGTTCGGTGATCATCGGTGGCAGGTCCAGCACCTCGAAGACCCGCTCGAAGGACACCAGCGCGCTCATGACGTCCACCCGTGCCCCGGCCAGCGAGGTGAGCGGGCCGTAGAGCCGCGACAGCAGCAACGCGAGGCTTACCACGGTGCCGGCCGCGATCTGGCCGGTGACGGCGAGGTACCCGCCGAGGCCGTACACCAGGGCCTGCGCCAGCGCGGAGACCAGGCTCAGCGCGGTCATGAACACCCGGGACACCATCGCCGTCCGGATGCCGATGTCGCGGACCCGCGCGGCTCTGGCCCCGAACTCCTCGGCCTCGGTGCGGGGCCGCCCGAACAACTTCACCAGGGTCGCGCCCGGGGCGGAGAAACGCTCGGTCATCCGGGTCGTCATCCCGGCGTTGAGGTCGGCGGACTCCCTGCGCAGACCCGCGATGGTGGCGCCCATCCGGCGGGCGGGCACAACGAACACCGGTAGCAGGACCAGCGCGAGCACGGTGACCTGCCAGGCCAGCCCGATCATCACCAGGAGCGCCAGCACGAGCTGGATGACGTTGGCGACCAGGCTGGCCAGGGTGTTGGTGACCGCCGACTGCGCGCCGATCACGTCGTTGTTCAGCCGGCTGACCAGCGCTCCGGTCCGGGTGCGGGTGAAGAACGCCACCGGCATGCGCTGGACGTGGCCGAACACCGCCAGCCGCAGGTCCAGGATCAGGTTCTCACCGATCCGGGCCGACAACCAGCGGGTGGCCAACCCGACACCGGCGTCGAGCACCGCCAACCCGGCGATGGCGCCGGCGAGCACCAGCACCGTCCGCGCCGCGTCCGGGATGCGGCCGGCGCCCACGATCGCGTTCACGACCTGTCCGGCCAGCAGCGGTGTGGCCACCCCGACGGCCGCCGACACCACAGTGAGCAGCAGGAACGACGCCAGCTGCCTGCGATAGGGCGCGGCGAAGCGCCAGATTCGGGTCACCGTGCCCCTGTTCAGGGACCGCTTCCCCAGTTCGTCGCGCCGACCCGCCGTCCGGATCATGCTCCGCCCGCCGATACCGTCCACGGCGACACCCACTCCCTCGTCCCCCATGGCAACACCCGGAGGCCCGATGGGCTTCCCGCTCGCGACGAAGAGACCACGAACCTCGGGTGCGCACCGAGGCCCCGGTGTGGTCGGACAGGTGTGAGGCCGTCAGTGACGAGGCCGATGAGCTCTGTGAGAAACAGCCTGGTCCCCGTCCGGCCCGACCGTCGGTCACCGTGGCCGGTGATCATCGGATCGGGTTCGGGTGAGGACTGCCGCCGCCCCGCGTTCTCGACGAGCTCCATCGGACCGAGCGCCGCACGCCCCCGCGCGCTGGTCCTGAAGTGTTCGGCCCCGCCCCTGACCTACTTCTTCTTCGTCCGGGTGGCGCCGCCGCGGCCCCGCAGCGTCACGCCCGTCTCACTGAGGACGCGATGTACGAACCCGTAGGAACGACCGGTCTGCTCGGCCAGGGCGCGGATGCTCGCGCCCTTCTCGTACTTCTTCTTCAGATCTGTGGCTAGCTTGTCGCGCTGGGTGCCCGTGATGCGAGCACCCTTCTTCAGGTCGGCCACGCGGGCGGCCCTCCTTCTCCGATACGGAACTTCGACAACCCTGATGCGACATCATGATCCACGAGAGGGATCTTCGCCAGGAGATCGACAAAGGTATCGGTGAACGGTTGGCCCGAATGGCTTTCGCGTCTGGGTGATGCTTCTGCGCGAACGGGTGATCGTCGATCGTGCGACCTTGCGCGCCCGATGATCAGGCCAGCGAGACGAGTTCCAGGTAGTCGGCCGACCAGTGGTCCTCGGTACCGTCCGGCAGGACGATCACCCGCTCCGGGTTCAGAGCCCGTGCCGCGCCGGGATCGTGGGTCACCAGTACCACCGCTCCCTCGTAGCGGCGCAGCGCGTCGAGCACCTGCTCGCGGCTGACCGGATCGAGGTTGTTCGTCGGCTCGTCGAGCAACAGGACGTTGGCCGCCGAGCTGACCAGACCGGCCAGTGCCAGTCGGGTCTTCTCCCCGCCCGAGAGGGTGCCGGCGGTCTGCTCGAGCTGTTCCCCGGAGAACAGGAACGCGCCGAGCAGGGTCCGCAGCCGCTGTTCCGGGGCATCGGGCGCGGCGTGCCGGATGCAGTCCCACACCGAGGCGTCCAGGTCCAGGGTCTCGTGCTCCTGGGCGTAGTAACCCAGCCGCAGGCCGTGGCCCGGCAGGACCTCGCCGCTGTCGGGTTGCTCGGTTCCGGCCAGCAGCCGCAGCAGCGTGGTCTTGCCCGCTCCGTTGAGCCCGAGGATCACCACCCGGCTGCCGCGGTCGACCGCGAGATCGACCCCCGCGAAGATCTCCAGTGAGCCGTAGGACTTGGCCAGGCCCTCCGCGGTCAGCGGGGTGCGACCGCACGGCGCCGGCGACGGGAAGCGGATCTTGGCGACCTTGTCGTTCTGCCGGATGTCGTCCAGGCCGGCGAGCATGGTGTCGGCGCGGCGGGCCATGTTCTTGGCCGCCACCGCCTTGGTCGCCTTGGCCCCGAGCTTGGCCGCCTGCATGTGCAGGGTGGCCGCCTTCTTCTCGGCGTTCGCGCGCTCTCGGCGGCGACGCTTCTCGTCGGTCGCCCTCGCATCCAGGTAGCGCTGCCACGACATGTTGTAGCTGTCGACCTCACCCCGGGTGGCGTCGAGGAACCACACCTTGTTCACCACGTCGCCGAGCAGCTCGGTGTCGTGGCTGATCACCACGAGCCCACCCTCGTGGCGCATCAGGAACGAACGCAGCCAGGCGATGGAGTCGGCGTCGAGGTGGTTGGTGGGCTCGTCGAGCAGCAGCGTCGTCGCGGAACGCCCACCGGACCCGGCGTCGCTGGCGGCGTAGAGGATCCGGGCGAGCTCGACCCGGCGGCGCTGGCCACCGGAGAGAGTCGTCAGGGTCTGCCCGAGAACCCGATCGGCCAGCCCGAGGTGCGCACAGATCCGGGCGGCCTCGCTCTCGGCGGCGTAACCACCCAGGGCGGAGAAGCGCTCCTCGATGCGGCCGTACTCGCGTACCGCCCGGTCCCGGGCATCACCGTCGACCAGCTCGGCCATCGCGGTCTGGGCCTTCTCCATCTCACGGAGCAGCTGGTCCAGACCGCGCGCGGAGAGCACCCGGTCCTTCGCGGTCACCGACAGGTCACCCTCACGCGGGTCCTGGGGCAGGTAACCGATCAGGCTCGAGGCCTCGACACGCCCGCCGTAGGGCTGGCCCTCGCCGGCGAGCACCCGCATCGAGGTGGTCTTACCCGCCCCGTTACGACCGACCAACCCGATCCGGTCACCTGGTGCGACGCGCAGGGTCGCGCCGCTGACCAGGATCCGGGCTCCGGCGCGAAGCTCCAGGTCGGTGGCAGTGATCATCGGTGAGGACTCCAGACAGGTGGCGTACAGGTCGCAGCGGCTCGCCGCCTGCCACCGGCGACTCGAACCCGAGACGGAAGCGACTCAGCTGTTCAACTGCCAGCGCTCTTCAACGGCTCGGCGCTCTCTAACGGCTGGACGCTCAATAACGGCTCGGCTCGTCCGGACCACCTCTCCAGTGTAAAGGACGGACCCGCCCGGGTTAGGGTCAGTGACCATGAGCCCCGACACCCCTTCGCAGGCCAACAGCGCCACCTACGACCTGGCCGGACGATCCGCG
>Ga0310811_10005862_pt1 | contig 15623 bp, 12 predicted proteins | sample YCmetagenome_FD_207642 | JGI IMG/M metagenome (GOLD analysis project Ga0310811, IMG submission 207642) | Soil microbial communities from experimental microcosm in Duke University, North Carolina, United States - YC | ecosystem: Engineered > Artificial ecosystem > Soil microcosm > Unclassified ...
ACAAAATTACAATTGCCGGCAGGCCGGCAAGGGCATTCCGGAAGGTTTCAATGGTACATTTCCCGGATTGACTGTCTGTATTCTATCGGGGTGAGCTTTGTAAGACGTTTGAAAAACCGGTTAAAATAAGAGGTATCCTTAAAACCCAGTTCAAAGGTAATCTCCTTGATGGGGTGTTCAGTATGAAAAAGCAGGCGTTTGGCTTCCAGGATGAGCCGCTCGTGAATATGGGTGATGGCCGGTTTGCCGCTTTGTCGTTTAACCACCTCGCTCAAATGTCCGGCGGATATATTCAATAGCCCGGCGTATGCAGTGACGTCATGCAGCGCTGTGTACGACTCCTCAATTTTGGCCAGGTATTTCTTTAACAAAACCCGGTCGGGGGCCAGCTCCGTATGGTTAAACTGTGCGGTGTATAACCTGCTTAAGTAAATGAGCAATACATGCATGTGAGCCATCAGCATCCCGTGCTGCCAGTTATTCTTTGTTTGATATTCTGCGTAGATCCTGTCAAGGGTATCTTCCAAATAAAGAATATCTGTCGTGTGTAAGCTGAGTTCGTGCCCGTTATGCGGGTTTTGGATAATGGGCAATTGCTTTAGGAAATGGTTGCCTTCCAACGCTAAGAACTCTGCGGTAAATCCGATGAAAACCCCTTTCAGCGGTTTTGCTTCCTCCTTTAAATGGACCTGGTGCGGCACGGTAAAATAAAAGGTGTCGGGTTTTAAAGTATAGGGTGTCATGTCTATCCAATGCCGGCTGCTTCCCTGCCTCACCAATACAAAAAAATAATAATCCTTACGATGAGGCACCAGGAAATCCGCACGCATGGTACCGATGCCGCCATCGATCTTATGGATCTTGAAGAGCTGGTTGCGATTGGATGGATCCGGTTCCAGCGCATATTTCGGAATGATGGTTTCGGTATCAGGATAATACATGGGGCAAAGTTAAGCCTATAAGGCTTATATTAGCAACTGTATCAATATGATAAGCATATGGAGCTGTCTGTACAGATCACCTGGCTTTTTATTCTGGCCATCCCCATCGCCTGTATCGCCTGGACGGTGACACACGAACAGATCTTTTTGGAGCCCCGGGAATACTGCAAAAGACAAAGCGCGGAAGGTAAAACACTTCTTTACAGGAAATTCTTTTACCTGTTCACCTGTGAATATTGCTTCAGCCACTATGTGGCCGCTTTATTCCTGTTGATCACCCACTATAAGTTGTTGTTCCCGGACTGGCGGGGCTACCTGATCGCCGGCTTCTCGCTCGTCTGGATCGCGAATGTATATATGAGCCTCTTCCTGTTGCTCCGTACGGATATAAAGAAGGAAGGGACGGACGTAAAAGTGAAAGAGGAAGAGTTGAAGCGACCGGATTGATGCCCGCCCGCAATGCTGCTTTATACTTTCGCCTTTGCTATTTTATGATAAGTGATATAGGAACCGAATATGAAGAGAAGGCCTACTATTACAGGTATCCAGACAACGATAGGATCTCCCACCGCCAATCCGGAAAATACAGCTCCGGTCAGATCAAAAGTAAACCCCGCATAGGCCCACTCCTTCAATCTTGGATTACCTGGAACAAGGATGGCAATGACCCCTAATATTTTGGCGACGGCGAGAAATTTAAATATATAAAGCGGGAAGCCTATGTGCTTTGCAAATTCAGCGCCTTGCGGATTGGGAATAAAACTACTTATGGCTGAAAAAAGCATCATTACGATCAGCAGGATGGTAAATACCCAGTAGAGGATTTTTGTTGTTTTCATTTTGCTACCTTTTGGTTGCAAATATAATTGCCACCCTTCGGTTGCGCAAATTTTTTGAATGATTTATTTTTTATATTACTGAAAATTTTTAGCGTTGATTAAAAGTATAATGCTGGCGGGACCTATTTCCCTGCTGTTACTGGTAGCCGGATGGCGGCCTCCCCATAACCAGGATGCGGAAGGATATGTGCCCATTTTCGATGGCAAGACCCTGAACAATTGGAAAGGCGATGAGACTTATTGGAAAGTGGAAGACGGCTGCCTCGTAGGAGTGGTTACCCCTTCCACCTTGCTGAAGCGAAATACGTTTATTATCTGGCAGGGAAAGATGCCCGAAAATTTTGAAATTAAAGTCGACTATAAAGTTTCCGGTGAGGGCAACAGCGGGATCAATTACCGTAGTGAGCAGGTGGAAGGGTTACCCTATGCATTGAGGGGATACCAGGCTGATTTGAACGGGCCCAATACCTATACGGGCAGCAATTATGAAGAAAGGGGACGAACCACCCTTGCGGCCCGCGGGGAAAAAGTCACCTTAACCCCCGTCTCTCCTGCTGACTCCCTGAAAGCGCATATTAAGGATAACCAATGGCTGTCCAAAATGGTAACGGCATTACCAGGCAACCCGGAAGCCTTAAAAGCCGCTATCAAAGCAGATGATTGGAATGAATACCATATTATCGCAAAGGGCAATCATCTGTTGCATTATGTCAACGGTATCTTAATGAGTGACGTGACAGACAATGATACGATCAACAGAAGGTTTAACGGTTTGTTGGGGGTGCAGGTTCATGTCGGTCCTCCCATGAGGATAGCTTATCGCAACTTCAGGTTAAAAAAGCTGAAATAATTGTGACGGATGCAGTTTACTTACGACAGGCTAAAACGGGTTAGGGTATCCTGCCATCGACCATCTCCAGGATCCGATCTGATTTTCCTGCAAAATCCAGGTCGTGGGTAACCACGATGATGGTATTTCCCTGGGCGGCTAATTTCCTGAAGATTTCGAGTATGATGGCCGTATTGGCAGAGTCCAGGTTACCCGTAGGTTCATCGGCCATGATGATATCCGGGTTGTTGATCAGCGCGCGGGCAATAGCAACTCTTTGCTGCTGTCCGCCGGATAATTTAGCGGCAATTTTCCCTCCAAATTCTTCCATTCCCATTTCCTTCAGCTTTTCCAATGCCATTTGTTGGATGCTGCCGGCGTCAAACCTTCCCAATTTCAAAGCCGGCAGCATGACGTTTTCCAATACCGTGAACTCGGGCAACAGGAAATGGAACTGGAATACGAATCCGATATGTTCGTTCCTGAATTTGGCAAGCTTATCTTCCTGCAGACCTGTAACTCCAACGCCATTAATTTCAATGGCCCCTTCATATCCGGTATCCAGGGTGGAAAGCAGATACAACAGCGTTGACTTCCCGCACCCGGATTTCCCCACGATGGAGACGAACTCGCCCTTTTGCAGCGAAAGGGAGACATCATGCAATACCTGAAATCTGGACGGTTCATAAAAATATTTATTGAGCTTCTCTGCTCTAAGCACTTCTTTTGACATAACATTGATTTTACCCCCGTAAAATGGCAACAGGGTCTATTTTGGCCGCTTTTAAGGCTGGCAGCAAACCCGCCGCCAGGGTAGTCAGTATTCCAAAAACCATCCCAAATACATAATGCCGAACGTCGAAAGTGACCGGAAAGAATTTTATAACGATCCACTCATCTTCAGGAAAAGGCACTTTTGACAGGCCATAGGACAATAGAAATCCTAACAGGAGGCCAGCCAGTCCACCCATTAAACCGATGATCAAAGATTGCGACAGGAAGATCTGCAGGATATCTTTCCTTGCAAAACCTTGTGCCTTCAGAATGGCGATATCCTTCAGTTTACCGGTGATGACCATGTTCATGATATTGTAAATGCCGAAACCGGCAACCATCAGCATGGTAAAGCTTACCACATAGGTGAGCATATCGCGTATAAGATTACCGGCTTCGAGAGAGGCATTGACAGTCTGCCAGTCGTCCGATTTGTAGTTGTACTTATTTGAAAAAAATGCCGCCATCGACTTTGCCTGGTTAAGGTCTTTCACCTTGATACGGATATCGGTGATATAATCGCGGTTTTTCCCCAGGAGCTGCTGCATGGAGGAGGTGCTGATATAGGCCTTATATTCGTCCATTAAGGCCATTCCGAACTTATACATGCCTACCACCTTGAAACGCATTTGTGCCCCGGAAGGGGCGGTGGCGCTGACGATGTCGCCGCCGGTAACATGAAGTTTGTCCGCCAGCTTATAGCCCATCAGGATGCCGTTCTCGGTGGTCATCAGTTGATCCGGCCGCCCTTCATCCATCTTGCCGGAGATATCGAACAACCGGTCTTCTTCCCGGATATCCACACCGTCGACAACGACACCAAGCTGTACCGGTCCATAGTTGAAAAGCAACTGTACCGATACCAGGGGCGAAACGGCGACAACGTCCTTGTTTTTCCGGAGGTCCGCAATGATCCCGGGGGCATTTTTGAGGTTAAGATGGATCTGTTTGGGCTTGGGATGCCGAACAATGATCCATTTCTCCGGAAGCTGATCGAAATACCGGCTGGAGACAGAGGTTGAATAATCTGTTTTGAAATCATTATACATGTGGATGTCGGGGGTGACGGACAGCATTATATCCTGCAGGAATTGATTTACTCCTTTCATAAAGCTGATCATAAGGATGAACATGGCAATCCCGAATGTCACGCCCAGCATGGCAATCGCGGTTTGTCTTTTTCGGGACAACAGGTGTACTTTGGAAATCCTGATATTTATAGGCAGTTTCATGGGATTTATTTTTTAGTCATTACGCGTATCGCTGTCTTTTCAGTTATCCCCGATACGATCTCGATATAATCCAGCGTTGAAATGCCGGTTTGAACGCGCAGCTTGTTTTCTTTCCCTTTATGATAGACCAGAACGCTGTCTTTCCCGATCAGGGCTGTTCGGGGTAAGACCAGCACCTTATTTTTCTTCTGCACGATGATATTGGCTTCCACGGAACTGTGGATGAAGGGTGGTATAGCCCCCCTGGTGAAACGGGCATCAACCCGGAAGGTCTGGTCAGTTTCATTCATGACAGGATATATACAGGTAACTACCGCTTCATAGATCTTGCTGCCGGAGACATCGGCCTGAACCAACACGGTTTGCCCGGCCCTTAATTTGTCAACATCCTGCTGGTCTACAGACAGGCGTAGCAGGGGAGGGCTGGAGTCGCCCAGCAAGGCGACCACATCATGGGTTCGAACCGATTCGCCGATTTCCCTGAACGTTTGATAGACAATGCCATCCCGGTCGCTGCGGATGGAGAAATCTTTCAGGTCTTTCCGGGCGGTGCTTAACTGACTTCTGGCGGTGCCGCGGGCAATCCGGATGTCGTTCAAAGCGGAGAGATATTTCTGTTCGGCGATCTTCTGCTGATTCAGGGAGATCTGGTAGTTGCTGTAAGCGTTATCGAGATTGTTTTTCGTGCCGATATTTTCCGCCCACAGGCTATTCCAGCGGTAGTAGGTAAGAGAGTCGTTCCTGAACCTGAGTATCGCATTTTGAAGAGATAACTTAAGGTCATTCAACAATGGCGACTGGTCTGAAAGGTTGCCCTCCTCTATATTGTAACTTATTAAGGCTGCGTCCGCCCGTTCCCGGACCCCTTCATCACTTGCCAGATACAATAGCTGTCCTTTTTTGACCGTATCGCCATCTTTGACCAGTTTCTTTATTATTCTACCGGTACATAATGCGGAGAGGGAATATTCATTTTCCGAAACGAGTTTGCCGGATGCATATACCGTTTCAATGAGGTCTTTTCGCTGTGGATACGTCAGGGGTACCTGTTTACAGCCGAAAGCCAGCATGAATGATGTCAATAAGATCGAGGTCTGGATATAAGTCTTGAATCGCATAAAAGGATGGTTATCAGTAAAGATATCATGGTTGCCGGCCTCGTTGACTGATGCCGGTCAATACAGCCATTGATTTTCATTACCTGTGATTTTTCGTGTGGATGGGGCCCATTTCGGGCTTCCACAGGAAATCTGTAGACATTCTGAGCGAGCTATTAACTCCCCGTTACAATAGGGTTACCAAATCGATAAATGTAAACAGGGTTGATCTTTTAAGCTTTTAAAAACAAAATTTTGCTGCTTTAAAACAGTTCTACCATGCACAATACCAAAATGAATTCTGCCACTGTTCTCACGCTGTTTCTTTTTTTGCTGGCTTGCGGTACGGTCCGGGGCCAGGAGATTACGGGGCTGGTAACAGACCTGAAAACCGGTGAGCCTATGACCGGGGCTACGGTGCTTATCAAGGAAACCGGGAAAATGCAGTACGTCCAGCTCGATGGAAAATTCATTTTTAAAAATGTAAAGCCGGGAAATTATACCCTTGAAACTACATTCGCGAATTGCAGGACCGTTGACCAGGAAATTTCAGTGGCATCGGGGAAGGTATCTAATATTCATATCAGGCTTGAATCGAGAGAGGTGGAGTTGACGGAGGTGACCGTTATGGGAGGCAGGAGCAATTCCGACGGGAATATCCGAAACCTGGAAAGGAAATCCAATCAACTGGTGAATATCCTCTCTTCCAAAAATATCCAGCTGCTGCCGGATATCACCGTGGCGAATGTAATGCAGCGGATGAGCAGCGTTACCATTGAGCGGTCCAGTTCCGGGGAGGCAAGGTACCCCATCATCCGGGGAATGGAAAAAAGGTATATCAATACCCTTGTCAATGGCATCAAGATTCCCAGCCCTGATAATAAGAGCCGTTTCATTCCCCTGGACCTTTTTCCTTCCGAGCTATTGGAGCGACTGGAAGTGAGCAAGAGCCTCACCCCTTCCATGGAGGGCGATGCCATCGGGGGAACGATCAACCTGGTGATGAAAGACGCTCCGGAGACGAAACTATTCCAGGCGAATGTTTCGGTCGGATATAACAGCATTTTCAGGGACCAGCCCTTTATGCATTTCGACCACAGCAAAATGAGCAAATTATCCCCGACGGAGAAAAACGGGAGCGGTTATTCGGCCACACCGGGCGATTTCCCCGTGGGCAGCCTCAACTATAACAATATCAATACTCCTATCAATACTACCTTCGGCTTAAGCGCGGGGAACCGGTTTGGTAAATTTAAACGACTGGGTTTGTTGTTTTCAGGAAGCTACCAGGATATTTATAGCGGTACCCGGTCTACCTTGTTCCTGCCGGATGCCCAGCCCAATTTAAACAACCTTCCTTCCTTCGTTACCTTGACTTCCAGGCGATATTCGACGGAAAACAAGCGGTTGGGGTTGAATGCCAAGGTGGACTACAGATTTAACAGCCGTCATAAGATATCCTGGCTTAATACTTTTGTCCGGCTGGATCAGCTGCAGACGAGGGCCAGCTTTGACACGGTGGCCCTGAATTCTTTGGTGACGGCTTCCTACAGGAGTACCTGGCAGTATCAATCCATCTACAATTCGACTCTCCAGGGCGTTCATGAGCTGACACCGTCTTTTACCGTCGACTGGTCCGCCGGTTACTCGATAGCGAATAATCATGTTCCCGATCAGGCGCAATTCGGCCACCAATTCCCCGTCACGGCGTCGACCGTTTATTCGGACAATTTACAGACCATGTCGAGGATTTGGGCGCATAACAGCGATAAAGATTTTTCTGCTTATGTTAATTTGACTAAACAGGTTAAACTGGCGGGAAGACCTCTTGAGATCAAGGCAGGTGGGCTGATAAGAGATAAGCACAGGGACAATTTTTATAATTCATACACGCTGAATCCCTTATTACCCGCCAACACCTCCTTCCAGACCTATACCACCATTAACCAGGCGACCTTTACGTTTACCGGTAGCAATGCCACACCGGGCCTTAACGGGAATAACTATACTTTTCACGAAGTGATATCGGCGGGTTATATACAGGGAAAATGGAACCTGTCGGATAAACTGGAGGCCTTGGGCGGTCTCCGGATCGAACATACACACCAGAACTTTAATATCAATGTTGACAGCAGCGTCGATGCCAGATCGGGCACTATTTATTATACAGATTTCCTGCCCAGCGGCCAGTTGAAATATTCGATCGGGAGCAGGCAAACCATCCGGTTATCTTATTACCGCGCCCTGGCCCGTCCGCAGTTTGCCGAGCTGATCCCTTTTGGTCCCGATAACTATGAGTTATTCAAGGAGGAAGGAAATCCGAATGTGAGACATAGCCTGGCTGACAATTTCGACCTGCGTTATGATATCCTTCCCAAGGCGGCCGACCAGATCCTGATCGGGGCATTTTATAAGCAGATACAGGACCCTATTGAATATTCTGCTATCAGGCAATTACCTTCCAACCAGGTATTGATGCCCATTAATATCGGTAAGGCGACCAATTACGGGATTGAAGCGGTATTTACGAAATATATAGGCGTATTTGGCATATCCGCCAATTACACCTATACCCGTTCACGGGTTACGAATGACAGCATGCTGTATTATTACCGGAATGCCCAGGGATCTATAACCACCAAATATGTATCTGAAACGAGGCCGCTTCAGGGGCAGTCCAACCATATCGGCAGTGCATCCCTTATCTATAAAAACACCAAACTGGGACTGGACGCTCAATTGTCGTTGGTATATACCGGGGAAAGGATAGCCTTAGTGAGCCCTTATGCGGGACTGCACTACTGGCAACAGCCTCAGACCACGCTGGATTTTTCCTTTGAGAAGAGATTTGCCAAACGGTTTGCCTTTTACGGGAAAATGAACAACCTGACGAACCAGCCTCAGGTCCAGAGCCTTCACATACCGTATGATACTTATATAGCGGCTAGTGGGGCTAAACCCCTGGCCAGCCAGAACGATCCGTCGAAAAAGATCATAGTCCTGAAAAACTATGTCAATCCTTCTTTCTTATTTGGGGTAAGGTTCAAATTATAATTATAAAAAAACGAACATGAAAAGATACTTCTCAACCATCTCCCTGTTATTTATAGCAGCCTTATTTTTCGGCGCCTGTAAAAAAACGGAAACCAGAAATTTGTGGAAAGCGGAGGTAGCGCCCTCTTCTCCGGTCAGTGATGCCGCTCCCTTATGCGGCAGCATTAAAGGGACGATGCTGTCCGGAAAGACCTATACCATCGGTTGCGATGTTTTTGTCAATGCGGGGGACACGTTAATCCTCCAGGAAGGGGTGACGGTAAAATTCACCGGGCCGTATGGACTGGGGGTTAAGGGGGCGCTGATCAGCCTGGGATCACAGGCACATCCCAATTATTTTACCTATGACGGCGCCACCAAAACGGATGTTTATGGGAATGACCCGTCGAAGGATATTGCCTATAAAGGGAAATGGATCGGCATTATAGGCGCCACCACTTGTCCGATGATGATCTTTAAATGGACCCATATTGAATTTGGCGGAGCGGCCATACCTTCCTCCAGCGCCATCAGTCAAATTTATGCCAGCCCGTACCCGATGTTCTTTCAAAATCCCGCCGGCATCCTGGTATTTGAAGATAGCTGGCTCTATGGCAGCACCGACGATCCATTCAGGATCCTGGGTGGAAAGATCGAGATTATGCGCAGTACTTTCGAAAAATGCGGTTATACCGGCGGAGAGGCCATGAATGCCAAGGCGGGAACTATCGGGGATTTTGCCTACAACTTATGTATCGGTATGGCGACCAATGGTCCAAAATTATCGAATATCAGCGCTCCGGTGGGTTTTCCGGGTTCCAACATGCGTATATACAATAATACGATCGTGAATTGCGGGTATCGAAGAGCGGCGACGGGCCGTGGCGGTTCCATTAATTTTGAACAGGGCGCGGGTGGCATGGCGTATAATAACCTGATCGTAAATTGCAAATTTGGTTTACGGGTGGTGCAAAATCCAATTGCGGATACTGCCAATTTGTTTTATGGTTATAACTATACGTATGTCGATTCTTCTATCTCTGCCAATAACATTTATCCTTCCCTACCGATCAGCACCAGTATTACCAAGGCGATGTCTACTGATCTGCCCAGTCCTTCCACCTTTCTGCCCGCGGGCTGGCAACCCGGCGATGCCTATACGGCACCGGCTTCTATCCTCGGTGCGAATGACCCGCAATTCATTAATGGACCCGTGCCCATGCCGGCTGGCTTGCTGTTAAGGGATATTGCTTTTGTCGGAAATTACAATTTCGCGTTGAAACCCGGATCGCCCTGCATCGGGAAAGGGTATACCGGGTTTGCGCCCAGGGCCGACGTACCTGTTGACCTGACCTATGGGGTTACGGAGATCACTGCGCCCGGGAAGGACATCGGGGCCTTCCAGGCTAACGGCACTGGCAATCACCATTAATTCTCTATATATATGTCAAGATCATTATTATTTAGTTCTCGTGTCTGGCATCGGCGGGTTGCCTCTTTGCTTTTTATATTTTTCTTTTTGATTGCTGCCACCGGTTTGATGCTGGCCTGGAAATCCCTGTTCAGTACGACCCTATATGAAGGAAAGCAGGTAATGGCGCCGGGAACGTTTAAAAACTGGTTGCCCCTGGATTCGTTGGAGGCGCTGGCGGCAAGGTCTCTTACGGAAAAGGCGGCAGGTCCTTTTACTCATTCTGAAAGGGCCGATATCAGGCTTTCAAAAGGAACTATCAATTTTCAGTTTAAAAAGAATTATTACGTGCAGGTGGACGGAGCTACTGGCAGAACGATGCTGATCGAGCAAAAAATGGGTGGATGGCTACAGGATCTTCATGATGGCGCTATCCTGGACGGGTGGATATCCAATAAATCGGCTATTTCAAAAAAGATCTATTCTTCTGTGACGGGGCTGGCGTTGTTATTTCTCACGATCAGCGGATTTTATCTCTGGTATAAACCAAAACAGATCAGGCAGGCAAGGAAGACCGGCAAGAGCGGTAAAACCGTGGAGGAGTTGGCCTGATCCATATTTTACCAATGTATGATAAAGCGGTGCAGACTGTTTTCGAATTGATATTGCACCTGCAGCGCTGTCGTTTCGCAGATCTGTTTAATGATGGATAATCCGAGCCCGCTGTTCTCGCTTTGAGAAGAATTCCTGTAAAACCGGCGGAAGATGCGGTCGGGGTCCAGTGGTTGATCAATACCCGTATTACCTATGATGAGGGCCTTCTCTTTACATTCGACGAAGAGGGCGCCGTTGGTTGTGTTGTGACGTATGGCGTTGCTGAAGAGGTTGTTCAACAGGATATCCAGCAGCTCTTTATTGGCGGGGATACATGTCTCCGTCAGCTCAACATGGCAGTGCAGGTTTTTTGGATGCAGTAATTCCTGGAACTGTTGTATTTTATCCTGCAGGGCCAGGTCAATTCTTATGTCCCCGATCTGCTCAAACTGCCGGTTGTCAATTTTGGTCAGCAATAACATCGACTGTTGCAGTCTCGACAGTTTTCGGACGGACGAATAAACAGACTGTAGTAATTCACTTTGTCTGGCGGTCATGTGCTCCTGTGTCAATAAATCCAGATTGGATCTTATGATGGCTAAGGGGGTTTGAATTTCATGAGACGCATTTTCACTGAATTCCTTCAGGTTCCGGTAGTCACGGGTGGCATTCTCCGCCGCTTTGGTAAAATGGGCGTTCATTAATTTGAACTCTTCGATAGGGGAGTCGGGAAAGACAGGATGGGTCTGGTCATTTACTTTAAAGGTTCTTATCGTGGTCAGGGACTGGTGAAAGGGGCCCCATATACGGGATAATACGCGGCGGTTGATCAGCATCAGCAACAATAATGTCAGCGATATCGTGGCGATGGCAATCTTTGCTATCAGTATGGTAAGATGCCTGCTGCCCTCCAGTGGCTGGCTGACCGTCACTTTCCACGGTTCATTTTTTATCTGAAGGGTGAAGACCAATTGGCGGGACAGGTGGTTTCTGTTTTGTTCCGGGATGTATAACGTGGAAGAATGGAAGCCGCTGTCCGGGGCAGATGCTTGTCCTTTTTCAAACCGGATCACCTGGTCGTTGAATGCACTTATTGGGGGGATCCGGTCATTCTGCTTTATATAGGTGGTAAGGCGGTTTCTGGTGCGGAGGAGGGCCCCGTCAACTTCGTTTTGCAGTACATTCCGGATCAGGAAATAACTGCTGACGATGGAGATCAGGAAAATTACGATAATAGCAGGGACTATATTGCGATTGTACTGGGTAGTTAGCTTCATTTTTATAAGCTATTCGGGGATGTAAAATTTATAACCCATCCCGTAAACAGATTTTATATAATCCGGGCAGCCTGCTTCTGTCAGTTTTTTGCGCAGGTTCTTTATATGGGAATAGATGAAATCATACGTATCGGTCATTTGCGCCTGATCCCCCCATAAATGGTCGACGATGGAGTCTTTGGTGACCACCCTGTTCTTATTACTGGCGAAGTAAAGGAGCAATTCATATTCTTTACGGGTGAGGTCCAGCGGGGCTTTTTCCGTTTTGGCGCTTTTGTCAACGAGGTTGATGCTGAGCTTGTCCAGCGCTATCGTATTTTTGCCTTCAAAAGATCTTCTGCGAATAATTGCCGTAACCCGGGCGGATAGCTCGGCAAGATGAAAAGGTTTGGTAAGATAGTCATCCGCGCCCAGCTCAAGTCCTCTTAATTTGTCATCCAGGGAATTCTTTGCGGAAATGATCAGTACACCGTCGGACTTGTTTTCTTTTTTCAACCGTCTTAGTAATTCAAGCCCGCTGCCGCCGGGCAGGGATATGTCGAGCACGATGCAATCATATTTTCCACCTGCCAGTTTACTTTTTGCGGAAGGGAAATCGGTGGCAATATCGCAAGTGAACATATTCTGCAAGAGGTAGGTGGAGATATTCCTGGATAGTTCCGGTTCGTCTTCGATGATCAGCAGTGTCAACCTGGTAAATTTTTTGAGAGGCTAATGCCCGAATAATGTAATAATAGCAAGGAGAGATCGAATCACACAAAATCGAAGATTATTTTTATATTAATTTATTATTAATTGAAATGGGAGCAACGGGCTTGGGGCTGCGTTCGCTTGGGTAATCCTCTTTTTTACAAAGATTTTGTAATCCTGCTATACTTTTTGGAAATAAGGTGATTTTTGATTACTTTAAGAGAAACTAGCTAGCATATGAAAAAAACACTTACCCAGGTGTTTGTAACCTCATTACTATTATGGGGTACGCACCTATTCACACAAGCCCAAAACAGATTAATCAACGGTAGGGTTGTAAACGAAAACAACGAGCCGCTGGCAGGGGCATCAGTAGTAGCCAAAAACAATCCTGCAAGAGGTACTACCACAGCCGCGAACGGCACATTCACTCTCTCTGTCACTTCCACCATGGATTCCTTGCTTGTATCAGCCGTTGGCTTTGTCTCACAGACAGTTGCCATTTCAGATGGTGTTCTAATCAAGCTGGTCCCTGGCCGCAGCCAACTGGACGAAGTCGTTGTCATTGGTTATGGGACTCAAAAAAGAGTAGATTTAACTGCGCCGGTTACAACGGTGAATACCGAGAACATGCTTAAACGCACTACTGCCACCCCTATGGAGGCGCTGCAGGGTAGTGTTCCGGGCGTACAGGTAGTGAGCACCGGCGCTCCGGGCAGCTCGCCTAATGTGCGGATACGGGGAGTGGGATCTTTTAATAATGAAAGCCCCCTGTATGTGGTTGACGGAATGTTTGTCAACGATATTGGTTTCCTTAATCCGAATGATATTGCTGAAATGTCTGTCCTTAAAGATGCATCGGGAGCAGCTATTTACGGTGTTCGCGCGGCCAACGGGGTTGTCCTGATTACAACCAAAAAAGGGACCCTCAATATGAGATCCAGGATTACCTACAACGGGTATGTCGGTTTTCAGACACCTGCCCACAGGCTTAAAATGGCTAACGGGAAGCAATATACGGCTTTCTCGTTGGGACGGAAATCCGTTCAGGACAGCGGTACGGCCATGCTATCCGCGCAAAAGTTCGGAGGCAGCGGACTTAATCCGACTACGAGCACCGATTGGTATGACGAATTGTTGAGAAGCAAGGCCTTGATAACCAATAATGGTATCGACCTGCAGGGAGGCAGCGACAAGGTGACCTACTCTGCCGGCTTCAATTATACCTATCAGAATGGTATTATGGATGCTATGAACAACTTCAAAAGATATAATATCCGCCTTCAAATGGAGGCCAGAGCATACTCATGGTTGAAAATAGGTTTTACAGCTCATCTCAACAACTCTACTACCTTTAATCCTGCCAGTTCTGCTTTTGCGCAGGCTTACTCGTCATCGCCTTTGTTCCCTGTATATGATAGCACCAACACCAACGCATTCCCCGTAAAATTTACGGCGGCTTCGGTAATTGGAAGAGGGGATGATGCAAATCCTGTAGCCACTGCCTATTATAATTACGACCGGGCTAAAGTATTCCAGGTATTACCCACTATATATGCCGAAGCCAGCTTCTGGAAAAATAAAATTACCCTTCGGTCCCAACTGAGCCAGCTGTATAGTTCACTGTCAGAAATTCAATATAGTCCCATGCGTAATCTGGGACCGGGGTCGGACACTACGGTCTCTCATTTAATCTCTACACAGGAGCGTAATACCAACTACATTTTAGATAACCTGCTTACTTATAGAGATGGTACAGGTCCCCATCACTGGAGCGTGTTGTTGGGACAGTCTACCCGGGAAGACCGGTGGAGACAAACTTCGGTAGCTGCCGATAATGTGCCTAATATTGAAGAATCCTGGTATGTGGGTCAGGGTACGCGGGATGCCTCTTATTATAATGAGGACGGCAGGCGTAATGCGAACATGTCGTATTTTACACGCGTTACGTATGATTTTGACAATAAATACCTGCTGACCGCCACCTATCGCGCAGACGGCAGCTCAAAATACCAAACCAAATGGGGCTATTTCCCTTCGGTAGGCTTGGGTTGGGTCATCAGCAGGGAGGGTTTTATGAAAAATCAGCGGATCTTCGATTTTTTAAAGTTGCGGGGAAGCTGGGGTAAACTGGGCAATGACGGTGTCAACGCCAATGCAGGATATGCTATCGTTAACCAGGGAATTAATTACTCGGCCATATTTGGCAGTACACCAGGAGCGAATGGTACTTATGTTCCGGGCTATACTGTAAACAGATTTTTTACGAATCTGGCCTGGGAGGTTACGACAGAATGGGATGGCGGTATCGATTTTGAAGTGTTAAACAGGAAACTAAAAGGTTCTGTTGATTACTACAACCGCAAAACCACCGGAGCCGCTTTTAACAGACCCTTTCCCTTTACTTATACATCCATTTATGGCAATTGGGCCGACATGGTGAATAGCGGTTTTGATGTGGTATTGAATTGGAGCGATAGAATAGGCAAATTGGGTTACCAGGTCGGAGCCAACTTTTCCACCTTGAAAAATAAAGTCACCAGTTTAGGTTCCCTTAACAGTTCAACCAGCGGTTTTCCGGAGTGGACTGCTGAATTCCCCAATCGTATTACCGTTGGATCTCCTATCAACTACTTTTATGGCTATCAGTTTATAGGCGTATACCAAACACAGGATGAAGTAGATAAAGATCCGATTGCTTCCAGTTACAATGCTACAGCCGTAACAAAGATACAGCCGGGATTTCCCAAATATAAAGACCAGGACGGCAACGGCATCCTGGATGATAAGGACCGCATCAACATGGGCAGCTATCTGCCAAAGTTCACCTATGGTTTTAATCTGGGGCTCGATTATAAAAATTTTGACCTTAGTATCACCATTCAGGGAGTTGCGGGAAATAAGAT
>Ga0310811_10005864_pt1 | contig 15620 bp, 13 predicted proteins | sample YCmetagenome_FD_207642 | JGI IMG/M metagenome (GOLD analysis project Ga0310811, IMG submission 207642) | Soil microbial communities from experimental microcosm in Duke University, North Carolina, United States - YC | ecosystem: Engineered > Artificial ecosystem > Soil microcosm > Unclassified ...
CACGCCCGCCGAAACGCTGATCATGGCCACCGCAACCAATGCAGAACTGCTGGGGCTGTCGGGCAATCGCAATCCGTATCCCGGCAAGCTCGGCGTGGTCGAGGAAGGCGCACTGGCGGACCTCCTGCTCGTCGACGGCGATCCGATTGCCAATGTCTCGCTGATCGAAGATCCGGCAAGGAATTTCGTGGTCATCATGAAGGACGGGAAACTCTACAAGAACAGGCTGTAAGCCGATGTCAGCCGCGCCTGCCGCGGCGCCCAGGCCTTGATCGAACCCGGATATCGGCTTGGACAGGACGCAGCGCATCTGTATCGTATCGTAAATTCGGCAATCTCCCGGTTGTCGACGATACCGCTCGCGACGCGATCGCTACCGCCCTTCGACCGCATGAGGCCGTGATGTCACTCACCAACGCACCCGATCCCGCCATCCGCCAGGCCGTCGTGCGCCAGGATCTGGACAACGTCCTGCACCCCATCGTCCAGCACAAGGCGCTGGAGGCCAAGCAGATCGTGGTGACCGGCGCCGAAGGCTCCACGATCTACGATGCCGATGGCACTGCCTACCTCGATGCAATGGCCGGGTTGTGGTGTGTCAACATCGGCTACGGCCGCGCCGAACTGGCCGGGGTGGCGGCAGAGCAGCTCCGGCAGCTGGCGTACTTCCCGCATACCGCGATGAACGTGCCGGCCGCGGCGCTGGCCGAGAAGATCAATGAACTGATGGGCGGCGGCTATCATACCTACTTCGTCAACTCGGGCTCCGAGGCGAACGAGGCCGGCTTCAAGATCGCCCGCCAGTACATGAAGCACGAACATCCGCAGCACTATCGCTTCAAGACGGTCAGCCGTTACTTCTCCTACCATGGCACCACTCTGGCGACCCTGGACGCCGGCGGCATGGGCGAGCGCAAGGCAAAGTTCGAACCGTTCTCCGGCGACTTCGTGCATGTCGCCCATCCCTATTGCTATCGTTGCCCATTCGGCCTCGACTACCCGAGCTGCGGCATGGCCTGCGTGAAGAACATGGAGACGACGATCCTCGGCGAAGGTCCCGAGACCATCGCCGAAGTGCTCGTCGAGCCGATCATGAGCGGCGTCGGCGTTGCCGTGCCGCCCGATGAATACCTGCCCGAGGTCGAGAAGCTTTGCCGGAAGTACGGCATCCTTCTGCATGTCGACGAGGTGATCAACGGTTTCGGCCGGACCGGCAAGATGTTTGCCCACCAGCACTATGACGTCGCCCCCGACATCGTCGCGATCGCCAAAGGCATCTCCAGTGCCTACCTGCCGATCGCCGCGACGGTGGTGAAGAACAGCGTGTTCGATAGCTTCTACGGCGAGGTGTCGGAAAACCGGCAGGTCGGGCAGGTGAACACCTATGGCGGGCATCCGGTCGCGGCCGCGGTTGCCGTCCGCAACATCGAGATCCTGGAAGCCGAGAAGCTCGCCGAACGCGCCGCCGATGTCGGCGCCTATCTGCTGGATGGACTGCGTGGCCTGATGAAGAAGCACAAGGTGGTGGGCGATGTCCGCGGCAAGGGCCTGCTTCTCGGTGTCGAGCTGGTGAAGGACCGCACGGCCAAGGAGCCGGTTGGCCCGGAAGCCATCACGGCCGTCGTGAATTTCTGCCGCGATAACGGCGTTCTGCTGGGCCGGTCGGTCGGCGGACGGCGCTACGGCAACACCATCACGATGTCGCCGCCGCTGGTGATCACCCGTTCCGAGTGTGATCGGATCGTCGAGACGTTGGATCGCGCCTTGTCGACAGTGGATTTCAGCTGAGAGCGATCCGCCGTACGCTCAGGCGATGGCAATCGGCCGGATCGGCGAGCCCGTCGATCCGACGAGGCGCAGAGGCAGCGCCACGAAGATCACCCGTGGCCGTCGCAAGCCTGCGATCTCGTCCAGATTGAGGTTTTCCATGATGTGGGGCCCGGTGGGCGGATGACGACGGTACGCGGCATGATGCAATCCTTCTGGCGGGCGCCGAATGAAATCTCGATCGGGCTCTCTGCCACAGCCCTCAGTCGAGCACGTAGCTGGGCACCGACTGCAGCAGGGCAGGGCTGGTTTCCTGCAGGGCAGCGCCGTCGAACGTCTCCACCGCCATCGCCTCCTCGAACCAGCGGCGCGGCGGCGGCGCTCCCCACAGCGTCTGCCGCGCGGGATTGTTGAGCGCCCAGCGGATCGGCTCGGCCGCCCTGTTTCCAGTCAGATAGTCACCGGTATAAAGCTCGAAGCGGTTGCCGTCCGGATCGCGCACGTAGACGAACAACGCGTTTGAAATGCCGTGCCGTCCTGGACCGCGCTCGATGTTGCCGGCATAGCCCGCCCCGGCAAGCATGTCGCAAGCCCGGATGATGGAAAGCGGATCGGCAAGCGACAGGCCGACGTGATGCGCCGCCGGACCGGCGCCCGTCATGACCGCAATGTCGTGGACGGTCGATTTGCGAAACAGCCAGCTCGCCCATATCCGTGGTTCCGGCGGATCGGATTCCGTCAATTCGGCGCAGCCAAACCCCAGTTCCTTCGTGTACCAGTCGTATCCAGCCTGGGCATCCGGCGTCAGGACGTTGACATGGTCCACGCGCGTCGGCGACGCCCCCTTGTGCAGATGGTATTGCTGGACGAGCCACGGCACCGATTGGATCTCGGCGTAATAGTCGATGACGAACCCGAGCGGGTCCTGGACGCGGAGCGTCCGGCCCTGTCCCAACAACTCGTTGCCCGCCCAGCGCACCGGCAGGCCGAGCGCCGCGAAGCGCGCCTTCATGGGGTCGAGCTCATCCTCGTCAGCCACCACGAACCCGATATGGCCGACGCCGGCCGACGCCGCCTTGCGCAGGACGAAGGTGTGATGCTGCTTGTCCTCGGTGCAGCGCAGGTAGATGCGGTCGTGGTCGCGCTCGGTCTCATGCAGGCCAATCAGATCGACGTAGAAGGCCCGGGCGCGCTCCAGGTCGGTGGTCCGAAACTCGACGTGCCCCAATCGTTCGATCCTGGCGATGTCCTTGATGCGGCCTGCGCTCACGCGGATCCTCCGGCGCTCGTTGGCGCACTATCGCTCCTGACGCCCCGATCGGAAACCGGTTTCCAGGAATATTGACACTCCTGGAACGACGGACCAGCCTTGAAACGCCACGGGAGAATGGACATGGCAGAGATCGTGTTTGCGGCCGGCGCGCCGCATGCGCCGGGCCTGATCGGCCTGCTCGACGCGGCGCCGGCCGACGTCAAGGACATCGTCAGCGTCACCTATCGCAGTCTCGCCGACGCGATCGTGTCGGCCAGGCCAGATGTCCTGATCGTGTTTGCCAACGACCACATCGCCAACAGCCGCATCCGCGCCTATCCGGACTTCCTGATCGGCATGGCCGCCGAACATCGCGGTCCGTTCGAATGGTTCAAGCCGTGGATCGGCTGCGAGGACTACACCGTGAAAGGTTCCCCCGAGGTTGCCGCCTCGCTGTTCAACGGCATGACCCGACGCGGCATCCGCATGTTCGCCCAGAGCGAGAATCTCAAGTTCGACGACAACATCTCGGTGCCAGTGCTGCTCACCAATTTCGCCGGGATGGGCATTCCGATGGTGCCGGTCCTGCAGAACTGCACGGTCCCGCCAATCCCCGACCAGCATCGCTGCTACGCCGTCGGCGAAGCGCTCGGCGACTTCATCCGCAACGACCTGCCGTCCGAAATGCGCGTGGCCCTGCTCGGCTCGGGCGGCCTCAGCCACGAGCCCGGCGGCGCCCGCTACTACTTCATCGACGAGGCGTTCGACCGCTGGTTCCTCGACCTCGTCGCTTCCGGCGACCACGAGAGATTGCTGAAGGAGTTGACGCTGGAAAAGATGGAGGCCGCGGGCTCCGGCGGCACGTCGGAATTGCTGTCATGGGTGATCGTGCTGGGCGCGATCGGCTCGAAGCCCGGCAAGAGTTTCGGCTACACCGTCCATCGCGACTTCAAGTGCGGCGTCGGCGCCGTGTTGTGGGACATGGAGGCCAACCAGCCGAAGCGCCGCGCGGCGTAGGGAGACCACTCGTGGGACTGGAGAAATTCGACCCGGCACTTGCGGTCCATGACCTGATCCAGGATCTGAAATGGTCGGTCGAGCTGCGCGCCGAATTCGCCGCCAACGAAGCCGCCGTGCTCGATCGCTATCCGCTGCACAAGGACGAACGGCGGGCAATCGAGGCCAGGAATTTTCTGGCACTCTACGATATCGGACTTCACCCCTACCTCGGTGGCCAGCTTGCCCGCCTGATCTTCGGCAACGAAGCCGGCAAGGGCGCGACGGTTGCGGTGAACAAGCTGGTCGAATCGCTGCAAGGCAAGGGATCGGTGGCGTAAAGGCCAGGCGGCGACGAGAGGGGCCTTCACATGCGGGGCCTGAGCCTCGACCAGCTGGGCACGTTTATCGAGGTCGTGGAACGCGGCAGCTTTTCGGCAGCCGCAGACAGGCTCGAGCTCTCGCAACCCGCTGTAAGCCTGCAGATCCGGCAGCTCGAGAAGCGTCTCGGCGTCCGCCTGATCGAACGCGTTGGCCGCCGCGCCCGACCGACTCCCGCGGGGGCCGAGCTGCTCGTCCATGCCCGCACGATCGCCGAGGCCGTCTCTGTCGCCCAACATAGCCTTGCTCCCTATGTCAGCGGCGCCATGGGCCGGGTCCGGATCGGCACGGGGGCCACGGCCGGCATTCATTTTCTCCCGCCTGTCATTCGCGACCTTCGCCGCCGCTTCCCAGCGCTGGAAGTCATCATCACCACTGGCAACGCTTCCGACGTCGTGCGTCGACTCGACGAAAACACGCTCGATCTCGGCCTGGTGACGCTGCCGGTCTCAGGACGCATGTTCGACGTGACGCCGCTGATCGAGGACGGGTTCGTCGCATTGTCTTCGCTCGACGGACCGACGCTCCCGCGCGCAGTGACCGCCGAGATCCTGGCGCGTCATCCGATCATTCTCTACGAGCCCGGCGCCCAGACGAGGCAGATCGTCGACGAATGGTTTTTTGCCGCCGGCTTCGCAATCAGACCGACGATGGAACTCGGCAGCGTGGAAGCCATGAAGGAGATGGTCCGCGAGGGTCTCGGATGCGGCGTCGTTCCCCGCATGGCCGTCGATGGATCGAACCGCGATCCGACACTGCGGATCCACGCCCTCAAGCCGCGCCTCACGCGCAAGATCGGCCTGGTCGTTCGGCGCGACAAGCCGCTGCACCGTGGCCTGCGCGAGATGATCGCGGCCCTCCGGCGTGCTGCCTCGCAACGCGCTGACGTCGAGCGGTAGAGCAGCTTCAGATCAACTCGGGCGCTCTCGGTTCCCTGCTCCAAGGAATGCTTATGAAAGAGATAACGGTCGACCGCTGTTAACGCGCAGGCGACCCCGTCAGCATGACGTCATGCCCATCCTTTCACTCTCGATCGCCCGGATGCTGCGCGAGCTTGTCCTGTATATCGGGGCGTCACCTCAGTCGCGTTGGCATCAGCTCGACACGCTTCGCGGGTTGGATGACCGGTTGCTTCGAGATATCGGACTGTCGCGCGCTTGTGCAACCGGCTGTCCGAAGAGCAACCGTTCTGGCAGCGGATCCGACCTTTCCCAGGCTTACGACGTTCTATTCGAACTTAGAGGAGTCCCGTGACAGCTACAGCGATTGTTATGCGAGACGCCGTCGAGGCCGATCTGAGGGTAGTGCAGGCAATCTATGCTCACCACGTCCTGCAGGGCTTGGCCTCCTTCGAGGAGGAGCCGCCCTCTCTCGAAGAAATGCATCGCCGGCAGACAAAGGTCAGGGCACTCGGTCTACCCTTTGTCGTCGCGGAGTTGAGCGGATGCGTGGTGGGGTACAGTTACGCGACCTCGTATCGGGACAGGGAGCCTACCGCTTTACGGTCGAGAACTCCGTCTACGTGCAACACGACCTGATCGGCCTCGGTGTTGGCAAGGCGCTGCTGACGGAGTTGATTGCGCGCTGCCGGAGCGGGCCTTGGCGACAGATGGTGGCCGTCATCGGAAACCGCGACAATCATGGTTCGATTGCCCTTCATCGCCATTGTGGCTTTCGAATGGTCGGCGTGCTGGAGCACGTCGGATACAAGCAGCGTCAATGGGTGGATACCGTGCTCATGCAGCGCGCCTTGCTTCCCTCCGACTCATAAGGGGGAGTCGCCAAACTGGGTGACGTGTTCGATCGCTATGCGCTGCACGACAACGGACGGCGGGCGATTGAGAACCTGCTTACTTGGAAATGATGAACGTCACGCGGCGATTGTGGCTGACGGCCCTCGGGGAGTGGTTTGCTCCGCGTGAAAGCGCCTTGCCTGTGACCTTTCACAGGTCGTCCATCCGGCTCATGCCACTGCCGGCTCGGGATACCGACTCACCGCGGAAATGACTTGGTCTACATCGCGTAACATCACGTAATTTTCGCATGTGATGTCGAGATCTATTTTCTCGTCGAACGAAAACCCGCACCCCACGTGAATAAGCCAGCAGCTCTACACGAGGAATGCAGGCAAATGGCGATGTACTCTCTGGCACCGCAAAAGGGTGCCGTCTCGCGCTCGACCTTTCTGCGCGCAGCGGCAATGTTTTCGGGGGCGATCGTTGCAATCGGTTGTGCCGGACCGGCTTCGGCCGGCTTCCTGTCGGCCAATCCTCTTTTGGTCAGCGGCCCCTTGTCCGACCACACAATTCTCGCGCAGGCACCGGGCGAAGACACGTTGGCGCGGTGCCAGCAGCTGTTCGGCCTTTGGTCGCGCCACAATACCGATGGCTATGCCAAGCCCCTGGACGCCAGGATGGGATTGGAGGACTGCCAGAAGGGCAATATCACCGCCGGCATCACGACGCTGAAACGCGCTCTCGAGCGCGCCCAGATCCCCATTCCGCCGGCCAACGCCGTCGCCCAGACGCCTGAGACGGCCCCGCCGACCCTCAAGCCTCGTGGCGAGAAGCGGCGCACGGCGCAATAGGCCGCGACGGCAGACAGCACTCGAAATTGGGCTGGGTCAGTCGCCGTCGCATCGCTGGGCGCGGCGTCTGACCCTCATTCCTGCCAACCGTTCGATCGCCCGCTCGAAGTGCGGCCGGCCGGGCTTGTCGGACGCCACGTCCTCTGCGGTTAGCGTGAGGTCGACGGGAAATCCGAAGCGTTGGATCGTCCCGCGCAGGGAAGCGTTGTCGACGTTGGACAGGATCGCAAGCTTGTAGAAGCCCGAAAGATAGCGAAGGCTCTCGATGGTTCGGGTGCCTGGTGGGCGGTCGTCGGCGCGAAGTATCGCTTCACCCTCTTCGGCCCCTACCCCTACGAGGAGGAGTAGCGCCCGGCCCTCTGCATCGCGCTTTTCAGGCCCTCGAACGACGCTTGCCGCGGATGACGATGCGATAGACTTGGCCTGCGAATGCGCCCTCTGGAGCGCAAGCCGAGCCTCTGCCCTCTGACCGGCTCAGTTCGCGGAAGGCACGCCGTGGCTGTCGAGGATGCCGCTCCAGACGGCTTCGTCCCACAAGCGAATACCGCCCGTGATGCCGGCATCGTTGGAGGCGATGTGGACATTGTCCGGCAGGTCAACCGTCAGGTTGGCGGCGTTTCCGCCTCCCACATACAGCACGTCATAGTGCAGCAGCGCATAGACGATCTCGATGGTCTTGCGGACGCGCTTGTTCCATCGCTTGCTGCCGATCGCGCGGCGCGCGGCGTTGCCGACATAGTCGTTGTAGGTTTCGCCCTTGCGAATCGGATGGTGCGCCAGCTCGAGATGCGGCGTGAGGGCGCCGTTGCTGAACACCGCGCTTCCGAGGCCGGTGCCGAGCGTCAGCACGACTTCGAGCCCACGGCCCTGGACAATCCCCAGCCCCTGCACCTCGGCGTCGTTGAGCAGGCGGGCAGGCTTGCCGAACCGGCGCGCCAGGGTCGCCGCCAGCGGATAGTCACGCCACGCCTTGCCCTTGAAGTGAGGCGCCGTGACGATCCTGCCGTCGCGCACGACGCCGGGAAAGCCGACGGAAACACGATCATAGGAATCGAGAGGCGCGGTCAACCTGGTCAGGGCCTCCACCAATATGTCCGGCGTGCAGGGATTGGGGGTCGGCACACGCACGTGCTTTTCCACCATCTTCCCAGATGGGTCGACCACCGAGGCTTTGAGGCCAGTCCCGCCGATATCGATCGCCAGGGTTTGCGGCTCGTTGGCCGCCCGGTCGCTTGCCGATCTCTCTGCCATGGCGATCATCCTCGGTTGGTGTGATCAAGTCCCGACCGTTTCCAGCCTGAAGACGTTGTAGCGCCACGCCCCGAGGTCGATGAAGAGTCCTGGATCGACCAGACCGGCGCCGTCCCGATCGTAGACTTCGCTTCCCATCACGTCGACGAGCCGGAACTGCCCGCCGGCCAACCCGGCGAAGGGCAGCCGCAGATGGCATTGCCCCTGATGATCCGAATAGTTGACGACGACGACCTGGCGGCCGCCGTCCGGCGCCTGCCAGGCATAGGCAATGAAATCCTGCCACGTCGGATTGCCGTCCCACGCCGGTTGCGGCGGGATCAGTGACCAGGCGCCGTCGCGAAACCCGTCATTCCTCAGGGCCAGGAGCAGCCTGTCGTAGAAGGCGGCGCTGTCGGCGTTCGCGGTCTCGACCGGGCCCCGGCAGAGATGCACCGGCACGCGGACGCGCGCGCCCTCGAACTGCCCTTGGTGGAAGAATCGCAGCCCCGGCACGAACGCCGTGACGAGGGCGGCCGCCTGATGCCGCGGCCAGGGAAAGACCGCCGCCACCCGCGGCTCGTCGTGATTCTCGAGGAAGCGCGCCAGCCGATCCTGATAGTCGAGCCCTGCGCCCAGATGGGCGCGGATGGCGCCGGCATCGGCATGGCGGAGGCGGTCGTACAGCCGTTTGTCGTAGCAGTAGTCGAAGCCCTGCTGCTGCAGGTCCCATTCGAGGTCCCAGTAGGCCTCGGCCAGGAAGGTGAAGCCACGATGCGTGTCGCGCACGGCCGCGATCGCTTCGGGCCAGAACGGCGCCGCCGCGACGCCCCAGGTGCGTTGGAACACGTCGGGCAGCAGGAGCATCGCCATGTCGCAGCGCACGCCGTCGCATTGCCGGGCAATCCTGGCCAGTTCGGCCCTCTGCGCCGCCTGCAGCGCCGGGTTGGCATAGTCGAGCTGCAGCGTGTCCGGCCAGCCGGGGAAATTGGGATCGCGGCCATGGGCCAGAATGCGCGCGCCCTGATCGGTCTCGACCCGGCAGTAGTCTTGCGGCGCGGCGGCCAGGTCCTGCTCGCTGCCCTGACGGTAGAAATCGGCGTGGGCCCTGACCCAGGGATGATCGAGCGCCGTGTGATTGGCCACGAAATCGAGCATGAGCCGCACGCCGCGCTCGGCAAGCCTGGCACGGAACCCGGCCAAGGCTGCCGCGCCGCCCAACCCTTCATCGACTACGTAGGCGCTGATGGCGAAGCCCGAGCCGCAGATGTCCTCTGCCGTCAGATCGGGCAATACGTCACGGAACTCGGCCTGCCAGGCGGGATTGCGACGCGATACCGATCGGCTGGCCGCACCCGTCTGCCAGACGCTCAAGAGCCAGATCCAGTCGACTCCCCGCCGCTCCAGGTCATCCAGGGTCGCGTCATCGACATCTGCGAGCGTGACCGGCCGGCCGGCCTCGCGGGACAGACGGCCGAGCCACACCCTCGTGTTGATCTCGTACAGCGACGGATAGCGCGCGGGCTCCTTGCTATTCATGCAGCTCGGCGATCACGTTGGCGACCAAGGCGCTCCAGCCGGTCTGGTGCGAGGCGCCCAGGCCGCGGCCGGTATCGCCGTGGAAATACTCGTGGAAGAGGATGTAATCCTTGAAATGCGGGTCGGTCTGCATCTTCTCGTAGCCGCCGAAGACGGGACGCCGTCCATTGCTGTCGCGGCGAAAGATGTTGATCAGGCGGTTGCACAGCTCGTCAGCGATTTCCTTCAGCGACCGCAGTTCCCCCGACCCGACCGGGCATTCCACCCGGAAGCCATCGCCGTAGAACTTGGCGAACTTGTTCACGCTTTCGATGAACAGGTAGTTGATCGGCATCCAGATCGGCCCGCGCCAGTTGGAGTTTCCGCCGAACAGGTCGCTCTCCGATTCGGCCGGCGCGTACTTGACCTCGGAGTGAAAGTTGCCGGCCGCGAAAACGTAGGGATGCTCGAGATGGTATCGCGACAACGAGCGTATGCCGTAGTCCGACAGGAATTCGTTCTTGTCGAGAACGCGCGCCAGCACCTTGGTCGAGCGGAAGGCACGCGCGATGGCGAGCAGGCGTGTATCGTCGGCGCCCGGCGTGTTCCAGCGCGAAACCAGGACGGCAAGCTTGGGGCGATAGCGCAGATACCAATCCCGCTGCCGGGTGAACGACGGCATGTTCGTGAGCAGGGCCGCGTCTATGGTCTCGACGGCGAACGCGGGGATCAGGCCGACCAGTGAGCGAACACGCAGAGGCGTTGCCTCGCCATTGCTCATGACCAGCCAGTCGTAGAAGAAATCGTCGACGTCGTCCCACAGGCTCAACCCCTCGCCGCCCAGGTTGGTCATGGCGCCGCCGATCATCAGGAAATGCTCGAAGAACTTGGTCGCGATGTCCTGATAGGCGTCGTCTTCCTGCGCCAGCTCGATGGCGATGCGCAGCATGTTCAGGCTGTACATCGCCATCCACGACGTGCCATCGGACTGCACCTGCATGCCGTCCACCGGCAGCGCCGCGGAGCGGTCGAAGACGCCAATATTGTCCATGCCGAGGAAGCCGCCTTCGAAGACGTTGAGGCCGCGCGGATCCTTGCGATTCACCCACCAGGTGAAGTTGAGCAACAGCTTGGCGAAGACGCGCTCGAGAAACTTGCGATCCCCCTTGCCGTTGTGCTTCCGCTCGGCCTCGTAGAGGCGGAGCGCCGCCCAGGCCTGCACCGGCGGATTGACGTCGCTGAAGTTCCATTCGTACGCCGGCAGCTGGCCATTGGGGTGCATGTACCAGGCCTGGCCGAGCAGGATCAGCTGATGCTTGGCATCCTCAAGATCGAGGTAGGCGAGAGTCGTCAGGTGAAAGGCCCAGTCCCAGGCCGCGAACCAGGGGAACTCCCATTTGTCCGGCATCGAGACGACGTCTTCCATGGTGGCATGGACCCAGGCGCTGTTGCGTCCCTTGTGGCGGGCGCTGGAAGGCTTGGGCTCCGCCGGATCACCGTCGAGCCACTCGGTGACGTCGTAATAGAAAAACTGCTTCGACCAGAGGATGCCCGCGAACGCCTGGCGTTGGATGCGGCGAAGGTCCTCGTCCAGCACCTTGCCCTGAAGCTCGGCGTAGAAGGCATCTGCTTCGGATTTGCGCAGCTCGAAGGACTGCGCGAAATCGGCAAACGGTGCGGGCCTGGCGGGGCCCTGGCTCAACCTCACCTGGATGGTGATGCTGGCGCCCGCCGCCACGGTCCGCCGGTAGATGCCGGCGACCTTGGTCCCCTTGTGCGCGCTCACCGCGTCCTGTCGTCCCTTCACCACATAGTCGTGGAAGCCATCCTTGTAGACATGTCCGGTCTCCTCGCTGCCGAACAGCTTCGGGGCATTGGTCTCGTTCTCGCAGAACTTGATCTCGTCCGGCCCGTCGAAGGCGATCGCATAGGCGCCGAACGTCTCGTGCGTGGCCACGACGCCGGCGCCGTCGCGCTCGAGGATCGGCTTGGGCCGATCGGTGAACCAGCTCCAGGTGTTGCGGAACCAGACCTGGGGCAGCACATGGATCGAAGCTTCCTCTGGCCCGCGATTGGTGATGGTCAGCCGCAGCAGGATGTCGTCGGTACCGGCCTTGGCATATTCGATGTCGACGTCGAAATAGCGGTCAGCGTCGAAGATGCCGGTATCGATGATCTCGAACTCGGGCTGGCTGCGGTCGCGTCGCGCGTTTTCCTGCACCAGAAGATCATAGGGAAAGGCGGCCTGCGGATACTTGTAGAGCATGCGGGCGTAGCTGTAGGTCGGCACCGCATCGAGATAGTAGTAGAGTTCCTTGACGTCCTCGCCGTGATTGCCCTCGCGGTTGCTGAGGCCGAACATGCGCTCCTTCAGGATCGGGTCCTTGCCGTTCCACAGCGCGACGGCCAGGCAGAGATGCTGCTTGGCATCGCAGAACCCGCCGATCCCGTCCTCGCCCCAGCGATAGGCGCGGCTGCGCGCATGCTCATGGGGCAGGTAGTTCCACGCATCCCCGTCGGCGCTGTAGTCCTCGCGCACCGTGCCCCATTGGCGTTCGCTCACATAGGGGCCCCATTTGCGCCAGGCTTGCCGGCGTGCGTCGGCCTCGCCCAGGCGTTCCCGTTCAGGGTTGGTGCCAGCCGGCATGAGCCGATCCTTCCATGGATCTAGCCCGGCGCTGCGGCCGGGCCGATCGTTGCGGAGCTGCCGAGCAAGCGGATGATCTCCTCGGCGACCTCAGCGGCCGACGATCCCACGTCGACCACCAGCGGATCTTCCTCGGGAAGCGGTTCCTCGAGGGTATCGATCTGGCTTTGCAGCAGGGTCGCGGGCATGAAATGACCCTGGCGCGCCGCCAGGTGCCGGGCGATGAGGTCGCGACCACCGCGCAGATAGACCAGCCGCACTTCCGGCCGATCGCCGACGATGATCTGGCGATAGGCGCGCTTGAGCGCCGAACAGGTGATGATCCCCGGCCGCTTGCTCGCACGTTGATGGTCGATCCATGCCGCCACGGCCGCGAGCCACGGCTCGCGGTCGGCGTCGGTCAGCGGGATTCCGGCATGCATCTTGGCGACGTTCGCCTCGGGATGGAGGGTGTCGCCCTCCTCGAAGGGCCAGCCCAGGCGCGCCGCCAGCTCCTGCGCGACCGTCGACTTGCCCGCTCCCGACACGCCCATGATCACCAGGATGGGCGGAGAGCCACGATGGGCGCGCGCGCTGTCGAGGCGATGGACACCGGCCGCATCGGCCACGAAGACCGGATCGGCGCGGCTGATGAAAAGACCGCATTCGACCACCCCGACGATGCGGCGGATGCGCCCCTCGAGCCGCGCCGGATCGGCGATCGGCTCGAAACGGCAATCGAGGATGCGGTTGCCGCTGTCGGTGACGAAGGGCTCGCCCGCCGCCGACAGGCGCAGCCGGACGCTGGCGCCGAGCGCCTCGAGGGCCGCCTGGGTGGGTTCCAGCCCGAAGGCCACGACCTCGACGGGGACCGGTGCGCGCATCCCCAGGCGATCCACCAGCTTCGCGCCATCGACGATGATGGCGAGGTGCCGGCTCGCGGCGGCAACGATCTTTTCGCGCAGCAGGGCACCGCCCAGCCCCTTGATCAGGTTGAGGGTGCCGCGTTCGACCTCGTCGGCGCCGTCAATGGTGAGATCGATCTGGCGATGCGCGGCGAACGAGGTGAGCGGCAGGCCCGCGTCGCGGGCGCGCGCCGCCGTCCGCTCCGACGTCGGGATGCCGACAAACCTGAGGCCTTGCCGATGGCGCCGGGCGAGAGCGTCGACCGCGAAAGCCGCCGTAGAGCCGGTGCCGAGCCCGACCACCATGCCGTCCTGCACGAGCGCGACCGCCGCCTCCGCCGCGGCGCGCTTCAGCGCGTCGCGATCGCCATCGGCGGTGGGGGTTGTCGTGCTCATGCTGTGGCAGCGCCCGCGGCGGCGCTGGCCCGGATCGTCGCGATGGCCGCCTTGTAGTCCTTCGTGTCGAAGATCGCCGAGCCGGCCACGATCGCGGTGGCTCCTGCCGCGGCGGCCTGTCCCGCGGTGGTCGCGTTCTCGCCGCCATCGACTTCGATCACCGGATCGAGGCCACGCTCGGCGCACATCGCGCGGATGCGCCGGATCTTGGGCAGCATCTCGGGCAGGAAGGATTGGCCGCCAAATCCCGGATTGACCGTCATCACCAGGATGATGTCGCAGAGATGCAGGACATAGGCGATGAGCTCCGGCGGACTCGCCGGATCGATCACCACGCCCGCCTTCTTGCCGAGCGCGCGGATCTGGCCCAGCACGCGATGCAGGTGGATGGTCGAGCCGGGCTCGGCCTGGACCAGCAGATGATCCGCGCCCGCCTCGGCGAAGGCCGCGAGGTAGCGCTCCGGCTCGACGATCATCAGGTGGACGTTGAGCGGCTTGGCCGTCGAACGGCGGATCGCCTGCAGCACGACCGGACCGATGGTGATGTTGGGCACGAAGCGGCCGTCCATCACGTCGACATGGATCCAATCGGCACCGGCGGCGTCGACGGCGCGAACTTCCTCGCCCAGCCGCGCGAAGTCAGCCGACAGCACCGAGGGCGCGATGAGGATGGAGGCAGCCAATTTCAGCCCTCGCCGGCGGCTGCCCGGTCGACGAACCAGATGAGCTCGCCGACCGGCCGGACGCGTGCTGCCGGCACGTCGCTGCCGCCCGCACGGATCGCCTTGAACATCGCGGCCTTCTCCTTGCCCGCCACCAGGAATGCCACCTGCCGGCTGCTCTCGATCACCGGATAGGTCATGGTGATGCGGACCTCGGGCCGGCCGTGGGACACGGCAGCAACCCAGCGCTTGCGTTCCTCCAGCACCGGCTCGCCCGGCAGCAGCGAGGCGGTATGGCCATCAGGGCCCATGCCGAGCAGGGTGATGTCGAACAAGGGGCGTGCCGGATCGAGCGCCGCAGCGCCATAGGCGGTCTGCAAGGTCCGCTCATAGCGCTCGGCGGCGTCGTCTGGGGTGCCGTCTGCCGGCACGGGATGAATATTGGCCGGTGGCACCGGTGCCTTGTCGAGCATCTGCTCGCGAGTCATCCGGTAGTTGCTGTCCGGATGATCGTAAGGAACGAAGCGCTCGTCGCCCCAGTACCAGGACACCCGCCTCCAGGGAAAACGTGCGATGAATGGATCGGACGCCAGCAGCGCGAACAGGGCCTTCGGCGTCGAGCCGCCGGACAGCGATACGCGAAAGGTACCCGTCGAGGCGAGCGCCGCCGCCGTCATCCAGTCGGCCACGTGGCGCGCCAGCCCCGGCGGATTCGGAAGTACTTCGATACGCCCCTTCATCGCCATGCCTCACCTCACGCCAATGAGCCGAGAACGAAGCGCTCCATCGCTTTGGCGAAGCCTTCGTCGTTGTAGGAATCCGTGGTGACGCTCGCCAGAGCCTTCACGTCTGCAGGCGCATTGCCCATGGCGATGCTGAAGCCCGAGCGTTTGAACATGGGCACGTCGGTCGGCTGGTCGCCAATGGTGGCGATCTCCGCGGCCGGCACCCCGAGCTGCCGCGACAGATACTCCACCACCGCACCCTTGTTGGCATCCTTGTTGGTCACATCGAGGTAGTAGGGCTGCGAGCGATTGGCCGTCGCGCGCTCCCCAAAGGCCGCCCGCGCGTCAGCCTCGCAGCGTTGCACCATGTCGAGGTCATCGCTGACGCCGACGATCTTGGAGACTTGGTCGAGCTCGGCGCCGACGTCGCTCACGACCTTGGGCGAGAACTTGACTGTCCAGGCTTCGCGGGCGACGTGCGGCCCGTCGGCCTTGCCGACCAGCCAATCGTTGCCGCGATAAACCCAGGCATCGAGGCCGTGGCCACGGATGAGCTCGATCGCCTTGGCGGCGAC
>Ga0310811_10005865_pt1 | contig 15619 bp, 9 predicted proteins | sample YCmetagenome_FD_207642 | JGI IMG/M metagenome (GOLD analysis project Ga0310811, IMG submission 207642) | Soil microbial communities from experimental microcosm in Duke University, North Carolina, United States - YC | ecosystem: Engineered > Artificial ecosystem > Soil microcosm > Unclassified ...
TTCCTTGCGCACCTGAATCCGGCCGGTCTTGAACTGATGCTCGAGTAACGACAGGACGTCGTTGATGACCGCGTTGATGTCGCAGGGACCGCTCTCGACCTGCGCGGGCCGCGCGAGGTTCAGCAGTCCGTTGACGATCTTCGCCGCGCGGAACGTCTGCCGCTCGATCTTCTCGAGCACTTTCGTCTTCGGGTCGTCCGGCTCGGCACCTTCGAGCAGCATCTGCGTGAAGCTCGAGATGCCCGTGAGCGGCGTATTCACTTCGTGCGCGACTCCCGCCGCCAGCAGACCGATCGAGGCCATCTTCTCCGAAATCTGCAGCTGCTCCTCGAGCTGCACGCGCGTCGAGATGTCTTCGACGATCACGATCGTGCCGACGACGGCGTCCTGCGAATCGCGGAGCGGCGTCACCGCGAGATTGATGAGCAGCCGCCGGTTGGGATCGTGCCGCGTCGCCATCGGCACGCGGTAGTACGCGCCGCCTTCGGCCGATATCGCGCCCGACGTCCGCAGCATCTGCGCGATGGGGCCGTCGAACAGATCGTTCATGTGGCGGCCGACCGCATCTTCGTGGCGAATCCCGTAAATCTCCTCCAACTGCCGGTTCCAGCGGACGACGCGCCCGTCCTGATTGAACACGGCGAGCCCGTCGTTCAGCGATTCCAGGATGTTTTCGCTGAACTGCCGCATCCGCTCGACCTCGTCCGCCTTCGTCCGCAACTGGCGGTACAGCCGCCCGTTTTCGAGCGCGGTCGCGGCCTGCGCCGCGACGGCGGAGAGCAGCGCCATGTCCTCGCTGCTGAGCGGTTCGCTGCTCGCCTTCCGCCCGAGCGCCATCACCGCAATGGTGCCTTCCTTGGAGACGCATGGGACGAAGTAGTGGATCCCCGAATCGCGCCAGTACTCGACTTCGCGCGAGTCGATGCGGCGCAGCGCGAGGTTGTCGTCGAGCGCAAGCGTGTGTCCCGAGAGCAGGCGCGTGCCGACCTCGGTCGTCCCTGCGAGCCGCGGAGGCTGATCATGGAAGCCCGCGTGCGCGATGCTGATGAAGTCGCGGTCTTCCGGCGAGATGGACGCGGGCGCGAGCATCAGCGCCATGCGATCCACGAGCAGGGTTTCAGTGATCCGGTGGACGAGGCGCTCGCTCAGGCGCAGGAGGTCCAGGTCGCTGTTGAGATCGCGCGCGAAGCCGACGAGCGCCCGCCGGTAGTCGTACCGATCCCGGTAGTACACGCGGTCGAGCGCATTCTGAATCGCGTTCTTGACCGGACGCGACAGCAGCACGACGACGAGGGTGGCGAGAAGCGCGATGACAGGGTTCCGCTTGTCGGCGTCCTTGAAGAACACCGCTCCGGCGATACTCAGCAGCACCGCGTAGATGGCGGCAATGGCGGCAACCGCGGCCGCGTAGACGAGCCCGCGCTTGATGATGACTTCGACGTCCATCAGCCGGTACCGGATGATGGCCGACGCAAAGGCCAGCGGGATCAATCCGAGCAGCAGCGCCGTGAACTCGAAGCCGCGAATCGTGGGCAGCCCGAACGCAAACGGCAGCGCGTAGCCGAAGACGAACGGCACCGAACCGAGCGCGGTGCCCCACACGATCCACCGCAGCTGGCGGCGCGCCGTGACGGATCGGACGCGACGCAGCGCGCTCACGGTGATCGCGAGCCCTGCCAGGAGGCTGACGGCGAGGTACACGAGCTGAACGCGATCGACGATCGATGCGACGCGCGTCAGGACTTCGCCGTGCGCGCCGCCGTTCACGATCACCGCGACCGTCGCGCCGCCGAGCAGCACCGCGGGAAGATAGATCGCGGAGACGAGCGTTCGTCCGGGCTCGCTCTTTATCCATGCGTCGGGGCGATCCGGAAACACGAGGGTGAAGTGGAGGAACAGCGCCGGGAGCAGCAGCTGCGCGGTGAGGTCGCCCCAGTAGAAGATCCAGTCGAGCGTGTCGAGCTTGCCGGTGAAGGAGAACGCGAGCGTGCCGAAGAATGCGACGGTGAGCCAGAAGAAATGCAGCGTGGCCTGGTGATCCGGCCGTCGAATCCGCACCGCCGTGCCGACGAGCAGCGAGAAAATACCCACAGACGCCAGCAGGTAATACAACCCGCGCGGCGTGGCCGGAATCGGCTGCAGCGTCAGATCGACCATGCGCTGCTCGCGCATGCGGAGCATCGTGTAATGCAGGGGATGCCCGGCCGATGCGCCGTGCAGCGCCGCGGTCACCTGATCGACCCGATCCACCGGCCGACCGTTGATCGCGAGCAGCACGTCGCCGCGCTCGATCCCCACGCGCTCTGCTACCGTTCCCGGCGCGATTTCCGCGGCGACGATGTCGGTGTTGACAGTGCGCCACAGCACGCCGTCCTCGAGCTCGGACCAGCGGGCACGCTGTGCAATGTTGGCCGCGGCAAGGCACAGCAACGCGACAACCGCCGCAATCTGCGCCGTGCCGCTGAACCAGGTGCCGCGGTGCCGGGTGCCGTGTGTCATGCGTCCCAGTGGTATCCAGCCCAGCCTAGCAAAGGGCATTCCCGGACCTGACACGCTAGAGTTGGCAAAAGTGTCACGGTGTCAGTAATTTAGGGACAGGTTACAGATCCGATGGAGAAGACGTTCCAACAGTCTGTAGAACGGATTCAATTCTTTGAAGGAGGGGCGGGTGAAATGGGCGGCCGCCCGCGCGCCGCAGGCCGACCTGCCGTCTGCCGATCGCGTAATGGCCGAGGGCAAAACGGCTTACGGCTGACGACAAGGACGGATGGTCTCCTAGAACTTCACCAGGACGCCACCGATGACCCGCGTCGGCGGCCGGACCACGAGCAGCTCGTCGTAGACGGATGCGACGTCGGCCTGGTCGCGGAAGAGATTGCGGACCGCGACCAGCACTTCCCATCGGGTACTGCGCAGCGGCACGAACGGGAGCGCCTGATTGACCTGCACATCGAACCTCGCATCGGTGGTCGTGTGGGCCGGTTCTCCACCGCGCGCGAACGAGTCGTTGATCTTGTAAAGCACGAACACGCGGGTCGCGGTCTGAGGAATATCCGTATCCACCGAGGTCGTCAGGTCGTGGACGTCTTCCTCCCGCGGGCGAATCGCTTCCGGCGCGAGGACCGCGATCGCTGCCATGTCGCCGCGCGAGATCCAGTTCGCGTGCGTCACGCTGTAGTCGATCGAGCCTCTGACGTGCGGCGACGGCGTGCCCGTCATGTGCACCGTCCAGCCGTCGGCGTCCACGGCTCCCGCGCTCGTCACGTAATAGTGCCCGGGCGAATTGGGGCCGCCGTCGACCGGCACCCCGAAGAGCGTCGCAAGCTGGTCGTCGATGCTCTGCTGGAAGTGCCGAACGCCGACATTGAGGCCTGCAGTCAGATCGCGATCGACGCCAACGTCGAAAAACCGTCCGCGCTCGACGCGAAGTTCGTCACCGGGAAGCGCCGCAAACGTCCGCTCCGGAGGCAGCCACGGACCGAAGGTCGTCGACGGCAGGAACTCCTCCGTTCCGGGCGCCACCATCCGCTGCGCGGCGGTAACGCTGACGTGCGTTTTCTCGAACGGCGTCAGCACGAGGCCGACGTGCGGACTGAGCAGCGATCGCTGCGGAAGGTAATCGTAATGGGCGTACCGCGCGCCGTAACCGACGACGATGCCGGGTACGATGGTCCAGCGATCGGCGCCGTACAACTCGCCGACACTGCGGCTGGGATCGGGCACGGCGGCCAGCAGCGTCGGCTGCCCGTCCTGCGCGTCGTACTGCTGCGTGCTGTACGAGATGCCCGCGGTGTAGTCGTGTCCGCCTGACAAATGGGCAGCATATGTGCCGGCAAGGATCCACGACGACAGGTCGGATTGATTGAGCGCCGCACGCACGTCCCAGCGGCCGCCCGCGAGCGGCGCACCAATCGTGAGATACGCGACGCCACGCGGCACGAAGTCCGGCCCGAACAGGGATCCGCCACCGGTAATCGCCGATGTGGTCAGCAGGTTCACTTCGCCGGAAAACGGCGTGTCGGTGAAGAAACTCGCGGCGTTGTCGAATGCCCGCCCGAAGAGCGAGGTCTGCGTCGGTTCCAGCGGCTCGTCAGCGGTCGCATCCGCAATGGAGACGACGTCGCCGTTCTGCTTCAGGATGCTGCGCTTGATGTGGCGCAGCCGCCAGGCTGTTTCCGTGTGCGGGTGATCGGGGTCGTCTGTCGTTTCCGCGGGGACGGCAATGCCGGCCGTCATGATCGGCCGCCCGTCGAGCGGCTGCGGGCCATCGACGCGCGTGAGCTGGATGCGGTCGATCACCGCGGCAGTCGTCCCGACGCGAACGTAGTCGCGGCGCGACGAGATGAACCCGGGGAGGTGCACGCGCACGAGATAGTCGCCGGCGGGGAGCGAGTCGAGCAGGAACTTGCCGTGCGCGTCGGTGATGGCGAGCGCCGTCGTGGCGCCTAGCGCCGACACCATGGCTCCCGCCAGCGGGCCGCCGTGGTCGTCGCTGACGGTCCCATGGATGCTGCCGAGCGTGGCGAGACGAGCGGTCAGCGGTGCGCGGTCAGAAATCGACTGCGCCGACGCCATCATCGCCGGAAATCCTACGAGTGCCACCGCCGTTACGACCGCATTAAGCCGCATGCACGTTCCTCCGTGGCGGGCAGGTCTACGGGGTCACCGTGAAATTGACGCTCTGCGTCAGTGTTTTCGCCGGGCTCGCGTCCTTGTCCGTAATCGTAATCTCGAGCCGGTAGTTTCCGTCAGGAAAACTCTGGAGCGGGATGCCCTGGCCGGCCTGGATGCTCCGGTCCGCCGCGGACGGATCGAAGCCCGGCCCCAGCGTCTCGGGCGTGAGCTGCTGCGGCGCGGTGGCGTTGAACCGCGTTTCGGGGCCGGCTCCCTGCTTGAAGAACGTATACGTCACCTCGACGTTGAATTTCTTGTCCGGCGTGATGATCGGATTGTAAACCTGAAGCAGGATCAGAAGTTCCTGGCTCTTCTTGAACACGTGGTCCGGCGAGACCACGATCTCGTTCGCACCGAAGGAGTACGGGTGGTCGGCCTGCTGCTCCGCCGTAATGGCCGACGGAAGCTGCCGCGTTTCGGTCGCGATGATGACGGAGCTCGTCGAGAACTCGGTGGCAAAGTTCGGCACGTCGAGCGGCTGCTTGAGAACGGCCGTCTTTGCCGGCGATGGCCCCCGTTCCTGGAGGGCGACGTAGAGATCGTAGTTGCCCGCCGGGATGCCGATGCCGCGCATGATCCGGATTGGCTGGCCGGGAGCCGAAGGGTGCGGCTCGATCTGCGCGAAATCCTCGAACGCGTACGGCGAGGGCGGTGGCGGCTCCGCCTTCGCGTCTTTTTTCTTCTTGTCCTTCGCGTCTTTCGCGGGCGGCGGAGGCGGCGGCGGCGCGGTCATGCCGCGCGGCGCGACCCGCAGGTAGATCGTCATCGGCTCGCCCGCGGGATTCGAGAGCTTCGACGAGTCGACGGTCAGCGTCATCGGCACCCAGACGCGCGATCCTTGCGCACGGATGAAATCGTTCTGGAATTGAATGGGAAAATCCGAGGGGGCTGACTGTCCCATCATGGCCGAGTCGGTCAGCCGCACCAGCGACTGCATCTGATCGACCTGCGCCTGCATCGCCGGATCAGGATTCTTGTCCTGCGCGGGCTTGTCGGCCTGGGGCTGCTGACCGGCACGGACCGCCGAGGGCGCGGATACCATCGCCAGCGCAACCGCCCCCGCGGTGCACAGCCGCCGAAACGCGCGCGCCGACGCCATTGTCGAATGATATCATCGCCGCTCTATGCCGCGTGCGACGCGCCTGATAGACGTGAGCGTCCTGCTCAGACCCGGCATCCCGACGTATCCCGGCAACGCGCCCTTCGAATTCGAGCCGGTCAAACGCATCTCGAAGGGGGATTCCGCGAACGTTTCCAGGATAGTGATGGGGACCCATTCGGGGACCCATATCGACGCCCCGAAGCACTTCCTGGACGACAAGCCGGGAGTCGACGCTCTTCCGTTGGACCTGCTCATCGGGCGCACCCGGGTGATCGACGTCCCGGTCCGCGGCGGGATTACCGAGGCGCACCTGGCCGCCTCGGGGCTGCGGGAGGACCTTCGCGTCCTGCTGCGCACCCCCAACTCGGCCTTATGGAACTCTCAGCAGGGGTTCCGCGAGGACTACACGTACGTCTCTGAGGGCGCGGCGAGATATCTGGTGGAGCAGGGAGTCAAGGTCGTCGGCGTGGACTACCTTTCGGTCGAGCAGTTTCACAAGCCCGGCGCGCCGGCCCACCATGCTCTGCTCGGCAACGGCGTGGTGATCATCGAAGGCCTCGACCTGTCCGAGGCTGAGCCCGGCCAGTACGAGATGTACTGCCTCCCGCTCCGCATCGAGGGCGCGGACGGCGCGCCGGCGCGCGTCGTGCTGAAGCGCTAGCAGCCATGCTGGACGACGTAGTGGTCATGGTGCTCGCCGGGGGCGTCGGCGAACGGCTCTATCCGCTGACGAAGGAACGGGCGAAGCCCGCGGTTTACTTCGGCGGACCGTACCGCATCATCGACTTCACGCTCAGCAACTGCCTCAACTCCGGCCTGCGGCGCATCTTCATTGCGCTGCAGTACAAGTCGCTCTCACTCACGCGGCACCTCCGGTTCGGGTGGAGCGTGATGTCCGAGGAAGTCGGGGAGTTCATCGAAGTGCTGCACCCGCAGAAGCGGGTCGGTGAACATTGGTATCAGGGCACCGCCGATGCGGTGTATCAGAACCTGTACTCCATCCAGCGCGAATCACCGCGGCAGCTCATCGTGCTGTCCGGCGACCACGTCTACAAGATGGATTACGGCCGGATGCTGCGATTCCACCGCGACCATCACGCAGCCGCAACGATCGCGGTGATCGAAGTCCCGTCCGAGGAGGCGCACCGGTTCGGCGTCATGGAAGTCGACGGCGAGGACCGGCTGACGGGATTCCTGGAAAAGCCGCGCGACCTGCCGCCCGGGCAGCAGGTCCTGGCCTCGATGGGCATCTATGTTTTCGACATGGGAGTGCTCACGCCCGCGCTCGAGGAGGACGCGGGTCGGCCGACGAGCCACGATTTCGGCAAGGACATCATTCCCTCGCTGATCGACAAGGCGCCGGTGTTCGCCTACCGCTTCTACGACGAAAACAAGAAAGCGGCGAAGTACTGGCGCGACATCGGCACGCTCGATGCCTATTTCGACGCGAACATGGACCTGTGCCATGTCAATCCGGAATTCAATCTGTACGATCCGGAGTGGCCGCTGCGGACGCACCAGGTGCAGGCCCCGCCGGCGAAATTCGTATTCGCAGACGAGGGACGGCGCTGCGGGCATGCGCTCGATTCGATCATCTCGGCCGGCTGCATCATCTCCGGCAGCACGATTCGGGGAAGCGTGCTCTGCCCGAACGTTCGCGTCCACAGCTTCTGCGAGATCGATCAGGCGATTCTGATGCCGGACGTCCGGGTTGGCCGGCACGCGCGCATCAAGCGCGCGATTATCGACCGCGACGTGTTCATCCCGCGCGGCGCGCAGATCGGCTTCAATCCGGACGAAGACCGGCGCCGTCACACCATCAGCGACGGCGGCATCGTGGTCGTGACGAAAGACGAGGAGCCGTTCATCGCGCCGATTCCCGAGGCGGCGCTGCTGCACGAGCGCGAATTCGATCAGCGAGGAAACGAACGGTGAAGATCCAGCAGGTGCACGGCCGCGAAATCCTGGATTCGCGGGGCAATCCGACGGTGGAAGCGGAAGTCACGCTCGACAACGGCGTCGTCGGGCGCGCCGCCGTCCCCTCCGGCGCGTCGACGGGCATTCGCGAGGCGCTGGAGCTGCGCGACGGCGACATGTCGCGGTATGGGGGCAAGGGCGTCGCCACGGCGGTCGGACACGTGAATGGCGAGATACGCGCGGCAATCGTCGGCCGCGAAGCCGCCCAGCGCGCGATCGACGGGCAGATGATCGCGCTCGATGGCACGCCGAACAAGGGACGCCTGGGGGCCAACGCGATCCTCGGCGTCTCGATGGCGCTCGCGCGCGCCGGTGCGCTGGCGGCCCGCGTGCCTCTGTACGTGCACGTGGGACGCCTGTATGAGCAGCGCACTGACGCGGCGCCCGCATTGCTGCCGGTGCCGATGATGAACATCCTGAACGGCGGCGCGCACGCCGACAGCAGCGTCGACTTTCAGGAGTTCATGGTGCTGCCGCTCGGCGCGCGGTCCTTCTCCGAAGGCCTCCGGTGCGGCGCAGAGATCTTTCATGCGCTCCGCGGGATCCTGAAGAAGAAAGGGCATTCCACAGGCGTCGGCGACGAAGGCGGGTTTGCGCCGAGCCTCTCGTCGAATCAGGAGGCGCTGGATGTCGTCCTCGACGCCATCACGAAGGCCGGCTACACGGCGGGACAGAGCGTTCACATCGCGCTCGACGTCGCGTCGAGCGAGCTCTGGAACGACGAGCAGAAACGTTATGAATTCCGGAAGTCTGGCGACAAGCCCCGTTCGGCGGACGAGATGGTGCGGTTGTACGAGGACTGGGTACGCCAGTACCCGATCGTGTCGATCGAGGACGGCCTTGCGGAAGGCGACTGGGATGGCTGGAAGACCATCACGGCCGCGCTCGGAAAGCGCATTCAGCTGGTCGGCGACGACGTGTTCGTGACGAACCCGGAGATCCTGCGCCGAGGCATCGCCGAGCACGTCGCGAATGCCCTGCTGGTGAAGCTCAATCAGATTGGGACGGTGACCGAGACGCTCGATGCCGTGGCCATGGCGCGCGACGCGGGCTACGCAAGCGTGATGTCGCACCGATCGGGCGAAACCGAGGACACGTCGATTGCGGATTTCGCCGTCGGTACGAGTGCCGGTCAGATCAAGACGGGATCCGCGAGCCGCACGGATCGCATCGCGAAGTACAACCAGCTGCTGCGCATCGAGGAGGAGCTCGGCAGCCGAGCCAGCTACGCAGGGCGGGGCGCGATCAAACAGTTGGTGAACGGGTGAATTGATGGTCACGGTCGTTCTTCTCCGCCACGGCGAAAGCACGTGGAACAAGGAAAACCGGTTCACAGGATGGACGGACGTGGATCTGTCGGAGAAGGGCCGCGAGGAAGCACGTGAAGCCGGGCGGCTGCTGAAGGACGGCGGCTACTCGTTCGACGTGGCGTTCACCTCGGTCCTCAAACGCGCCATCCGTACGCTCTGGATCGCGCTCGACGAGATGGATCTGATGTGGATTCCCGTCGACAAGAGCTGGCGGCTGAACGAACGCCACTATGGCGCGCTCCAGGGGCTGAACAAGGCCGAAACCGCAGCGAACCACGGCGAAGCCCAGGTGAAGATCTGGCGGCGCAGCTACGACATCCCTCCGCCCGCGCTCGCGAAGGACGACCCCCGTCATCCATCGCGCGATCCGCGGTATGCGCGACTGGCGGAATCAGACCTGCCGCTCACCGAATCGCTGAAGGAAACGGTCGCGCGTTTCCTGCCTTACTGGCATGACACGATCGTGCCCGCCGTACGCTCGGGCCGCCGCGTGTTGATCGCGGCTCACGGCAACAGCCTGCGCGCGCTCCTGAAACATCTCGACGGCATCAGCGAGCAGGACATCGTCGAATTGAACATCCCGACGGGCATCCCGCTCGTCTACGAGCTGGACGACGAGCTGCGGCCTCTCCGGCATTTCTATCTCGGCGACCCCGAAGCGGCCGCTGCTGCGGCGGCGCGCGTCGCCGCTCAGAGCCGGGCGCCGCAGGCCTGAGATCCGTCGTCGGCCGCCCGTTCTCCGCGGGCTGGACGTCACGGACGTCGTATCAGACAGCCGTCAGCACGACCGCCGCATCGTTGCCGCCGAAGGCCAGGGACGTCGAGAGCGCGCAGTCCACGCGCTGTTCCCGCGCGACGTTCGCAACGATCTCGACGTCGCACTCGGGGTCGGTTTCAGTGTGATGGATCGTCGGCGGAATCACGCCGTGGAAGACCGTGAGGGCCGAGATCGCCGCTTCGATCCCGCCCGATGCGCCGAGCGTATGTCCGATCATCGACTTGACCGACGTGACCGGCATCAGGCGTCCGGCATCGCCAAACACGATCCGGATGCCGCGCGATTCGGCGCGATCGTTGTGCGGCGTCGCGGTGCCGTGGGCGTTCACGTGGCGGACGCGGTCCGCCGGCAGCCGCGCATCGTGAAGGGCCCTGGACAGTGTGTCGGCAATCGCTCGACCGTCGGGCTCCGGCGACGTCGGATGGAAGGCCTCGCACGTCAGGCTGTGGCCGGCGACCTCCGCGTAAATGCGCGCTCCGCGGCGGCGCGCAGCCGTCATTTCCTCGAGCACGAGTACCGCAGCGCCCTCGCCGATGTTCATCCCCGCCCGCTCGCGGTCGAACGGCCGGCATGCCGTCGGATCCATCACCCGAAGCGCATTGAAACCACTGAACGTGAGACGCGCGAGACTGTCGGTGCCGCCGGCCAGCACCGCGTCAGCGCGGCCGAAGCGGATCGCGTCGAGCGCAGCACCGACGGCCATCGTGCTCGACGCGCAGGCCGCGACGATGCACGATCGCAGCCCTTCGAATCCATACTCCGCCGCGATGATGTCGGCCGACGTGCTGTAGAAATGATTCCAGGTGTCGCTGAGGCGGCGCGGGCCTGATCCCGGCAGCACGGTCGCCTTCACGTATCGTTCGTTCCGCAGAAGGTCTCCGGTGCTCCCGCCGATGATGACGCCGACGCGGTCGGGCCGGGCGCGATACGCGTCAATCAAGCCGGCATCGGCGACGGCTTCGCGCGCCGAAAGCACGGCGAACTGATCGCTTCGCGACCACCGGCGCCTCTGGAGCGGCGTGAGCCGTTCCCGAATGGCGCTGTCATCCACCTGTGCCGCGATGCGGCTGCGGTAGCCTTCCGAGTCGAACAGCGTCAGCGGTCCGATCCCGCACCGGCCGGCGACGAGATGGTTCCAGCACTCCTCGCGCGAGGCGCCGATCGCCGTCAGCAGGCCGATTCCGGTAATGGCGACGCGGTCGTTCATGACCGTGGTTCCGCGAACGCAGGCGCAAACGCGCCCGACACGAACGCCCCGGCCGCCTCGCCGACGACCTGACGTTCGGCGCGCTTTCGTCTCCACGTAATCGCCAGCGGCAGGAACTGCGCCGGTGGTGAGGCGACGACGCAGGCGGCGCAGAACGCACGATGCCAGCCGCGATGATCCCTCGGGCCGCGTCCAAAGATGCTCGCGGCGTATCGTGCGACGACGCCGTACGCATCGGCGGCGACGGCTTGGGTGCCGCCGTGCATTCCGCCCGCCCGGCCCTGTCCGGCCCGCACGCTCTCGAGAAACGCGGACGCCGTGCGCCCGGGCGCCTCCGTCCAGGTTCTCGCGATACGCCGCAGGGTATGGGCGTCGCTCCCGGCAACGACCGGCGCGGCGCCGCCGCGGGTGCGGCGCCAGACCTCCTCCACCAGCGCGTTGTGCGCCGGCAGCATCGTTCCGTTCCGCACTTCGACGGCGGGTACGATCAAGAACAATCGGGAATAGGCCTCGAGCGGCACCTGGTGTCGGAAGAAATGGAACGGGTGATTGAGCGAGAAGAAGAGTGCGGCGCGCTGCAGATAACCGATGACCTCGAACACGTTGCGGCGCAGCGGCTGCAGATCGCGATGATGTGACTCGGTCAGACCGTACACGCCGAGATGCACCTCGAGGCTCGTGCCGGGATACCAGCACGAGACCTCTTCGCCCATGAGGATGTCGGACGCGTCGCCGCGGCGCGACAGCAGCTCCAGACACCCGTCGATCGAATCGTGGTCGGTGATCGCGACGACATCCATCCCGCGCTGCTTCGCCGTGCGGTAGACGTCGAGCGGGTTCGAATAGCAATCGCGGCTTCGAAGGAACGGCACGTTCCCGTTCACGCGCGAGTGCCAGGTGTGGACGTGGAGGTCCGCGCGTGCGAGCGGGGCATCGGGACGCATCACGATCCGAGCGGCTTCAGAAGGAGAATCTGCACGACGGTCGATCCAATGCCCTGGTACTCCTGCGGCAGCCAGGCGTGACCTGCATCCATCCGCAGAATCGTATTGAATGGCGCCCGGAGGTTCAAGGCGGCGCCCAGGCCCGTGACGGGCCGCCAATCCCGTGACGCGCTCAAGTCCCGGCCCCAGGCGCGCTCGACGAACAGATCCACGCGGTAGAGACCAAACAGATCGAAGCTATACGATCCGCGCGCCATGGCGAGATCGTCGAAACGCACGCCAGAGGCGGGCACTCCGTGGATGCGGGTGTCATCGAACAATCCGAATTGATACCGGCTGAACCGATCGAGCTGATTCCCGCCGAACCATGCCCCGTTCAGATGGATCTTTTGAATCGATGAGAGGTAGAAGTCCCGCGACATGTTCGCGCTGAACTTGCGGTAGGTCCCTTCCGGCTCCGCCAGATCCGGAGGCAGCCCCCATGCTTTCCAGGAGGCGCGCGCGTACCACGCGCCGGTGACGACAGCGCTGTAGCCGCCGCGCCGATATTCGTAAGCGCCCCCGAGGCCGTTCGTGACGGTGCTGGACGGCACGACGAAGTTGTCCGCCGTCGTCGTATCCGCGTGATATCCGTCGAATCGGAATTGATACTGGAACGTCGCCTTCTGGAACGGCGTGTACTGCCACCCGACGTTCAATCCAGTGGTAATCGGCCATGTGATGACACGTTCCGCGGGGTGCTCGCCGTTGGAGTCGTAGCGGCGATCGCTCGACGGGACGGCGATGCCGAAGAAGTCGATGCTGGCGTCGAAGGGTGTGTGCGGCAGCTTCGGGCGCTGCACGTTGATCGCGGCAAGCACGCCGCCGAACAGCATCGCGAACTGCGTATCCGGATTGCGGAACGCGAAGTTCAGATAGTTGATGCCGGCGATCGGCAGTGGAAAGGCATAGGAAGGATCGAACGTCACTCCCATCGCCGCCGCTTTCGCCTTCATCGTGGGGCGATCGGAGACAACCCGTGTGTCTCCTTGCTTGACGAAATACCGCAGGCCGCGGTCGGTGTCGCGAAACATCACGTGGGGGCCCCGGCGCGCCTCGAGCCGGGCGCCCGCGAACGATGGACTATTGACGACGAAGCCGGTGACGAGCGCGTCGCGCTCCACGAGCAGATTGCGGCCGGCGATCAGCACGATCTGGCGGCCGACGAGGTGCGACATCAGATGTACCGTCACGCCATTCTGCAGCTGGACCGGCGAGAACGTCTGGATTTCTTCGCTCGAGACGACCGGCGCCGACAAGCGCGTCTGCACCGACTGCAGCTTGACGCGCGCGAATGTCTGCCTGTCGATCCAGACCGTGCCTCGATACAGTGACCGGGTGGCGTCGATCGGATCGAATCTGACCACGTAACAGTCCCGACCGTCTACCGTGTCGGTGCCTGCGAGCCGGTAGCGATAGTCCTTCGTGAGCCGGAGTTGCAGCGGCAGCGAAAGCACTTTCTCCGGCTGCAGGAGCGGGAATGGAGGGCGATCGTTGCCGAACTTCGCCCCGTTCACCGAAAACGACAACTCCTCCCATTCCAGGCCGTCCGGCGCGACGAACAGGCGGTTGTCGGTCACAACGTCGTATCCCGGATCGGCAACCGTCGGACGAAAATGCTGTGACATGCGCAGGTCGGCCGAGTAGTGATCGATCTGCGCGTCCTCGCGCGCCTGCTCGCGGCGCTCGCCGGCTACGATCTCTTCGACCGTCAGCTGGCGCACTCCCGACACGGCCGCTCGCGTGGCGAATCCTTCGGCCGCAGCGTCCGCGTTGAAATCAATCAGCACCGGGCCGCCCGGCCTTGGTCCCGCCAGTCGCACTGTCGCGCCGTCGCGTGAATAGCCTTCGGCCGGCTTCCATTGGCCGGTGTGGAGATCTGCCGTCTTCGGGCTGCCTTCGACGGGGACCGTCACCGTGATGTCCAGCGGTTCGGCTGCCGCCGCGGCATCGTAGAAGAGAAACGTCGACAGCGAGTCGTTGTCGAACAGCAGTCTCGCCGGCGCGCTCAATCCAGGATTGCCGCCGTCGCGCACACGGATGAAAAGGCCGGACGACTGTGCATCGAGCACCTGGATGGAACCCGCAAGCAACGGCCGCAGCCACTGGAGCGCCCGTCGTGCGCCGTCGAAAGACGCCGCGCCGGCTGGACGCGCCGCCACGGAGACGATCCGCGTGCCATACGACGCGACGACGGTGCGCGCGAACGTATCGGCAGCCTCGTCGGCGGTCGGCCTCAATTCGAGGCCCGTCACCACAGCGTTCAGGGATGGCGCAACCGCCTCAAGCGACTGAAGCGCTCGTTCCGCCGAATCCTGACTGGGAGCGGCAATCGCGTCGACGTACGCGGCCAGATCGCGATCGAACATGGACGCCAGGCGCTCACGCGGCGCGGTCAGTACGACCTGTGCGCCGTCGACGGCTGCGCGCAGTTCCGTCGCGGCCGTCCGAAGCGCGAGCACGGTCACGTCGGCCGGTTCACTGCCCGTCGTCAGTTCGAACGCAGCGACCTGCGACGAGTGCGACCGGAAAAAGGATCGAAGGGCCGCACGCCAGCCGTTCATGTCGCCGCCGGACGTCAAACGAGAAACGATCCACAATTTCGCGGCCGGGTCGTGGAGCGCGGCGATGCGGGCCTCCAGCGCCGCGACGGATGCCGGATCGGCCAGGTCCGCGCTCACGCGAACCGCGTACGGGACTCCGACTGGTGCCGCCGCGGAGAACGCTTCTCCGCTCGTCAGGTCGATTGCGGCTCGAACGGCCGCGGGTGTCGCGGCGGAGGCGAGCGCTGCGGTCAGGATGCCGGCAGCAGCGAGTGCGATGACGCGACGGCCGCGTCGATGGGTCCGAACCGTGCTCCCTCGAGAATCTCGCGCAGTCGTCCGGCGAAGCCGCTGAGACGGAAATAGTGTGCGAAGCGCAAGCGGAGCGGCAGCGCGACGCGCGGTGGATCTGGATCGATTTCCCAAGGATGTACCGTCAAGACGGCGGGCGCGCCCGCCTGGTTTGCCCGTTCGATGGTCCTGAGGACGGCCGCCGGGGCGCTCGACCGCAGGCCCCAGCCCCAGCCGATCGGCAACACCTGACCGAACCGGTCCGCCACGAGCGGCGGCACTTCCAGTACGGGGCCGGCGGCGGTCGTTCGCACGTGAGGGGTCCGCGGATAGCGCACGCTCCCGACGATCTTCACCGGCGCCATGCTGGCGTCGACCGTCAGCCGCTCGCGTGCGATTGCGTCCAGCGCCCACAGCGAGCGATCGTTGATCGACCACTCGGGAGCGCGGTAACACAACGGGCGCGCGCCCGTTGCTTCGAGTGCTGCAATGCTCGCCCTGAGATCCTCCGCGAACCCCGCTTCCCCGAGGTCGTAGGCGCGCGCATGCAGGTGACCGTGGGAGCCGATCTGATGTCCCGCGGCCCTGATGTCGGCAACGAGCTGCGGCCACCGCTCCGCGACCCAGCCCACCACGAAAAACGTGGCTCGGCTGTCCGTCTGCTCGCAGAGGCGGAGCAGCAGGCGGGTCGTCGCGTCCACACGCGACGGCAGGTTCTCCCAGCAGGCGGGATCGAGCGCGGGCACGCCGCAGA
>Ga0310811_10005866_pt1 | contig 15618 bp, 17 predicted proteins | sample YCmetagenome_FD_207642 | JGI IMG/M metagenome (GOLD analysis project Ga0310811, IMG submission 207642) | Soil microbial communities from experimental microcosm in Duke University, North Carolina, United States - YC | ecosystem: Engineered > Artificial ecosystem > Soil microcosm > Unclassified ...
TTGTCGATCTTCAGTCAGATCTAAGGGTTGCGCTTGCGCAAGACAGTGTCCCTGTTGACGCTGACAGCGAGGGTAATGATGAAGGTATGGGTGATGAAGATAATCATGAAGGTGAACGCCATGAGACCGAAGACGTGCCGGACGGCACAAGTGACAACGAGTCCTACGATACTGCTGCATCCGACATCGATGATAACATGCCTGAACTGCAGAGCGTGTCTGATGAGGCGTCTACTATCTCGGATGCCCACACTGCCCGAGAGAGCCCAGGCACGAACAATGACAGTCTAGGACATAGCGATAATCCAGATTTGGAAATTGATAACGCCCTAGTCCATGATGCCACAGCAACCTTGCCTCGCATTGCCCACGCTGATACCCTTTCTGGAGAGGCGGGTATAGACATAGGGTCACAGGATGCTTCATCTGGTTTGTCAGGGTCTCCAACAGGACCTTTATCATCTTCTTCATCTGGTCTCCCAGGTGTGAGTTCTTTCACTGAGTCCTCCACTACTGCACAAGAGTCTGTTGAGACAGACATGCCATTCCGAATTCCACGCATCTCACCTGGTTCTACGTCGCGCACTGAGCACACACCTATCAACTGGTGGCGATTGTACCGTTTCCCTGCTATCACTGCACCAGCAAGTCGCAGTACACAGGCGCACACGATTGTACAGCAAGGATCTGCCCCACAACCACCACAACCACCACCACCACCACACGTTGACGGCGATGGGGTACAAAATGCAGGTGGTCCACCAGCTGGTCCATCTTCACTCCCCTTCACTCCCTCAGAGATGACGGATACTACGCACACAACGCCAGCTGCCGACCTGACGGCTGGGGTACAGCCGGGTAATGAACAACGTAATGTCGTCATTCCTGTCATTGTTGTGGGGTTGCAATCAGTGCATGCAGAACGTCAATCACCTATGCCTCCACATCCTCCTCACCACTTTCATCCTCACATCCATCATCAACCACCCGATTTCGCAGACGAGCGCCCCACCGAAGGAGATATGATGGATTTAGACTTTGGCAATGAATCTGGGATGTCTCCACCAACCACTGCCCCTCTTGCTCCATCGGAGTTTCCGCCCGATGATACGCGTCAATCTCGCGGTCGTTCTTGGCAGTCTCGTGCAGCAGATGCGATCAGGAACTTACGTCCTGGTCGCAGGGCCGCTGTGACAAGACAGACAGCGTCAGAGCCCCCGGGGTCCAGAACGTTCCTCATTTATGTCATTGGTGGTGAGTTTACCCTTCTTGCCCTGTTTTCAAAACATAGACCATTACTTCAGGCTACTACCCACCCGATCACCAAATCATCACAGGCGGGAACTTGGATTCGTTCGAGGCATTATGGTACGTACGCGGTGTGGGTGTGATATCGAACCATGCTCACTTTCATGACAGGGAACTGGCCGAGTTGCTTGGCCAAGTTAAACCACCCACTGCCTCGAAGGAGGAGATTGATAAGTCTGGGCTTGAAGTTATCAAGGCAGATTCACTCGAGGAGTATGCAAAGGACGGACGTGTCGCTACTAACTGCGTCGACCGGGTATGGAATCACACCTTTACCATATTCTTCAGGTTTGCTTACCTTGCATAGTGTCTCATATGTCTTGATGACTATGTGCCGGATGATGACCTACGTGTCTTAAGCTGTAAACATGCATTCCACCAAGGCTGTGTGGATAAGTGGCTCCAGACAGGAAGGAATAATTGTCCTGCCTGCCGTACGAAGGTACGTCCATTTAGCAGCAAGTAATCAGTCTTTTACAAGTTACTTCAGGGTGTCGACAATGATACTAGCCCCTCCACTGAAGCATCTGCTTCGAGTTCAACCTTGGCACCCCAGCCAGAAGCCGTATGATGGCTTACATCCTTGATTAAGCAGTATTTTTCCTTGCATTATCTTTGCCCTCATCTCGATTGTAACAAACCTTCGCATCTGATCTGTCTTGCGATCCGTGTAGCAATTTCATCTCTTCATCGCTGCTCTTTCTTCAGCTTATTATAAGGCTACTGAGTATCGTCGTTCACACAATTTATCCAAATAGCCTGCTGCCACTTGTACTGTACGGCACATAGAAAAGGTCGTTTATCACTGAAAATATTATAATGCCCTTCGTGCTATCCTCAGTACTTAGCATATAGCTAGGCGAGCTGCTGCTATGCACGCTTTCCAGTAACGCCAGCCTGCTTGAGTCTGGCGAGAAGCTCGTCCACGTTTGCCACCTGGACGTCATTGTAAGTACTGGAATACATTATGAAAAATGAAGGATTACCTTGCCACCACCAACGCGCTTTGGAGGTTCTGTGACTTTGATTGTCTCTAGTCTAGGCGTGAGGTCAACTCCAAGTTCCGCAGCCGTCAACTTCTCCACAGGTTTCTTCTTAGCTTTCATGATATTGGGCAATGAGGCATACCGGGGTTCTTGGAATAGGCGGAAATTAACTAAAAGTGATGCAATATTGTGAATAAAACGTACCATTAAGCCTGGATTTGAGAGTGTTCGTCAGTCGATGAGACATTCGTGGATACACACAAATGGACTTGCCGAAGATCTGTTGTTATGATGACAGGAAACTTGCATCTAAGCTCCTCAAGACCTCCATCGATCTCACGAGTGATGTTCGCAACCTTCTGCTCTGGGTCCACTATGACCTTGCTGGCAAATGTTGCCTGTGACCACCCCATGAGGCCAGCGAGCATTTGCCCAGTTTGCCCAGCGTCATCGTCAATAGCTTGCTTGCCTAAAATTACTACGTCCACACTGTCTTTCTGTCGTTCGATGAGGGCCTTCAAAGTCTTCGCGACACCAAGAGGTTCTGGGGCCGGAGCAGATTCTGGGATTTCGACGTGGACTGCAGAGTCGGCGCCCATGGCGAGTGCGGTGCGGAGCGTCTCTGCGGACTTGGGTGGACCGATAGTGACAACCTTTATAGATTTCACTGCATCCTTTAGGCGTTCTCGTATCCGAACGGCTTCCTCCACAGCTACAACACACTGTCAGATAACTGTGTCCACACAATAGTAGAGGGAAACGTACCAATCTCATCAAAGGGATTCTGTAATTGCTCATGTGAGCCGAACTAGCTTATGAATTGTGGACTTTGCCATACCATGGAATGTTTAACATTGAGGTCGATGCCTGCCTGCTCAGGATTCACGCGAATCTTGACGGCATAATCTACCGCCCTTCCAAGCGCATCTTGAGAGCTGGAAGCATAGAGATATAACTCGTGCGCACCTCTTTATAGGGACTAGTATGTTGAGCAACCGTACAGCAGAAGGCCTCATCCTCAATCTGCACTTGATACTCTTGCTGAAAAGTCAAAGAAATCAAGTTGACGATCTGTCGGAGTTCGGATTCGGAAATGAAGACGACAAATTTTACGTATTTAGTCCAGCCGCGCCGCATCGGAATCAGCGTCGCTACAAGTTCAACTAGTACTACTAGTGTGTGGTCCATCTGCAATTAACTCCTATAACCTTTCAGTATTGCAAGTGTCCTGGCATCTATCTCTTAGACTTACACTCTAAGCCGTGATGACAGTTAGTTGCTGACTCACTTCCCACTGGGGCCGAAGCCATTTCAAGTTTCTACCTCTACATTTATAGACCAAGGAATGCAGTCGCGACTCGTTCATTCTGATAATCTCCCTCTCGGACCATGTTACAAAGTTCAGAAAGATCTCGTTGGTGAGACCGGCGCACACTTAGTAAGTTGATAGCAAAATGTCCATACTGTATGGACAGATAACAGGATTGACTCATGACTTGGATGGTTTACTCTTCCTATTATTAGTTCGACTTCACCTCACATTGGCCGGGCACCCGGTATTCCGTGGCAAGCAGAAATTCTGGATAATTGCGATCCTGAATGTAACCCTCGGTAATTAACTGACTAAGAGCTCGTTCGATAACCGTTATGTTAAGGTTGTCATTCGGGGGCCTTCCTCGCAGTGGCTATCTGATACCCGGAACGAAGACAGTTCTACAATCATGCCACTCGATCGGCCATGTTGTCCGACACACTGTCACTATAGTTGAGGATATTTTGATCGTCGGCACCAACAAAACCATGTGCGCTTTTGTCATCCGCTTCATTACTGTACCATCTATAAAATCATGCACTCTCATACAATTTCAAGTTTCAACCCCCGCATCGAATAACCTTTTACGCCCATGGCAGAAAGCCAGAGTACAACTCTGTCGCCTACGGAGGTCCAGAGTGTCGAACTCCAGGATATAGATGCACAAACGCATGTTTCCAGTTCAAAATTGTCAAATGAACCTATCAAGCTTGATATAGAACATGCCGTGGTTGAAGATGATCCTCGAATATGGTCGAACGCCAAGAAGGCGCGTCCTTCCATCTTGATTTTATAACTAGAGGCTGATACAACGTATCATACAGAATGTTGTACTGTTCATCATATCTGGAGCATCGATGATCGCGGGTTTGTGTGCGAATATACAAAACCGTGAATTGTTTCCTTAATGTCATTGAAATATCGTCTGAACAGCCCGGGGACAGCCGCCAATGCTCAAATTGAGCAGCAGCTACACACCAACAGTGGGGACATCAGCCTGAGTTTGTCTCTTTTCATTCTTATTCAAGGCAATTTCCCTGTCATTTGGAGCGCAATTAGCGAGATCAAGGGACGTAAGGTTTGGATTTCCGTGTCTTGAGAGTTTTATGTGTTAATATCACCGAGCTCAGACGGTGTACCTTTTCTCCGTAGCACTGTTTACACTTGGATCTGCAATTGTGGCAGTATCCAGAACCATTGGTTTGGTGATCGGTATGCGTATTCTGCAAGGCGCAGGGTAGGGCAGTCCTTCGATCCCTTAATTTTTTGCTCACATGGAGTAGGTCAAGCGCAGTTATCGCTATCGGAGCTGCCACTCTGGCCGACATATACGAGCCACATCAACGAGGAACAATGATGGGTGTCTACTATTCCGCACCTCTCCTTGGTCCTTCATTGGGGCCAATTATCGGTGGTGCACTCACACAGGGCCTCGGCTGGCGGGCGATTTTCTGGTTCCTAGTCATCTGGGGAGGTATAATATTTTCGGCATTTCTCTTCTTGTTCAAGGACACCTTCCGGAAGGAAAGGAGTACGACGTATCAGAATGTATTGAAGAGGAGGCTCCGAGAGCAACAGTCGTCAGAAGAAAAGGGCGAGTCACGAAAGAGTTCAGAGAAGGAATTGCAAGTGAATGACGGAAAGCAGACCAGTTCGAAGGACATCGAAGGACAGCCGACGGTCATACCAACATCAGCCATTAGAGAAGTAAAGTTGTCCATGGCTGATGTCAACCCTTTCCCTCCGTATATATCGATTCTCAGCCGCAAGAATAACTTTGTTATCTTAATAGCATCAGGTGAGTGTCCTCAGTAATTATTCTTGCTGAAGTTGTTTCAAAGAAAGTTGATGCCCTCTTTTAGGTTTGATTTTTGCATTCAGCTTTAGCATTGCATACACATGCGCAAGAACATTGTCGATGTATTATAATTACGATGCTTTGAAGACTGGCCTCGTCTTGCTTGCCTATGGTATTGGTAAGCGAGTCACAAGCAGACTACGAGCACTTGCCTGACGCATCTATCTCAGGCAGTGTATCCGGCAGCATATTGGGTGGACGTTGGTCCGATCGGACACTTGCTCGGCTAAAGGCGGCGAATGGAGGGAGCAGCTTTCCAGAGGTGACTCACTATCTTCAGCTCAGCCTGACTCCACGTTTGACGCAATTTTTTGCAGATGCGCCTCGAGAGTACAAAAATCGCCATGGTGTGGTTACCTCTTTCTGTGATTGGATATGCTTGGGTATGCCAAGAACGGGTCAACGTCGCTGCGATATGTGTGATGCTTTTCCTCGCAGGATTTTTATCCATGTATGTTTCTTTCGTTTCACACCATCTTTTGCTCTCATCCGCGATAGATGGATCTACACGAGCACGTTGGCATACATCGTCGATGCAAACACTGGTCGCTCATCAACGGCAGTAGCGACCAACAGTTCTTTCCGCGGTCTGTCTGCTTTTGTTGCTGCTGAGATTGCTGTTCCTTTACAAGTGAGTCAATGTCATAATAGCTTGTGGAATATTGGATCTAAGGTTGGTTTAGGATAGTATTGGCGACGGTGGTTTGTATACGCTCTGGGCGGCACTAATGGTCATTACTGATTGTTTAATCTTACTGGTGTTGTACAAAGGTAGGAAGTGGAGAGAAGCCAGTGCTGAGCGGGAGAAGCAGAAGCTAGATGCCAAGTAGATGATCATCATGACTTCCAAAGTTCCGATAGACCATACATGAGAATAGATGATACTATATTACCAGAATTAACTGTTTAACTGATATTGAACCGATGCTAATTCGCTGTCGATTGATATAGCACGATTTCCTTCCGGAAGTGTGAACATTGGGGTGTCGCGGAGTTGAGTATTATTCATTAATACAGTAACTGGCAGCGACGGATGCGAGTCCGTGTTCAAGTCGACGAGCCATATGTCGGATTGCTCATACGGTGTTGAAAATTGAACGTGCTCATCCTCGGGTCGGATAATGTCAAACATCCTAGAAGTCACCAAGGCTATGTATTCCCGAAGTTCACGAACTTAATTATTGATGAAGGTGAATCATGAGCGATCGATTTCAAGATTAACCTGGTCTCCAATAGGCCCATAAGGTAGGCTCCAGTCCAGCATGCTTCTGCATTGGTCAGTATATATTTAGAAGCAAAAACGAATCATGTGAATGAATACGGCTCTTTGCTAGTGTGGTGCTACCGGATTGCACGTTGCTGAAATGATAAAACGCCGATCATGCAAGAAGTCGCAATGTACATATCCAGATCTGGGCACAGTTTCATACATGAATTTAGGAACCAATAAATCAACAAGTATTGTACAGAAGCAAGCGGAAACCGTGGTCTGCGTCTCTCACCAAAGCATGCACAGGAAGGGGTAATGGAAGAAAACTAGTACATGAGATTTCCAACTGCAGACGGAGACCCGTCGTTGTTGTAGAGACACGATCCGGTTCCGACAATACCGGCGTCAGTAGGGTTGTTCGCTTGGAAGAGCGCTGGCGAAGTTGCTACGAAGGGGAAGTAAAGTTGAACGTATGACGCCCCGTCAAGGAAAGGAAACGCCTGTTGGAAAAAGGCCACCCTATACGATACATGACAGCATGAATAGGATGATAAGAGAGGTACTGCATCGCAGCTTACTGAGCTGATTGACCACCTGCAGGGTTCTGAAGAGCAAACTCTGTGATGACGAGTTGATAATTCTGGGCGTTTGCGGTTGTGAGATATAAATACCGCACGCGCAAAGGGGACTTACGGGGAATTGACTATGAGCTGATTCTACGTAGCTCTGGAATTCCGCAAAGGTTGATCTGCATTTCGAGATTCGAGTGAGTTGAGGAAATGCACCAAATAAGCTCTTGTTACGTGCCCATACCAGTGCTGGAAAGTATAAACTTAACGTCAAACATAATTGGATATAATTACGCACCAAGTTGATGTAGTCGAAGTAGCACTGTCCTGCACAAGCGCTGATCATTTGAGAGACCCAGCTAAGGCCCTGTCCAGATGTTACGCTGGAGGTAACAGCAGGGAGGGCCTTCTTGATAGCCTGTAAGCACGGATAAATATGACATAGGCTTGAGTACTAAATTGATGCATTAAGACCTTACCAATGGGTTAACGTATTGAATGTACCAAGAAGCGGCCTGGCTCGGGGTGATGCCGTTGATATCAGGTTCGTTCAGCGTAAATACGGCTTTAATGAAACGAGTCAAGCTAATGTCTATCGACTAACGAGTGGTGACGAACTAGCCCAGCCTTGCGCTGCTTGACGTGACGCCAGATCTGCGATAGGACTGGATGAGCAGTCGGTGCAGCGCTGCATGCCGATGAATCCGAGACCACCGTTCCCATTTGTGGAAAGCGGAGCGTATGTCTCATAATCGTAGCTGTGTACTGTTAGCAAAACTGAGAACGCGAGTATTCATCTGGCATACATGGCAACAACTTCTCCATCTCCGTTATTGAAGACACCAGGATCGCTGGAAAGAGACGAGTCAGTGGACCTAACGAAGCATGGGATGTGAGCCTGTGTACAGTGATTGATCGACTGTTCGGTTACGATGAGCAAAAGGTAGCTGCACTTGTAATTTGAGATGAAACCCACAGTAGGTCCAGCATAGGCCACGCTTTCCGGCGAGAACGGTGGTCGCGAAGAGTACCACAGATGCGAGTCTGGCAAAGGTTAACATGTGTCAGGAAGTGAGAGCTTTGGTTTAGGGAAAAGAGGCGCCTACCAAGCATATTTATACGATCAAAAGTGGCGGCTAGCATCTTCAGGGAATGACTGAGATGGTTAGGGACGGCTGCATTAGTGCACATGCTTTGGCAACAACGAGCTCATCGGCATATCAGCGCTACGACTGATGTATCTTGATTGGGCATATGGCCTGCTTGAAGAATGATACTAACGAGGCACGGTGGTAATACGTAGGACCTTGGTGTATGCATTACGTGCAAACTGCAATGATTACCGAACTGAGATAGGAGTAGCATGGTTGATGGTTACCCATATCCGTCTCTTTGTCTGATATAGAGACGGGCTCGGAAAAATGTCAGCGTGGCGGTAACAATGGGGCGGCCACTAAAGACGAGTTATGGAGACGTCATCTCAGCCGGCCAATACAATAGCAGGATGCTCGCGTTGCCTATTGTAAACAGCTTTGAATATAATTGCCATGTCTTACTGGTGACGATTATAGTCCGGAAGGTTTATGAGCAGAAGTACCAATGGGTGTAGCTGAGGATCAAGAAGCATCAAGCGGAAGAGTCCAGAAGCGTCTGTCTGGTGCCGAAGGTGGGGGTAATGGAATGATTTTAGTACCAAGTTAACATCTATTTCAGGAGTGATAGTTTGAGAACCAATTTACTATTCCTGAAACCATCACGTGCACGGATCGCGTACGCTCTAGCTCAAACGGTTGCAGTATCAAATAATCATGGCAAGCAGTACAGGTCTACGAACAACCAACCATGATACTACTGAGAGCCCAGCCTGAGCCCTACTGCAGGCTGTCAGTCCCGTCGCACGTCTGGCACCGACTCGGAGGCAAGTACCTAATGCCCATGCCTTTTTGCATATTTTCAAATTCTGAATAGGTTTGTGCTCAAGCTCAACTCTGCGTTGACTCCAACAAGTCTGTTTGGTGAAATGAAATCCAAGCTAGAATATATGCGGTGCGCCAATCAGGATACCAGTCAGCCTCTGGAAGTCAGCAATGACGTCGACCACGTACGATGTCCAATTCTCTGACTTGTGATTGGTCCCCCTCCGCGTCATCGAAACATGATAAATAGCGCTCGTCAGCCAGAACGAACATCAGTGTTCTCTCTTCCCTCTTTTTCTCACATCGCTATCAGAAATTACAATACGTTCTTTATTTTCTATATCTACATACTATTTAACATCATGGTTCAATTAGCTCCTCGCTTCGCCGCCCTTCTCGCCTTCTGTTTCCTCACGTCCGCTACTCCTGTCCTTCCTGCTGCTAGTCCGTACTTGTCTCTCAGCGCAGGCGTGGTCCAACCCACCCCGGGTCCTGATGGCACTCATGCCAACCACACCGCTAGGGCTGTTGCTGTACTTGTCGCCAACAATACCGCAATAACCGTCAAGCCTACTCCAAGCCCCCATCGGAATGAGACTCACGCCAACAACACTTCTAGGGCTGTCGCTGTCGCCAACAAACACCCAGTATACGTCATTGAACAACACCCAGGTTCGCAGTCCCACAAACAGGCTCAGGGACAAGATCCAGTGTGTTGTCCAAACTTAATCGAACCCGTCATATTACTAAATTGATAGTGCAGATTACCCCAAGCGTGCAGCACGATGTTATTGTGGATAAGAACGCTCAAGTCCAGCCAAGTCAGAGTGAAGACAAGCCAGTACGTCACCGTGCCTGACAAGCACTCATATTTTTGCTGACTTTGACTTCACAGACGCAGTCCAATAGCGCTGCTGCTAAAGCAAGTCCTTCGCAAGGCAAGGGTAAGAGGTATGACGATGGCCAGTACCATCCGAACCCTTCCTATGACAACGGCCAGTACCACCCCAACCCTACGTATGACAATGGTCTGTACACTCCTAGCGCGACAGATACGACTAGTCCCACCCCCACCGGGACGGATACGTCTTCTCCCACCCAGACGTACGACGACGGATTGTACCACCCCAATACAGCCTACGACGATGGCCAGTATCATAATAACGCCGCTGTTCCCCTTGCGGTTCCCGACGCATCCACGTCTGTGTTGGCTGTTGTGCTCAATATAGTACCTGGCACCGGAACAGCGACCTCGACATCCCAAACGGGCTCTACTGCCCCTGCGACGACAAATTCTCCAACGACAACAGCCTCCCCCACGTCTACAACAGAGACTGCCACTGCCACCACCACGTCTGGAACCACTACCACGGCAGCAACCGACCCCACTGAGACTGCAATGCGCACCGTAGCCGGCGCTGGCAAACGTTCGGACGATGGCCATTACCACCCTGATTCGAAGTTTGACGACGGTAGCTACCATCCCAATCCCAAGTTCAACGACGGCAAGTACCATGTCGGTACTACCGGAGGTAAACGTTCGGACGACGGCATGTACCACCCCAATTCGAAGTTTGATGACGGTAGCTACCATCCCAATCCCAAGTTCAACGACGGCAAGTACCATGTCGGTACCACCAGAGGCAAACGTTCGGACGACGGCATGTACCACCCGAGTTCGAAGTTTGACGACGGTAGCTACCATCCCAATCCCAAGTTCAACGACGGCAAGTACCACGTCGGTACCTTCGGAGGCAAACGTTCGGATGACGGCATGTACCACCCCGATTCGAAGATGAACGACGGTCAGTACCATCCCGATCCGAAAATGAACGACGGTCAGTACCATCCCGATCCCAAAATCGACGATGGAAAGTACCACCCGGGAAAGCATAATGGGAGGAGGGGCTTGACGCATCAGGACAAGGTGCGCGCTGTTAGGAGAAGAGCCGCGCAATACTAGGCTTGGCAAGTTGTAGGCGCTATTTGATGCAAATGTCACTCTTTCACATAAACCTCTAAGTTCTTCTATGTGCGATAAGGATCAGCGGGCTTTAACATTTGTTAAAATCATTGGGCGTGTCCACTTCGTACGTGTTGGATAAGTTAGCTAAGTATTTAGCTAGTTAACCGAAGTCCACGCACCGGTTTCTTCACCTTCGGAGTTCCATCCAAGGCCTAGGCCATCCGAGCACAGTCAATTACGCAATCCGAAACATTCGATCACCTTCAACAAACATGATACATATGGTTCACAAACTTCGTCGTCGTACCAGCTTGGCGCGCTCGCAAATTTATTTGGCTTGTGATTACTTTGAATACCTGAACTTTCCCACTTGTGCAGACTTCTGACAGAAGTCTTGGCTTCTCGCCGCGATCGCAGGTGTCTCACAGATCCTCAAATTGCCTAGTGAACAGTAGGCTGCGCATTCAGATTCTCTGAGACTCCAATCAATAAGTACCTCGAAACGACCACGATTCAACACCGTCTTTGGATGCTTGTTCTATCACAATAATTTTTGGCCGAGTCCAGTGAGTAGCAGATTGTACCAGATACACTGCCCCACTGGAAAACTGATCGATAACTGCCCGGTGTCCAGTCGTAATTAGCACCAATGCACGCCTGCCTGTGGATTCCAGAAATTTTGATAGCCATATTCGCAGAACTGACACAAGTCACAGAGAGCGGTGCCCAACCATCTTTTGCCACTCTGTACCACCTGACGTTGACGTGTCGAGCTTTCCGAGAGCTGGCACTGGACGCCCTATGGGCGCACGTACAGACACCGGACATGCTTATCATGTGCATGCCCCAGGACGCTCGTTCTCAACCCATAAAATGGACCAGGGGGGGTCGCACCATTTTGAATATCGGATACAGTCCGGTTAGTTCGATGTTCTTCTCTCTTGAACATAGTTCATGGTATATCGATTTTAGCGGCTTCTCCGACCATTGGTCAACAATGATTGGGCTACCTTTCAAAAGTATGCGTGTCGCGTGCGCTCGCTCACTTTCGAACAATATGACGAACATAAACCTCGTAAGCTGCACGATAGCGCTGCGCTTGCTCTCCTAGACTCTCCTGCTTCGCCGTCCTCGCCGTTTCCTCTGCTCCGCGAGCTGTACTGGTGCGACAAACGCGATGTGCTTCTGCCTTGCCTGCAGCGCTGCATTTCCACGACCCTTACTCGACTAGTCATTCATTCGGAGCTTTGGCCATCCGAAATGGTCGATCTCGTCGCGGGCCTGGGCAAGGCTTGTCCTAAGATCAAGGAATTTCGTTGTTCGATGCCGACCGCTAGTGCATGCACCATGCTTTCTGATTTCGTCACCTGCTGGGATGATTTAGAGATCTTAGAGGCGGGAGCAGTGAATGCACAGGCATTGCAACATCTTGCATCCTTAAAGAAGCTGAGGGAGTTGGAGATGCTCGTACCAGAAGGTCACAACCCGGACCTGGACCCGACATTGACGTTCAGCGTCATGTTGTCGTTAGACAAGTTCAGCGTAACTGCTGCCAGTATCGAGTTACTTCTCGCTTTTTTGGCGCCCTTGAAAATATCCGCGAAGAGCGCGGAGCTGGATATCGACTCACCTCCGAACGCAGATGATCTCAACCACCTACTCTCCTCCCTTACTGAGCATTTCCAACCCAATGTTTTAAAATCGTTGGGTGTTTGGGTGGATCGCCCCACAGATTTCGACGATCACTCCCTTTTCGAACTGCCTCCTTCCGCCTTCCAAAAAATCCGAGCCTTTACAGGGCTCACTGATCTCAATCTCAGTTCAATGCATGTCTCTATCACCGACGACGAAGTTCTAGACCTCGTTTCTGCTTGGCCGCAAATTGAATGTCTTCACCTTGCTACTCGCTGGGACTGGGGAGTTACTCGCTTGGGAGTGACATTTGGTGGGCTTGCGGGTATCCTCGAGCGTTGTCCAAATCTGCGCTCCCTAGGGGTCAACTTAGACACCTGGGCCTCCGACGACTCCCTTGTTCACGTCGATAACTACCACACTGGCATCACCAGGGAGAAAGTCACTGACTTAAATGTTGGGTATGCGGAATGCGACAATGTCAAGGCCATTGGCAACCTGCTAGCTGGGATGTGTCCCGGCTTGACCCACATCGATTGTGCGCAACCCGTAGATATTGATTACGACGATTTTTCCGATCAGCATGAATGGTTCGAAGTGACAAATAGATGGAAAGAGGTCGAGAGTTTTATTGTTCGGAACAGGATGGAGCAGCTAGAGCAGAATAACGGTGAGTGCGTTTCACACTCAAGCAATCGTGCTCTCACATGTCCTAGTGTAAGACAATGATATGCCAGCGGATTGTGTTGATAAGTGAACGAGTTTTTATTTTCTTATACAAGACGCTGTCAAGTGATTCTGTATATTTGAAGGAATCACTCAACATGCATAATGGAGACATTGAACTAATAAGCTCAACTAATATTATAAGGGTGTTTTATTTGGTGCACACGACACGAAGTTATAACCCCTGAGCTTGCACGAAACAGTTTCACGAGTAGCCCCTATGACCTCATTGTTGCATCATGACTTCGTCGAGCTCAAACTTCCGAAACCGCGAAAATAAATAAAAGGCCTGAGGAATATTCTTCACAAACATTTCTGCCATAATTGTTGCCCAACCATGTCGAACACACAAACCTCACAGAGACACACCCTTGAAGGAAATAATAACTTGCGTAAACCAGGCTATACGGATCGTGCAGTGCAGGCGAACCAAGGCATCATTGATGGCAGACCTGAAGGTTTGTAATTTTCATATTTTTACACTATCCAACTTGCTGACGAACACATAAATGTTTCAGGTCAGCAGCCTCACGCAGCGCCTGTTACCCTTGATACTTATGTTGACGAGGACGCATCAGCTAATACACCTTTTGTGACTCGGGCGTCGGATACACTGGTTGGAGCTACCTCAGCTGACGTCCACGACGGTCTTGGGCATCCTGGTCAGGGGATGTCGAGCAAGGAGTTGAGGCATGATGGCCAGCCGGGGCGGAAGCGGCATGGGCAGGGAACGGATCAGTTTGGTCAGGGGACGTCAGGGGATAGTTTCAAGAAGTTGGATGGTGCGAGTGAGCGTAGATTTGTCGCCGCAGAGTCTGACCTTAGGGGAGAGTAATCATCATCAAGCCCTTATAGAATCTTCGATACATTAGAGCCGATGCGAAGTTCCAGCTCAGATACGTACTCAGGATTTGTGACTACACGAGTGTCCTCACGTTGAATACTTGGAGGGTCAACCAGCGCAGACAGTGAGTTGCTGTGAATATGGTGTATAATACATACAGTATAGGACCGGCGTTTGAGCCGGCACCATCATTTGAGCCAAACAGCTACCACACACTCAACATTCATTTGTCGCCACATTGAATAGCACAGATGTATTTGAAATACATGAATCTTGTATACTGTCGAGTAGAAATGAAAATAATAATGCATGCATGCTACAGGTCAGAAACATGCCCTCTTTCTGCATCAATCAACGCAGTGAGAAGGAAATGTTCAACTATCGACATTAGAAATCCTGTCAAATGAAATATTTATATCCATAGTACAGTTTCGGTACAATGAAATATGTCTAACACACAACAATGTGCTGCCACTGGGATTCCGGACGAGGGTCTCAAAAATCCATTATCAATATGTGTTTATCGGGACAAGATAGTGAAACTAACTTCCCAATTTGGACTTTCATTTCTGGACTCCACAAACACCGTCCTGCAGTCACCCTTGGCTTGTATCCTGCACATCTCAGTCACGGTCAGATGTCCAAAGTCAAGCCAGTGGTCATTGACCACATGACTGTCTCGCATTGACTCGCAGGGAACAGAAGTGATGAAGATGAGCACGAGAATGTCAGTGAAGAGGAGTAGTAATTAGCCAGTCTAGCCTGAGGATTGTTACGGTATATAAATCCATATTAGGGCTGGCTCAACTGGTGAAAAAACAGATATCAAGACATTCTACTGATTCAAATATTCATGCGTTGTGCACACATCACTGATTCGATTGCTCTGTAGTGTTGCATTAGCATGGTCATCATATATCTAAACATGACTGCCAAATCAAAATTTTATTTTATGTACAAGTGTTTACTTGAGACAGTCAATGAAATTCACTGGCTCAAATGCCAGTCCTATCCCCGACTCTACGGAGTAGAGAGGGTTTGGTCAATGGTCAGATGCAAACACGTCGTTTCCCTCAAAAAATCTGCTGCTTACGTGTTTTTGATTACACTCTCTTGTGCTTACGTGTTGTTGATAACACTCATGACTCGTACATATGCTTGTTCCAGCTACTTTCAAATCGATAGACCAGAATCCATTTTTTTCGACTCACCGCTTTTGTTTAGTTGTGGAGCTGTACAAACAAAAGGGTCCCGCTTATTACGATGTTTTGTCGGGGGCGGATACCCTAGA
>Ga0310811_10005868_pt1 | contig 15617 bp, 22 predicted proteins | sample YCmetagenome_FD_207642 | JGI IMG/M metagenome (GOLD analysis project Ga0310811, IMG submission 207642) | Soil microbial communities from experimental microcosm in Duke University, North Carolina, United States - YC | ecosystem: Engineered > Artificial ecosystem > Soil microcosm > Unclassified ...
ACTTACCTTGTTAGGTGCAGTCTGGAATTTCAGGCCTGTGATATTCGAGATCTCGGCTGCAATCTTCACGTCGAAACCCTTCTTCGTGTTAAGACCCTGCACAACACTTGAGCGCCTATATTCGTTGAATGTTAGATGGCTCACCGTGCCAACAGCAGTTCCACCTTGAGCCAGATAACTTAAGCGAGAGAGGACATCTTTAGCACGAGCGATGCCATTATCGATTTGCTGGACATATCCGCTGAACTCTTGGCCAAGGGTCAGGGGAGTAGCGTCCTGATAACGATAAGACGGCTTTTAAAGTTAAGGCCGCCCCTATCATACCTGCAAGTGTGTGCGTCCTATTTTGATAATGTGACTGAACGACTGAACCTTTTTGTTAAGTGCATCCCTGAGTTCCGTCAATGTCGGAAGCAGCGAGTGGCTAATTTCAGTCACGGCGGCAACGTGCATAGCTGTTGGGAAGCTGCAGTTACCAGTAAAATCGTTAAATCAAGCATTAATCGCGCAGAAACTCACGTATCGTTACTACTCTGGCTCATATTAACATGGTCATTGGGATGGACCGGCTTCTTGGAACCAAGTTCGCCGCCAAGAAGTTCAATCGCACGATTCGAAATCACCTGTTAAATCGACGACGTAAAGCTAGTGAGCACTCAAGTGTTTGTGATGCCCACCTCGTTTACGTTCATGTTGGTTTGAGTTCCACTTCCAGTCTGGAAGACAACCAAGGGGAAGTGGTCCATGAGCTTCCCGGAAATGACCTGAAGAAAAGTTTAATTCGACAGACATCCGAAGCCTGTGATTCAATCTCTCACATCATCAGCTGCATTCTGGATGGCTTCGCCTATTTTATGATCTAGACCGTAGCTGATATTAACGATGGATGCTGCCTTCTTCACCACGCCAAAAGCCTTGATTAGGGGAGGCGGTAGCCGCTGTGAGGGACCACCGATATCGAAGTTTTGTAGCGATCTGTGGAAAAGGCTCAGTAATTAAGTATGCACGTCAGATCAAATATGCACACCGCTGTGTCTGTGCCCCCCAATAGCGATCGGCTGGGACCTGAAGCTCACCGAAGGTGTCACGCTCGGTACGGAAGGAGTGGTTTGACTGATATAGTGATAACTTCAGTCCGCCTCCGCTGAGTGGGATAAGTTAACGTTAACTCACCATAACGAGACGTAAAACGTAGTTGGAAGATAGAGGAGCTGTTACTCAAGTAGTAGGATGGTCCGGAAGGAACCGGCTACGACCGGGTACTGTAGTACTACCATTTCCCCTATTACACGTCCCAAGTTGCAAGCCAACTTACGATTCTAATCATATGAAGCCATTTGTACCCCGAATCCGGGCACTCATTTCGATGCTTCTACGGATGGCATCAAAAAGTAAGCCTTGCCTGCATGTACGATATATAAAGGACGCTCCTGCATTGCACGGGGGTTGAGGCCTGACGACTCTGCTCTTTCGTTTGTATATTCTGTTCTAGCCGTCTTTTTACCATCCATTATTCGTACCAGGCGAACACGGACATACTATACCGAACCAAATGGAGGGACCTAATGAAGCCTAGCTTGATCACAAGTTCATGAACAGCAACCAACGCGCCAGCACCGAGTCGTTTGAGATATCATTACATCTATCCGCGTTCCTTTTACCCGTGGATGGTCCGAAATGATAGTTCATCCAACGAGCCCGTCCTGCAACGTCTGGGGTTCTGACCGCTAACACGGTTTGGTGAAAAGTACCCATTGCGTTTTTTGATAACTGGGAAGGTGTAGAGTAGATGAGCATGCAAAAATGACGTCAAAAATTCGTGTCATAGTCTGGCTGCTTCGGCAGGTTGAGGTCAAGTATTAGGAATGCAGAGGTGAAGGTTCATTTTGTTGGCAAAGCCAAGGGATTTCCCATTGGAGTTGTCTTCACCTGAAAAGTACGCCCTGCCACCACGATTGGGTTAAGTGCTACATTAATGAGAATTTGTTACAAGTCCCTGGATCATAACTCCAGAAAGTAGCATCATCGAACAAAAAGGTAGCAAGAAGGATTTTTACTTACGACTATTGAGTGCCGCAGCAGGCAGCAGGCGTCTTACGCGAAGTGCGACTCTACGTACACAATCCACAAGTTATCCCTCAGACCATGGACGAATGAACAGTTTATGAAGTGGAATTTCAAAAGAAATTAATTAGCAGTCCACTTTCACGTGACCGTGACACACGCGTTAAAAACGTCAGACCACACCACTCGGATATTAGACCAACACCGTTGGACAAGTAGTGCTTACTTTCCTCTTCACCTCTTATACTTAACTTTAATGTCGTCGCTTACCCCGCTCAAGGCATCTACGCTTAGTCTCAAGCCTCATAAAAATGAAGCTGCGCTCCGGATCCGCAACAGTTCTGCTGCCGTCGTCGCTGTACTCTTTCTTACGCATCTTACTCCAGCACCATCGCTATGGACAGCTGTGGACGTCGTTTTGAATGATTCAGGAGAAGGAAAGTCTGCGTTTTGGATGATGTGCGCTGCTGGTGAGTGCCCTTACTCCAACTTGTCAATAAAGTCGTCGATGACAGTTATTAGAGTTGGCCATACTAGGTCTTTTCACCCTGAACGCCCTTCAGGCAGCTATAGCGCTCATGTATCCACCAACACTTCTCCCACACGTGCCGTCACCTTCGAAGAGCATCAAGACACCACAGTCACACTTACAAAAACGTCGTAGCGTGTTGTCACCTCATGTAAAGTCCTAGCATCTCCGAGCAAGTGTACTTGACTGATGTAAATAGACGAGTCCACAGCCGCAGCGCACTTTCTCCCCATATGTCTCCTCTCCAGTGTCAACACCCTCTCGCACCCTCCAATACTCCATTCCTGGACCCACGCCTCCACCTTTTTCCTCTCTGAACTCCTCGAATGGTATGCCACAGACACCCTCCCCTTTATCTGCTTACAGAGGAAAGCATTCATCGAGCACAGGACGTAAGCCATCACCATTCCTCCATCCTTGTCCGGTTCTGATCATCTTATCAGACGCATTCAATGGTTCGATCCTTAGTAGACTTACAAAGGACGACGATGAAGACGAGGAGTAAATATAGATTTGTAATGCGGTATTTTTGTTTAAGATCATGACTATTGCTATCGGTGTTTTTGCGTTCTTTAGCGTGCAATTGATACTCGCAGATGTGGGAATATCTACAGTGTGCAGTTCGCATGTAGCCATCTTTTTGATGACCACGCGCATTGCGCATGCCCGCCAATCCAGTGCGGTCTTCAGTGAAACTAGCGTGTCTTGTTCCTTATAATCCACATCATGCATGGTGCGTACTAGGGCCATCATATCTCACCCACTAACAAATTGACTGACAGTGATTGTCGCCTGTCTTCATGTGTATCAGGCCGTCACTTGGAGTAGCTCTTCTGGGTATAACATGAGACTACTGACGGCGGTGAACCCGATACGTGTGATCTAAATGTTACTCTTGAAATCATAATGGTACACGAGAGCACAGCATTTCTGGCACGAGTACAGAAAGTGCCAATCTGAGAGAATAAATGGAAGGCATGTTCATCAGGAAGGTTGCTGATTATCTATCCATCTGCAGGTGATTCTGATCCATGTTTGTGATATTGCTGTATCGATATAAAAAAAAACTCAAATAAGGTCAGTTGCGCCTCGGGGTAGGCGCAAAGGGGAACAAATAATCGGCGCGAGCGTTCACGTTGCATCCTACAGATCTTATCAGTAGTTAAATTCAGTGAGTACAAACGAGATGGATTATATTCATCCCTTTTCAAAATAACCACTTCTGATTTCTTTCCCCATTTCTTTCGACAGACATGATGACTGCAACGACCACTCGGATTTTTTCAATTCCAAGACCATCTGAGAGCGAATTTCGCCGACTTCTCCATGCAAGGCATGGCGAAATCGCCCAAGCTTTGAACATGGATGCCGACGATTTTGAAGAGTTCAAGGTATCCCTGTTCCCTGGCGTTATTTTCCTCTTGAACCCATCATCTGAGATACAGAAACAAGTGCGCGAGAAGATGTATGCATCGCTCGAGCACTCGAAGAAATTCGATGATCAAGACCCTTCAGCGTGGCGAGGATTTGTAAAATGGGTAGGTCAATCTTTTACTGCTGCGGTGCTTCGGTATTTCTAACATCTGCTTTTAAGGCTTATGAAGCTATGCCTTCCCTGATTTCGAAATATGAAGATGCTTGGCCGGTCGAATTATACGTTAGAATCAACCTCAGAAAGCGTATTGCACAACAGCGCCACCAATTCAGAAAGGCAGTGGCGAAGTATAAACGGATGATAGCGTTGCCTCGGTCCCCTTCTTCTGCAGTAAGTTGATTCTCCGCCTTCCCTCCTTCTGTCCGCACTCAGTGTGTATAACAGTGTGAAGCGGAGTTGTCACCAGCCGACCTGCCGCCACCCTACGATGAGGAAGATCCGGCCGCAGGCAACAACACTCCTGGTGCCTGCATGCATCCAGACGCTGCTCCCGAAAACATCGAGAAATTTTTAAGATCCTGTGACTTTGATCTCGGGCATCTCACCAGTGCTTTCGTCACCCAACGAGCGGGTCTTTTCAATTTGGAAAGGCTGGAACTTCTTGCATCGTGGCCTGCCGCCTTAAGGCGCGACCACTTGGAGAGACACTTTGGCACTATACTCGATGATGTTGAGATAGAAGTTTTGAACAAGCGATTTGTCGAGATGAGCCATGCTCAAATCTAACTTTGGGTTGAAGTCACTGGATTTGTATGCATAATCGAGATGCAAATTAGGCTATCTACTTTTACTGATCATTTTGCAATCGAGGTGTTCGCTAATTCAGTACATTTCCTGCCTTGTTTGTGACTCCCTGACCTAGATGTAAGTATGTCCGACGATTCAGTACGTACTCATGAGCCAGCGGACAATGTAAACTGCGGCGTAGACATGGGCCTCGGTGCTCGGCGTAACCATACCGCATCAAAACGAAGGCCGGAAGGGTTGTCCCAACGAAGCTTCCATTGAAACGGCGATTGATAGAATCAGACTCGATAAACTTGGGATAAGCGATGTGAACGCGGGCCCGTGTAGCCCAAGTGGCAGATTATTATGTCAGTATCAGTTTTTGATTCTTGTTCTTTAAACTTCTGGCCCGTCCTGACCGAATTACCAAATCATGATGCGCTAGCTGCAGAAGGAGTGCTTCAGTGTGAATGTGCAAGTTACGACCGGTCTGGGTGCATGTCCGCGCAGACACCAAGTCTGTGTCTGGGATCAGGTCTGGGTCATTCGAGCGGAGTCAAGATGAGAAAGGTGCCGGGCCGTCCGCTGCTCATCGATGCATCGACGTCATCGCAGCACACCGCAACACAACGCCTGCTACCTGAAGTGCCCGCTGCCTGAGGGATCATAATGCTTCCATCCTAGTTAGGCAACGTCGATGTCCTCCTCCTTCCATTCTCTCTTTTTCCGCCCATTTTTCTTCCGCCGGGTGTAAGTATGCCCCGACACGCGGTGAAACAATTCCAGTCATGCGTCGCGCTGAATCCGAGTATTTTGAGAATCCTTTAATATGATATGGCAGATATTACCTTGGCAAACAACATATGTTTGATGTTCGAAAAAGTGTATTCGACCTCTGCGCACACCAGAATGTCGTCAAAAAAGTTCAAGGGCCGTCCTACTCGAAAAATTATCACCAACCACTTTGTCCAACAACAAAAAGTCCCAAATTCATCCAATCGTCATTTTTATGAATGCAACTGTTCAACATCTATAGAAGGCCGCGACAACAAACACCTTAAGCATATTCTTGACCAAAATGCTTGCCCTACAGCTCGGACAGAAGTCCGTAACTATCTTTCCACAAAGAAAGGGAATCACGCCCTACTACTACAAAAGCAAATTCTATTTCATCCCCGTCAACTTCAGGAGGCACGGCCCAAGCTCCACCCACAGAAACGGAAGAACCTCTTTGGGTTTGTGGATCTTCCATTCACTCCAGAGCAAGCAACACGTGCCAATTTCAAATTGTTTCGGTGAGTTCAAGTGACACAAATCATTGACCGTGTTCTGACTGCGGTGACGACTCGGCGCTCAGCCGTGCGCGTGAGGGTACAATCGGAGCAAGGTCGGCGCGAACCCCTAGTTATGTAATAGGCGCATATATGGCAACTCCGAGCCCCGGATGCTTCTAGTTATGTTCCACCACTCGCCACACGCTCCGGACGATACCAAGTTGCAATGAGAATACATTATGAAAGTCTGTAAAATATTGGTTTAGTTTTTCATCTGCCATGACTTCACCTGCTCTAACGTTTTCGATTGTATAGCAGCCTAGGATCACTTTAGAAAGGCGAATGTTGCCATGTTCTCCGCCGTCCGGATAAACTATGAGAATGGACAAATTGTGTGACTTTTGCTACGGATGGATCATTGTAGTCAAGTCGTGCCTTCTTTTTCAAGCGACGGACCGGACATCGTGCTGGCAGTGGATCAGAATTGGGAACAGGTATGATATGCAAGGCGCATCACGCTTATAAAGACTGAGAGACTTTATTGTTTCTTCACAGTAAACTGTACCATGGCCCATGCAGAGCTTGACCGTCTGCAAACATGTTTGAACTTCGCGCTTGACACACTCCGCAAGGAGATGGACAACTCTCAGCTGCCTCCCCTGAGCCAACAAAGCTCAGTAGAACACCCATTGGACAACCCAACAACATACTTACCTAGTACGGGGTTGTTTGAAGCTCGCCGTCTCTCTTTAGGTACGTCATATTTGCTCTACATGTACCAACGCACGACCCTAATTATCCATCAGCATGTCTGGTTGGTTACTAACTGAGCCCTACTTTTTATTCATCTGAGTATCTCTTTTAGGGAGAGCTGAAGAACCTGATTCAGTCGCCTTTGGATAAGTGCATGGAAGAGAGGTTCGCGGTATATGGTGTTGCCTGCACCGACACCCTCATCAAGACCGGTATCGTTGACTACCTGTCCGATGTGCCAAACCCTTCCCAAGGTGTCCCAGCTGCCGAACTGGCCTCAAAATTTGAACTTGATTCTAAAAAACTCGTTCCTATTCTCCGCTGCTGTGCAGCCAGCGGTTGGATTAGGGAGACTCGTGATTCTTCATTTGCTTTGAACAGATGCTCGCGCACTTTCATTGAAGGTAACGCTGGCCGGAGATTGAACTTTTCGTATGTTTTCACTGCATCAGCGCTTTTCAAGGCTAAATATCGAACAGTATGCCTGGATTTATGGCGATGATAGAAACTATACCACACTGGGTGATGGAATCTGATTGGAAACTATCGCGTTCTCCAGTGCAGACTGCTTTTCAAATCGCGTTCAACACACCCTTGTTGGCATTCTCTTGGATCGTAGAAAATCCAGATGTCCTCGTTCCGATTGCGGATCATCTTCAAGTCAGTCGTTCTGTGAGAGAATGACAGCGCTCTTATCAGACTCTTACTGTTCTAGGTCTTTGGTGACATGTCTACGCCGAGTATCGTGGCAGACTACCCGTGGGAACAGTTGCAAACTCCCGTCATCGTTGACTGTGGAGGGGGCGAGGGCGGTCTAATTTCGTCCATTCTAGATGCGTAAGTTGTCGTACGTATCCATCTTCTAGGGTTCTCTCAATCATCACAGGCATCCTTCCTTCCGAGCTATTGTGCAAGACATGGAGAATGTAGTCGCACTGACAAGTTCGATTATGGAAGAACGCCGCCCTTGTGACATTGAAAATGGTGTACTCAAGGTGGAAGCCCACGACTTTTTCCAGCCTCAGCCTCGGATCGGAAACGAATATAGCTTTATCTTGCGCCATATAATGTGAGTATTCGTCCCCCTTGCCCTGAATTTCTCACACCAGTCTTGCGCCAAAGGCATGATTGGCCAGACAAAGAAGCGGTCAGTGTAGTACACCCTACTCCAATAACATATCTGACTTTGCCTTAGGCAACGATACTGGGAAATGTAGCCCGTGCGCTGGGTCCCAAGGTCAACAGCCAAATTTACAGACCAATGTACTACATCTGATGCATCTCATAGTCCAAGATACTCATTATCGATATGGTCGCTGTTCCGAACGTAGATTCCGCTGCTACAACGAGTGTCAACTCCTTGATGCTTGATAGCGGAGCTAAAGGTCCCGACTACAGGATTCCATCGCACTTCGGTTCAGCGTCTAGAATCGTAAGTGGCTCCTCTGTGCACATGCTGACCGTGATAAACGGTTGTGAGAGGTCTTTGGTGCGTGCAGAACAAAATCTGATGATGCGTTACTGAATGTTAAACAGCATGAGTGGGAGAAATTAGTGAAGGAGTGCGGGCTCCGTATCACGAACGTTTACCCGCTGCGAGCTCACACTTCCATCATTGAATGTGCACTTGATACACGAGCATTGCTGTAAAAGAATCCCGGAGTAATGAACACATCGAGATTTCACGCGTCAAATGTTCTCCCTCAAGGCGGATTGCCATACAAATTAGATAGTAAAGTCGCCTTTTGCGAAAGCCTTCGCGTGACCCTTGAGCTTGACAAGACCTTCATCCTGATCCCAATTCACCCACAACTCTCCTCCACGCGGGCTCACCTGACGAACGTACATCTCCTCCCGATTCTTCTTTCCGAGTCGAGTCGCCCAGTAAGGTACGAGTAACGTGTGTGCGCTTCCACAGACAGGATCTTCAGGGATACCTGCTACAGGTGCAAACATACGCGAGACGAAGACCTGATCAGCGTCAGGCGTAACGTTTGTGATGATATTGACACTGTAAGAAGTTTTGCGCTACTCATACATATTATAGATGATAGTCCACTTATGGAGAATTGTGTGCTTACCAAAACATTGATGTCTAGTTTCATATCGCCTACGTTTTCATCTGGACCAACGACGATCATCAGATAATTGTCCATCTCGCCTTCGCCTTTAGCGGCATACTCCACCTGTACATTCCTACCGGCGGCTTCACTGATTACACTTGTAATCCTCTCCGTCTCCACGTCCGAAATCGTGACGACTGGAGTTGCAGGAAGCGCGATCTCATACTTTTCCTCCTCAGACCCGCTCTCTATGATGCAGCATGCAGAAATAATCTTGCCTGCCTTCGTGCGCAGCTTCGTTTCTGCCCCCGATTGACCAAGGGATGGCAGAGCGTTCGTACATAGTGCCTTGACTGCAGCCAACATCGCATGTCCACAGATAAATGGCTCAAAGGTCCCGGTATGGAAGCGGACGTCAAGGATTGTGGAATCATCTGGAGATAGCGAGAGGAAAATTGACATGGGCTGCGCGAATGCGAGACTGACTTTAGCCATGGTTTCTTCGCTGAATGTTTGGGGTTGGGAAAAAGAGCTGGGTGGGAGAGCGATGATCACAGCTGGATTACCCCCGAAGGATGTACGCGTGAATGCATTTATGATGACGTAGGGATAGGTGGGCATGCTGTCTCTGGGGAGGATATAGTGATGTGTAGATTGAGCGGGCTTGATGACTTTTATAATGATAAGCGCGCTGCCGGGAGACACATGACTCGAGTCATTTCACTCGAGTCAGACTATTAGAGGAAGACAGTCTTAATAATGGCACGACACGAATTATCCAGGCATTTGTCATCACGTGCATCAAACTGAATGATCGTTGGCTGAGAAGTTGGGATCGAGATCGTGCCGCAGTCTGCGCTGTATGTGCCGATCGGACATATGTAGACTTGTTGACTGCTTGGGTTCGAAATCTATAGGAGGGTCAAATTACAGATGAACTTAGATACCTTAGGGAGTTGAAGCTGCGAAGAGAGAAGCTAATCTATAACATGCAGTACAGTACTCGTAGGTAGCCACGATCACTATACAAGGGTGGGATCCACTACTACTTCGAGGAAGGGAATAAGGGCAACGTATTCCGGTCATTGATGATTCGATCATTTTGTCCTTCTTTTCGACGAGTTGCCGGTAAAGGTTTTGGACACTATCCAAAACTGATTGCAGTTCTGAGATCTCACGACAAAATTGTAGCCGACTGCTGTTGGTGTTGAGGCTTTAACCTTTGAGCTTGCATGATAAGGATTGGGGTTAGTGGCTCTGGAACATGGGTCTTCAAGGTCTGCTAATGGCTAATAACGTCGGATACGAAAACCTGAACATACAGTTAGGAACGTAGCTGAAGCGATTGGTCACTATTTACCCTGGGCACTTACTATGTGCCAATTTGATCTATGTCCGAAGCCATGGCGAAAATTACGTTTGAATTCATTGTCTGCATGTTGTCAGTCAAGAAATTATGTTCGAGGAAATTTGAAGATGGAATTCGGAACTTCACGGTGTTTGTTTTTGTTGAATTCTAAAGCAACCATGTACATTCCTTTTTCATTGGCTATACCGGGGAGTCCCCGATAGCGACATCGAGAACGCGCATCGTGAATGGGAGTTGCGAGATAGATCGTGCCATATCTGGAATGTTAGGATCATCCATCCCTATGATGACGAGCTCTCGAAGTGCTGGCACATCTTTTAACAAAAGTTGTGCACATGCAATAAGAGATAAATATCGATAAGTCTTCATTGATAGCATATGCTAGTTATAACACAGAGTTTACAGAATCATACAACTGTTTGATAGCTGTCCCAACTTATTCACCATCCCCGATGTGTAAGATCTCCGCATCTTCGTCTAAAGATACAGCTCCTTTTTTACGCCTTGCGTGGTAGCCTTTTGATACATATGTAAAGACGATACCCAAAAACCCGAGTAGGTACCATGGCGCAGATGCCAACACAGTAAGCATGCTAGGACCTGACTCGGGCGAATCATCATCTTCAGGTAATCTAATCGCCCTGCGTATTAACAGTGAGCATAGAACGTGCATATATCAAGTGAATGTCACTCACCCTCTCGCCATTCTACTCTTGTTGTACCACCGCCATGCAGCAACAACAAGAGCTGTAATCGCAAAGGGGAATAGAATCACCATAATCCAGAACATCGCATCGTGGACGGAAATGTGGTCAGGAACTTGAATGTCATGGCACAAATGTTGCGTGCCTCGGTCTATGCGGTTGCCACCCTCACAAGTGGAATAAAGTACCTTGCGGTACGCCGTGCGCTCATACCAATAGTCTTCTCCGTTGCGACATGAATCATCTGACGTTCGTGGACTCGTCCCCGGCACAAGAACGCATTCGCCTTCTCCGTTGCGAACATGGTTGAACTCGCTGTTTTTCGTGCCCAGATTGAGATCAGCTCTGAGCATGTGGTATCACACCCGTGACTCACCACTCAAAGTCCTCCGGCATGCATGCACAGTTCATCACAACGTTGTCTATCGCCCTGGGCGTGTCTCCAACAACACAGTTCACATCCCGTTTGCGGCGATGATAGAGTGTCTGTATATGATATGGGTGACAAAGAAAAAACTTGAGTTCGGGTGACTCACCTGTCGACCGAACAAGCAAAGTGAGTCTCTTTCCTCGCTGGGGCTCCACAGCTCAAAGTCATCATGTCCAGGTTTTTCCACATCCACGAGGCCTGAGGGATTGAGTTCAACATCAATCATCGAACACAAGAGCAGCCTACTCACATTTTCTACACATGAGAGATGAGAAATCTAAGTGCACGATCACTGAGCTAGCCCTCCCAGGATACTGACCCAGGAGCATAAACTTCCGGCTTGTATCCTCCGGCACTGTCATGATATCCCTCACTCTAATCTTATCAGTTGTGAACTTGAATTTTAGCCAACTGAGTCCCTGGTCTTTCGTAAACAAGACGTGGTCTGTCGGCTCCTCATCGTTCACGATCACGATAACAGAGCCTGAATCACCAAACTTCCACAGATGTGCGCCTCTGTGCACTTCTTCCCATGTGAACCCGCCATCCCGGGATAGAAATGTATTGCTCTCGGTGTAGGGGGCAAGTGTGTCACCCACATTCCCAACTGCCATCACGACACCGACGACGGAAGGGCTACTGTATATTGCTCGGGCGTGGAAGCGCTCTGTGAATCCGTGGACATGGAGTGCACAGGCCTAGATAGTACGGCTATATTAGCCAGATGATGGGTAAAAGATGCTTGCGTACCAATGATGATGAACAAGAGTACTTCTGACCCAGCGAATCTACTGAAGGGGCTAGAAGTGCCTTCCAAGTGCCACCTGATGCAGCAACCATCAACAAGCGGCAAAAGATAATCAACATACAAAGCATACCGTCATTATGTGTAATCCTCGTTCGCAGTCTCTTACGTCCCGTACGTGCAGCCTCTGCAGGATTGGCCACCACATTGACCATCGCAATACCATTCAAACCTGCAAATTTTTCAAAGTCGACGAAGCCGCCATTGTTCCTGTTCACATTCTCAATGGACAGCACAAAATGAGTTCCATCAGAGTTGGATTTGAGGATGTTGCCCCATGGCGTTGGTACCTCGTTCATGGTCATATGTAGGAAGATGGATTTAGTGCTTGACTCAAGGACAGTGTATGCCTAGAAAACATCATGAGCAATTCCAGCGTTTGTAGAGTTGGGGCAATGCTGCCTACGTGAGAATCTGGATGCATGCCAGGAGGGAAGCTCCCAGAAGTAAACGTCCGTCCATCAAGTGAGACCTGGAGGTTAAGCGTGCTTCTCATCGGGAGGTACTGCAAGTACACAACCAGTCAATCAACAGCGCACGCACAAGACAACAAAAAAACTCACCTCAGCTACGATCAAAAACTCTGAAAGCTTGGTGAACCCTACGACATGGTCAAACAGCTTCGTCTTCGTCGCAAAATAACCCGTCCCAGACACAAGCTGCAACGCATTCTCTCTCCCGAAAAACACTTGCGAGCCCTGCTTGTTCTCATATGACTCGCATAGGATCTTAGATGAATCGATCCGCAACTCCTCATCACGTGCCCAGTCACAGTTAACGACGTAGTCCTCCACCAACTGCCAACTCCGCCCATTATTCCACGTGTACTGGGCCTGCGCGTGACAATTTTCATATCCCGATTGGCAGTCCACATTACCGATCCAGATGAGATAGTAAGTCTTGGTCTGGAAGCGGAGCACCTGGGCCCCGAAGGTGTTGGGAGGTGAAGGCGCTTCGGAGAAGAACCAGTGGCGGCCTGTGTCTGGTGTATAGTAGAACTTCTTGGAGTTGGTAATAAGGTATGCGCGCTCGTTGCTGTGCGTGTGCATATAGAACGCTAGGAAACGTTCCTCTGGAAACCTTTGTTCCCATGTGTAACCCTCGTTGCTAGATTGCCATATTGTGAAGTCGGCAAGACGGATGAGGACTGTCTATGAAAGTAGACGTGAGCCGAGGTATTTAAATGGTATGATATGCAGGACGCTCACCTTCGAGTCCTTGAAATACTCGCTCTGCACAATATCACTAGGGAATGAATGCTACAATGTCGTAAGTTTCGATACTGGGAAGAAAAGTGAGAACAGAAACATACGATCTGGTGAATGATCGCTCCTTCGTCAGGTTCAGCTGCAAGTGACGCATGAGCCACAGACCCTCCATCGTTTCCAGAGAGCTCTCCTCCAGAACAATCTGTGGATATAGGTTCATCCATGCGAGAGTCACCTTCACACTTGTTTCCAGGGATCTTGTCGATGGACAATCTGGCAGGTCCATTGTCGAAGTAGGTCATGGCATGTTCTGGGTGAGCAGCAAATACAACACCAAAATGAAGAAATGCAAGGGTTGACCACACGAAAGCGACTGTCCTGTGCCAGAGAACCATGCAGAATCTTCTGAATAAAGAAATGTGTAGTCCACTGTCCACCGTTCCTCAGAGCCAGTAGGTTAGTGATTGAAAGCAGTGTCTGTCAATCACATCAGCTCGTGCAAGAGAGCAATGAGAAATACGAGCTCATCGTCCACTCACACTACCTATGAGATTCACTGCCAATACGAAACGCAAACTGGTGGGTAGCTGATGAGGGAGTGGAAGACTCAACGGGGAGGTTTCAATTGAGGGAAATCGGAGGCGCAACTTCAAGTTAGAATGCAGTGTGTGTCCGCGTATATAAAGTCCTGTCATGGGAGACGCCGCCCACCCCCATCAGATGCCTACTATCGCGACAACCGTCAAGTTCGCATAATCTCAACAGAATCCCACACAACTTGAAGAATGCCAACTTGATAAGCAGTTCGATTCGTGCGGTTGGTGTCACGTCAGATTGAGCCATAGCTACTTGAATCAAGAGTCCACAAGGAAGAAGCTTAAGTACAGTAGTATGATGAATTCAGCTGTGAACGAGTCTTCAAGTGAAAAGGTCTCCCCCTCATAGTCAGACCAAAGAGACTCTTCTATGTGAGAGGTTTACGTAATATTACCGTGACGTCTTTGACGATGACCTAGAACGTGTGAAATTCAGTTCTGATTCCGCTTAGGACCTCTAACCTACCCGGCCTCCTCCAGAAGATACAAGCCCAAAACCCATGACTCAACACCCGCTACGAATGGAGTAACCTCATCCAGCACACATCCCCCTCCCTTAGCGAAAATTGCACTCAGCCCGTTCAACAGTAGTAAACTAACTACCAATTCCACCAAAGTCAAGGATCACACTCCCTCTGCTCCAGCATCCACGTGGTATTTTCTGATTAGCCCTCCGGGGAAGTGCGGCAAGATAATTCCAGCAAATGCAATAGCTGAGGTGAGTGTGCCTGCAGTAAATTCGTCTTCCCTGCTTTTTCCAAAACCATCTTTCTACAGTGTGATCTTTGACGAGCAACTCACTCCATCGGAGAGATAAAGACATGGTGCGCACACCCTCTACCCTTCATCTCAATGTATATCACATTCCTATCCTAACAGTCAGAATCTTCCCCGCATGTCATGGACATACTAATCACAGAGCTAGGTGTACTTGGTTCCTGTAGATTTTTTTATGTGGTTGCCACTACGAATAGTCCCAATATGATCAACCCAGCTGTGGTTTGTCCAGGGAAGCTCGACACTACGTTGACTTACCAGGCGGCGCACGGTGCAATTCGCCCACAGGACCAGGGCCCGAGACGATTGTGCAGGGCGCGAAGCACGTCGTGCAGGAGAAATGCGACGTATACCTCCCTTTTCTATACCTGTTCATATAAACCCTTACTATACCCCAATAACTTCATCGTACAGCGCTCAGTCTATGTGCGGATGACTACATCAAATGTGATGACTCACGATCGAGAGCCAACCAAGGTACGTTTCTGCAGCAAAATGTGAAGCTTAGTATCAGTAATAAGGGAATATCATTTAGTTGCGAAGTTGAGAGCGCAAACACATGATAAATTTGACATCCAACGAGATAAAGAGCCAAACCGCATGAAGGATGACGGAACATATCGAGTGCGAATCTGAGCTGCGATTGGCATGAAACCTCTAATAGTTTGCAAATAACTGACGCTGTTGTAGACATAGTAAGGTCCAATCGCAGATGAAGAAAGGTAGGTGAAGCTGCGAGGAGTACCAGTGCTAGCAAAGTCTTAATGACATAGCAGTACGACTGGGATCTCGGACTACTACTTTGAGGGAAGGAAGAAGGGCAACGTATTCCACTCGTTCCTTCACAGTCGTAATGACTATACCGCCGAAACCCAGGCTCTCCA
>Ga0310811_10005869_pt1 | contig 15616 bp, 12 predicted proteins | sample YCmetagenome_FD_207642 | JGI IMG/M metagenome (GOLD analysis project Ga0310811, IMG submission 207642) | Soil microbial communities from experimental microcosm in Duke University, North Carolina, United States - YC | ecosystem: Engineered > Artificial ecosystem > Soil microcosm > Unclassified ...
CTGGCGATGGCCGGGTTGCAGACGGCGAAGAGCATTTTTAGCTGGCTGTCGAAGACGGCGGCGGGGGAGAAGTCGGGGTCGGGGAGGGTGTCTGTATTTTCACCGGGTGCCAGGTCGCTGAGTTTTCTTTTGTATATTTTGTTTCTTCTGAAATGTTGTCTGGCGTTGTTGAGGGCGACCTTATAGAGCCATGCAGAGGGATTGTCGGGTATACCGTCCCTTTCCCAGCGCTGGGAGGCTTCGAGGAAGGTGGCGCCGACGAGGTCTTCGGCGAGCTGGATGTCGCCCAGGCCTATTTTATTGCTGAAGACGGCGACCAGCCGCGCAAATTCCTTTCTGTACAGGTCCTTTATGATATCGGTTACCACCTTAATGTTCGATGAAAAGGGGTCTTATTTCGACGCTTCCGCCGTAGTCGAGGGCGGGGCACCCGTGGGCCAGGGTTGTCGCTTCGTCGACGTCGGCGGCTTTTACTATCAGGAGGCTGCCGAGTTTCTCCTTTATTTCCACGAAGGGGCCGTCGGTGATGAGGCCTGCGGCCCGGAGTACTTTTCCTGAGGGGTCGAGGCGGATGGGGCTGTCGACGAGTCTTCCCTGCATGGCGATGTTGCCGACCCAGTCTATCCATTTTTTTGTGATGTTTTTGAGGTCCCCGGGGTTGTCCCGGGTGGGTTCCGGCTGGCGGAATATGAGTGCGAATTCTTTCATGTATTTATGGTTGTTATTATTAAGATGATCGGGTAGGGGAATATTGGACAAATCTAGCGGAAATATTTTTTTTGGGGGGGTGTCCAATTCGGCTTTGGCTGTGCATCATTTAGGAAAGATCATATGAATGTAAGACTCAATGTAATGGAAAAGAAGACGAATGCTGTTAGTGGATTGCAGCAGATCGGGAAATTTTTGCATCAGTCTCCGCTGGATAACAGGATCCTTGACCTCGTGTATATGAGGGCGTCGCAGATCAATGGGTGTGCGATGTGTATGGAGATACATTCGAAGGACCTGCTGGCCGCGGGGGAGGACCCGCAGCGGATATTCTTGCTGGAGGCGTGGAGCGAGGCGCCTTTTTATTCGGAGAAGGAGCGGGCGGCGCTGGCCTATACGGAGGCGTTGACGAGGCTGGGGGATCATCCGGTGTCGGATGCGGTATTTGACGAGTTGAAACGACTGTTTTCAGATGAGGAGATCGTCGATCTGACGATGGGTATTGTGACGATCAATGGCTTTAACCGGATCAATATAGCGTTTGGAGCGCCTGTTGGTACCTATAAGGTTGGGCAGTTCAAGTAGATCTTTATTTGAATTTTGGTAAAGGGAGCCGCCCGGCGAGGGCGGCTCTTTTTTTTTGTCAGGTGAATTTTGGAGACATTCTGTTTTCGTTCATCGGGTGGCTGGTTGATTTCGGACGGGAATTGTATCGGAAGAGTACACCATATAGCTGTTTCGAATGTCTATCAGCGTGATTATGAGTGGGTTTGAGGTATGGCATTTTTATTGGACGACCGGTGTGGTGCGATTCCGCACCAGATAAATGGGGTTTGATCACATACATAAATAAATTCGCCGAATATTATTTAAACTTGCTCACTACAAATTTAAACCTGTTGCTTATGAAATTGGTGACCGGATTGTCTGCGTGTATACTGATCGTCTTGTTGTCCAGCGCAGCGCCTCCTAAAGTTATTCGTGGTTATATTTTTCATTATGAGAACGTATTGGGTACATCCCTTGAATTAAAGATAAGGGCGGGATCGCAGGCGGAATCCGGGAAAGCAGAGGCGGCCGTGATGCAGGAAATTTCGCGGCTTTCGGCTATTCTGAGCGGGTATGATCCCAAAAGCGAGTTCAGCCGATGGCTGCGTACAACGGATAGGCCTGTCCGGGTATCGCAGGAATTATATGAGGTGCTTTTGCTGTTCGACAAATGGAGGGAAAGGACGGGAGGGGCGCTGGATGCGTCTGCGGAGGTCGTGACCAGGCGGTGGAAAGCCGCGGCGTCACAAAACAGGCTGCCTACGGATGAAGAATTAGCTGTCGCGGTAGCTGAGGTCCGTGAGGTACACTGGAAACTTGATCCTGTCGATCATACGGCAACGCATTTCGGTCAGGCGACCCTGATGTTGAATTCTTTTGCGAAGAGCTATATTATCAGGCGCGCTGCGGATGCCGGCATGGCTGCCGGAGGTATAGAAGGCCTGGTGTTGAATATCGGCGGGGACATGGTTGTCGCGGGGAATCAGTCCGAGGACGTACTGGTGAGCAACCCGAAATCAGACGCGGAGAACGACCTGCCGATGGATCATGTCCGGGTGAGGGGGAGGGCTGTGGCTACGAGCGGCAATTATCGTCGTGGCGAGCTGATCCGGGGGAAGTGGTATTCTCATATCGTGGATCCGCGGACGGGACAGCCGGCGGATAATATCCTGAGTGCGACGGTTGTGGCGCCGAGCGCTACTGATGCCGGCGCCCTGGCTACTGCCTTCAATGTCCTGAGCACGGATGAAAGTGTAAAACTGGCGGAGGGAATGCCCGGGATCGATTATCTGATCATCACAAAGGACGGCCGGAGAGTGGAAAGCCGCGGATGGCGAGGGCTCGAGGTGCATGAAGCGGGCATTGAAAAGGGGAAGGCCGGTGACTATGAGCTGCTGGTCAGCCTCGAGCTGAACCTGCAAAAGGGGGGGGCTGTCAAAAGGCCTTATCTCGCGGTCTGGGTGGAAGACGAGAATCACGCTCCGGTCAGGACCGTCTCTGTGTGGCATGGTGCGGAAAGATACCTGCCCGAGTTGAAATCCTGGTTTTTGAAATACCGGGGAAAGTACGCTTCGGATCAGGCTTTTGCCAGTTCGATAACCAGTGCGACCCGTCCTGCCGGAAAATATACGTTGAAGTGGGACGGAAAGGACGACCAGGGAAATGTGGTGAAGGCGGGGAAGTACGTCGTCAAGATCGAAGTGTCAAGGGAGCACGGCACTTATCAACTTATGCGGCAGGAAATAGAATGGAACGGGACGCCCCAGCAATTCAGCCTGCCGGGCAATGTGGAGATATCCTCTGTTTCGCTGGACTATAGAAAGACTGGAAATGATCACTGACCGGCCTGGCGTGGAACGACCGAAAGGAATGGCGATGAAACGGAAAACGGCCATGCTCATTCGCTGGCTTCACATCTATGTCAGCATGGCCAGCTTTGCAGTCGTCTTTTTTTTCGCGGTGACGGGGTTGACGCTGAACCATGCGGAGCAATTCGGGGATGAAATGCGGACTGTCCAGCAAAAGGGGGCGTTGAGGTCTGAATGGGTAAGGGGGCCGGATAGTTCTCATGTGGCTAAGGTGGAGATAGTAGAATGGCTGCGATCGAGGCATCGGCTGCGCGGGAGTCTTTCCGATCTCAGGATCGACGATGGACAGATCAGCGTTTCTTTCAAGGGGCCGGGATATGCGGCGGATGTATTTATCGACAGGGCAACCGGGGCGTATGATCTTACCGAGACGACTGCGGGATTTGTAGGGGTGATCAATGATTTGCACAAGGGGCGGGATACCGGTAGGGGTTGGTCCAATTTTATAGATGTCTGTTCGGTTTTACTGGTTGTCGTTTCGCTGACGGGATTTGTGCTTATCCTGTTCATGAAAAGGAAGAGGGTCGGTGGGGTCGCGGTCGCTGTCTGCGGACTTTTTATTGCGTGGCTGATATACCGGATCTGGATCAAATGATCTTTTTATTCACTAATAAATTATTTGAAATGAAAGTTATATTGTTTGCACTGGCGCTAGTCTGGAGCAGCTCGTTGTTGCCCCTTGGGGCAGATGCCCAGTTGAAAGGGGTAGACGGTTATTTCCGGTCGTCGCAAAATAAGGATATGGTCGTTGCATTCACGGCAAAAGATACGCTGGTGCTGGCGAAACTGCTGTGGAACGGAAATGAGGTGCATTTACTGCCGGTATCCGGCTTGTCGTTCATTAGTAAAGAAAGCGGGGACGAGGGGCCTATCAATGTATTGTTTCACAGGGACTCGGTGTCGGGGGTGATCGACCGGGCCGACGTAAAAGGGAATGGGACCTGGGTGCGCGCGAATGATTATAAGCCGGTGGAGAAAAAAGTGATGGAGCATACGGCTGAACAGTTGAAGCCATTTGAAGGACTGTATCAGCTGGATCGCGAAGAGGGGAGGTATCTGCAGTTGTTTGTAAAGGGGAATGATCTTATTCTGAAGCAGCACTGGGATGGAAAGGAGCTTCCTTTTGTGCCGGAGTCGGCGCTCGGGTTTTATTGCAGGGATATGCCGACGTTCACCCTCAGTTTCACGCGGGATCAGCAAGGTAGTGTCACGCAAGTGGTGGCTTTTGGGAGGGATCGCTGGGTGAAGACGTCGCCTCCGGCGGCCGGATCGGGGCAAATGAAGCGCTATGAGGGTAAATTCCAGTCGGCTGACGACCCCGATAATGAGATTCGTCTGGTGGCTACGGATCAGGGGTTAACGGTGGTGCAGCTCTGGGATAAGAAGGAAATACCCGTACGGGTGCTGGCGGAAGGTTATTTTAACAACGCGGACCTTTCTTTTGCCGTGCAGATCGTCAGAGATAATACAGGAAAGGTCAAACAGGTAGTCTTGCTGGGAATGCAGGTCTTCCGACCGGTTGCAAAATAAATACCTGCCGATGGAATTGGAGCTGCCCTTTGCGGGCAGCTCTTTTTTTATAGTGTCCTGGCTGCGCTGATGATGAATTCGGAGACTTTGTTTGGCTGGGATAGCATGGGGACGTGGCTGGATCTTAGTTCGAGGGTTGTTGCGCTGATCATTTTTGCCTCTGTCTTTGTCAGCGCAGGGGGGATCGTTTCGTCGTTGAGGCCGATGATGCACCACGAGGGTTTGTTCTTCCAGGCGGCTTTGGAGATCTTGGTGAGGGTGCCTTTCGCGGCCCAGGGAACTTGTGTGACATAGAGTGTGTTCCGGTCTTCTTCGCTGAGGTCCTGCGCGAAATAGGAATTGATCCCTTCCGATGACATGCTTAAGAATCCGGATGCGTCCTGCCGGAATGCTTTGTTGCCGGGGGATGGAGGATAGGGTTGTATCACGTCGGCTACGGACTGGCCGTCGTTGGGTATCAGTGCGTCGATGTAGACGAGACCGGCGACCTTCGGGTCGTTGCCGGCTTCGGTGATGACCATGCCGCCGTAGGAGTGGCCGACGAGGAGGACGGGGCCGTTCATCGATGCGATGGCGCGGTTGGTAGCCGCGACGTCGTCTTCGAGGGAGGTGAGCGGGTTTTGGACGGCGACGACGTTGTAGCCTTTTTTGTGGAGGAGGGGAATGATGCGGGCCCAGCTGGAGCCGTCGGCGAAGGCGCCGTGTACGAGGACGATGTTCTTTAGCCCGGTGGGGGAGTGTTGGGAGTTGAGGGATTCCTGGGAGGTGGGGGGCTCTTGGGACCGGGCCTGTTGTGAAGACGTGGTTAGCGCAAGGGATGCGGCCAGTGCGCTCATGAGGAATTGTTTTAGTGTGTACATAACCGGATGTTTTAGTGTTTTTTAATTGGTCTGCTGTCTGCCGGCTTGCCGTGTTGTTGACCGGTTTTCGTAAGGATCATACGCCGGCGTAGGGATATCCCGGTACACGAACTGGTGGAAAGTGTACTCCCGTTACAACCGCCTCGGCAAACTGCCACCCGTCGTCTTCGTTCCGACAGCCAGCAGACCATTTGACTTCGTCGCGTTGGGTCCGGCTGCAGCCGGACTGCAAAATCAGCAGCGCTTTTGTTTTTGCCCGGGGTGCTGCAACCAGGGTCGTGCCGTTATTTTAGACGGCTGGTTTGCAAGGGGTTGATTTTTGCGGGAGCTGTGGAAGTATCGATATTTCACCAATTAGTGAAAAGGCTGGTGAACAGTGAGTTGCGATTGTATCTTTTATGGTAGACCGAAATAACTGTTGTAATTTTATTTACGATTATATAAAGTAAAAACCCTTTTATTGAAAGCTAAGATCCTTATAGTAGAAGATCAGTTCATCGAAGCGAAGAGCCTCAAGGTCATCCTGACCAACGCTGGATATATGACCTGTTCCATCGCGCGATCGGTGGCCGGGGCGTTGTCGATCATTGAAGAAGAAAAGCCCGATCTGGTGTTGGTCGATATATTCTTACAGGGAGAGGGAACGGGTATCGATCTTGGAAAAATCCTGAATGAAAGGAATATGGCCTTTGTCTATTTATCGGCCAATTCGAACAGACAGATACTGGAGGAGGCGAAACCAACGAAGCCGTATGGTTTTATGGTGAAGCCATTCCGGGCGAAGGACGTGCTGATCATGCTGGATGTTGCGCTGTATCTGCACAAGAACAGGATCCCGGAGAGGAGCGCCACGGTCCCGGCGGAGAAATCGGCGCCGGTCGTGCTTCCGCATGAATTCGATCATCTGATCGGCAGGAGTCCGAGGTTTCTCGCGACGCTGGAGCAGGCCAAAATGGTCGGTCCCACGGATACTTCCGTGCTGATACTGGGTGAAAGCGGTACGGGTAAGGAGTTGATCGCGCATTCGATCCATAAGGTGTCGGCCAGGCGTTATAAGCCCTTTGTAGTTGTCAATTGCGGCACGTTGCCCGCCAATCTTATCGAGTCCGACCTGTTCGGTCATGAGAAGGGTTCCTTTACCGGCGCCATGAATAAGCGGGAGGGTAAGTTCGAGCTGGCGGATGGCGGGACGATCTTTCTGGATGAGATCGGGGAATTGCCGCTGGAATTGCAGGTCAAATTCCTGCGGGTGTTGCAGGAACGGGAGATCGAGCCGATCGGGGGCAAGCCCAGAAAGATCAATGTGCGCGTGCTCGCGGCCACGAATAAAGACCTGGAAGAAGAGGTGGCGGCGGGGCGTTTCCGGATCGACCTGTACTACCGGCTTAACGTTTTTCCGCTGTTGTTGCCGTCGCTGCGGGAAAGAAAGGAAGATATAGGGCCGCTGGCGAACTATTTTTTGAAGAAATTCTGCTCGGACGAAGGCCGGCAGGTGCCTGTGCTGTCGTCGCATGCGGTCGATACGCTGGTGCAGTACGACTGGCCGGGTAATATCCGGGAACTGGAGAATACGATCGAACGGAATGTCGTGCTGGCGAAGGGGCCTGTTATCGAGTCGCCGGAAATGCCGGTTTCGAGAAGGACGGCGGTTGCGAATAAGGATGGCGGCGGCGGGTTCAAGACCATCCTCGACAATGAACGGGATCATATTCTGGCGGTCCTTGAAAGCTGCAACTGGAAGGTCTCCGGAAAGGGCGGCGCCGCAGAGATCCTGGCCATCAATGTCAGTACCCTTAACTCAAGGATAAAAAAGCTCGGCATCGAAAGGAGATAAATGCCGATATTCATATCATGAGACCGAGGTATCTGTTGTCGTTGGCCGTTGTGTTTATTGCGGGTAGCCTTGCAACGGGCGTGGCTTGCTATGGTCAGCCGGACCGGTCGCATTTTGGGTATTCGGTGGCCAAACAGCGTCTGCAGTACAAGCTGACGACCTCCTTTTTATTTTTTGGGATGCAGGGGTTGCTGGATATGGACAGTGCTGCTATTTTGGTGAGCGAGGGCGAGCACCTGCCGCATTCGCTGTATTATGATGAGGATTATGCGGATGGCCCGGATAACGGTATAAAGAGAGCATTGGAAAGGGGGAGTGGTTATCTGTCCCGGTCCGGCGCCAATAAGAATGATCTGGACAGCGCGCTGCGGTGGTTGTCGTCGGCCAAACAGGAGGCGGAGGCGTCGGGTGATGTCTATTACCGTCAGGCGGCGCTGGCGGCGCTTGGCAGGTATTATCTGCAGAGTGGAGAGGCGGCGAAGAGTGCGGGGTGTTTTAGTGAGGCCGTGGAGCTTGTCAGGAGGGCCGACCGTCCGGACCTGTTGTTCAGGGCGCTGGCGAATCGTGCGTTTGGCGCCGGTTATAACGATCCGCAAAAGGGGAAGGACCTGAAGGAGGCCTTGGGGGTGTCGCAGCGGCTGCGGGATACGGTAGGGGAGATCGAGGTGCTGACGCGTATCTATGAGATAGACTTTGTGCACAGGAAATATGATACTGTCCGAAAGCAGCTGGAGCGTGTGACGGAACTCGAGCAGTCGATCGGATTCAGGCACATCCACTATAACTATTATGTTCTCTCTTATCTTTATTATACCGTTGGCGACTATGTGAATGTCTTTTTGAATGCAAAGACGGCGATCGCGGTGATGGAGGCCAATGGCGATCTGGCGTTTTCGAATTTTTTCTATGGGAACCTTGCGAATATCTATGGCAGATTCGACAATTATGAGAAGGCGCTTGAATGGCTGACCAGGAGCCTGCGTCAGGAGCCCGCCAACAAGGTGAAGCGGATGTGGTATCATCAATTTTGTGTCATAGCGCTGAATCTCTCGAAGTTCGGGCATCCGCAGGAGGCGCTCGATGCCGTGCTGGGCACTATCCGGGATTATCCGCCTCAGTCTGCGGATAATAAATTCCATCTTTATAATTTTATGGGATTTACCTACCGGCAGTTGGGTGAGACGGGGCTTGCGGGCAAGTACTATGATATGATGCTGCCGTATATGGATTCGATACGGAACGATGCGGAGGAAAACGATAAGTTGTTCTCGGCGTATCTGGATCTTGCCGATTTTTATATGGATCGCGGTCGTCCCGATCTTACGAAAAAGTATTTCAAAAAGGGAGTGGCGTATATCGATACAACCAAACTATTCAATATAAGTAAGGTCCACGATGTGCAGTACAGGATCGATTCGAGCGAGGGAAATTACCGGAAGGCGCTGAGTGAGTTCAAACTGAGGCGGATTGCCGACGATAGTATCTATAGCATGCAGCGGGCGAATAAATTTGCCGAACTGCAGGTGCAGTATGAGACAGAGGCCAAAGACAAGAACATGCAGCTGCTGGTCCAGAAGGACAAATTGCAGCAGGCGACGCTGCGGCAGACGGATACCATCAAGAATGTGACGCTGGCGGGTATCGTGGTTATGCTACTGGTTACGGGGCTGGTGTATGCCGGGTACCGGAACAAGCAAAAGACGAACAGGGAGATCAATGAAAAGAATGCAGCGTTGGAGCAGGTGGTCCGGGAGAAGGAATGGCTGGTGAAGGAGATCCATCACCGGGTCAAGAACAATTTTCATGTTGTGGCGAGCCTGCTGGAGATACAGTCGAGTTATCTGAAGAATAAGGAGGCTTTGTCGGCAATAAAAGAAAGCCAGAACAGGATCCATTCGATGTCGATCATACATCAGAAGCTGTATCAGTCGGAGACGCTGTCGACGATCCATATGCCGGAGTATATCTATGAGCTGGTGGAGTATCTGCGGGAGAGCTATGCTATCCGGGAGAATATACGGTTTGCACTGCAGGTCGAGAATATCGAGCTGAATCATGCTTCGGCTATTACGCTGGGGCTGATCCTGAATGAGGCGATCACGAATGCGATCAAGTATGCCTTTGCGAAGGCGCAGGAGGGGATGATATCGATCTCGCTGACGCATATTTCGGATTCGCAGATACTGCTGAGTATTGCGGATAACGGGCGGGGGCTGCCTACCGACTTTGATTCCAGGAAGGGGGCGTCGATGGGTATGGAGTTGCTGCAGGGGCTGACGGATGATCTCGGGGGTAGTTTCAGCATCGAGACGCATGAGGGGACGTATATCAAGGTGATCTTTAATTATAAGCCGGTGGGTGGAGAGAATGTTTCGTTCTCATGATTGCTATGCGGGGAGTGTAAAATGAAATGTGCTGCCCTTTCCGAGTGCGGACTCGACCCATATCTTTCCGCCGTGCACTTCCACGATCTTTCTGCAGTGCGCCAGGCCGATACCGGAACCCTGGTATACCGATTGGGGGTGTAGTCGTTTGAAGATGTCGAAAATTTTCTGGTGGTTGGTCTCGTCTATCCCGATGCCGTTGTCCTGAATGGAAAATTCCCAGAATCCCTCTTTTTGCTGCTGCGCGGTGATCCTGGTCGCCGGCGGGGTGTCCTTTTGAGAAAATTTCAGCGAGTTGCTGATGAGATTTTGGAAAAGCAGTTTCAGTTCGGTTGGATAGCCGGGAAGGATGGGCAGGGGGTCCGATGAAATAGTCGCTCCCGAGTCTTCTATTATTTTTCCGAGATCGGTCAGTACCTGCCGCAGGATAATATTGCAGTCGACAATCTTTATCTGCCGGTTCTTTCCTATCCTTGAATAGTCGAGCAGGTCTTTGATGAGGATCCTCATCCTTTCCGAGGAGTCGAAGATCATGTCGAGGGCTTTCTCTGTCTTGTCGCCGGATATTTCCCTGTGTCGTTCTTTCAGGTAGGCGATGAAACCCGAAATGGTGCGCAGCGGCTCCTGCAGGTCGTGGGATGCGAGGAAGGCGAATTGCTCCAGTTCGATATTGGAAGCGGCGAGTGCTGCTGCCTGTTCTTTTAGGGTCAGGTTTAGCTGCTGCAATTCCTCTTCGACCTTTTTCCGGGGGGTAATATCTCTGATAAAGGCGCAAAAGAACCGGTCATCCTTCCGGATGATCGGCGCTATCGTTATTTCAATCGGGAAAGCCGACCCGTCCCGTCGCAGGGCGGAAATCTCAAAGAACCTATTTAACACGGGGCCGTCGCCGGTCCGGAGGAATCTTTTCATGCCTTCCTCGTGCATTGTGCGGTAGGCTTCCGGGATGATGGTTTCGGTGACGGTTCGGCCGAGGGCTTCGGTCTTTTGCCATCCGAATATCAGTTCGGCCCGCGGATTCCATTCTATGATGCGGCTATCGATGTCGATGCAAATAATGGCGTCCAGCGCGGAGTCGATGATCATCTGCGTCTTTTCCTGGCTGCGTAGCAAAGCCTGCTCGGTCTCTTTTTGCTGTGTGATCTCGTTGAAAAAGACCGATATACCGTCCGGGGAAGGATAGATATCGCTTTCGAACCAACGACCCGAGAAGGTGGAGTAGTCTTCCGAGTGGACGTAGCGCTGTTCTTCGTAGGCTCTCCGGTAGGAGTCGTAGATGCGGTTGGGGTCCTGTGGGAATTCTTCCCAAATGTTCCTGCCTATGAGGCGCTCCCTGGTGGTATTCAGGACTTTTTCGGCCCGGCTGTTGATATAGGTGCACTGCCAGTGTCGGTCGAGGGCTATGAATGGAACGGTCACCCTCTCGAAGATCATGGCCAGTTCGGCCGTCTTTTGTTTGACCTGTTCTTCCAGGGTTTCGGTCAGCGTCGTTAGCCGGTCTTCGGCCTTTTTTTGTTCGGTGATATCGCGTGCGATCGCGAATATCCTTTCGAGTTTCAGTCGTTTGTCGGAGTAGATAGTGGCGTTGAGGACAACGGTTATGACGTCGTCGCGGAAATGGCGAAGTTCAAGGGGGTAGTTGCGGACGGGGCCGCCGGTCAGGAGCTGTCTGCACATTTCGCGGGCTTTTGCGGGATCGGCAAAGTACTGGCTGAAGTCGGAGCCTATCAGTTGGCTGAGCGGAATGCCGGTAATCTCCTGGAAGACCTTATTGGCGTCGGTGATCCTGCCTTCGCTGTCGAGCGTGAAGAAGGGGTCGATGCCTCCCTCGAAAAGATTGCGGGTAAAGGAGAGAAACGCCTCGTAGTTGTTCAGCGCTTTTTGAAAATAATAGATAAAAATGGTAATCACGCCCAGTGCTGCAAAATAGCTGATGGTCTCGACCACTGTATAGGGTTGCCGGATGATATGCAGCGAACTGAGCAGGACGACCAGAATGCATGCGGAATAGAAGTAGATGATCCAGCGCCAGGTGTTGCCATCGGTGATGAAGAAAACAAAAACGAGGTATACCAGCGGCCACAGGTATCCGGTATGTTCCCATCCGCCGGTGGCAAACAGGGAGGTGACGACTCCGAGGCCTGCGGCGAGGAATATTTTTGTCGCGAGCGCGAAATCTTTGGTCAGGGTGAGGTAAATGTAGTTTCCGAGGAAAGTAAAAAATGCCGCCGAATGTACTATTGTGAGAAAGGTACTTTGGGACACGGTCTGGAATATCCATGCAGAAAGCGAACAATATATAAGGCCGATAATTGTATAGGTGCGGAAAACGATGCGGTTCGGCCGAACGTCAGTATTCCCCTGAAATAACGATTGCTTCATTGTGTAACAACTGATTAATAGGATGGTGAAGCGAAAGGTTGTTTGGGGTGGAGGGTACGGTAAGTGTGGCGTTTTGGCGATACGGTATGTGTAATGAAGCTAAGATTTTTTTTTGAAAGATTATGTTTCGGCGGGGACCGTAGCCGGATCGGGCGATGTTGACTGCAGTGTGAATGCAGGCATGGGAGGCACGGGATAGTGCGAGGGGTGAGGGTGGCGGTCGTCGGCGGGGATTTTCAATAATTATTGATATAGCGAGAGTTTTTTTGTTGGGCGCAAAACTCAAACTATTGCAAACCAGGTGACAGCGATCCCGGCATATTGTTGGGTTTGGTCAAACAGAATGTCACCCGGGAAAATTTAATTGGAGAAGTCAAATTTCATCCTATCTTTGCATTCGACCATATGGTCGAACCAAATGGTCGAACAAATAAAATGAAACGTACAGCCAAAAAAACCGCCGAACTCAGCAGTGAAACTGAGGGAAAGCTCATGAAGGCCGCTCAAAACGCCTTTATAAAATATGGCCTCGAGGGGGCGCGTATGCAGGATATCGCCGACGAAGCCGGCATCAGCAAATCGATGCTTCACTACTATTTTGCAAAGAAGGAAAAGCTCTTCGAGACGATCTTTCGTCAGGCGGTCACCGATATTTTTTCCAAGCTCCGGCAGATACTGGAGGCAGAAGATGCGGTGCTGTCGAAGGTCAACAGGCTTTCGAAGGAATATATCGATTTCCTCCTCGATCATCCTTATCTGCCGCTGTTCGTATTGCACGAGAGCCACAAAGACCCGGCGGCATTCAAGCATGATTTTCTGCCGGCGGTCGACACGGCTTTCAGCAAGCGGTTTGCGGCCCAGGTCGAGGAAGAGATCAGGCAGGGCAAAATAAGGCCTGTCGATCCGTATGTGCTGCTTGCGCAGCTATTGGCCCATTGCGTCTTCCCTGTGCTGGCTCAGCCCGTGCTGCAGAGCATCATGAATGTCACGGCGGAAGAGTACAAAAAGATACTGAAAAGAACCCAGGAACAGATGCCTTCCTTTTTTGAACGGCTACTGGTCTGGTAAATACTTTTGTGATGAAGAAAATTATTATTCTCCTTTGTGCTGTTCCTTTTGTGCTGCGGGCGCAGCAGGCGGAAACGCAGCTGGCTGACTGTCAGAATAAGGCCGTACACCATTTTCCATTGGTAAAAGAGAAAGAACTGTTGCAGAGCATCGAAGCCGACAGGTTGAGGAATGTTGCAACCGCCCGTCTGCCGCAGAACGAGCTCTCGGCCCAGGGAACCTATCAGTCCGCTGTTCCCACGCTTCCTATAAAGATCCCCGGGGTCGCCGTGACGCCGGTCGATAAGGATCAGTTCAGGGTGGCGGACGAGACGAGCCTGTTGCTCTATGACGGGGGTAGGACGTCGGCTCAGAAAGCGATCGTCAGGGCGTTGTCGCTGGTGGAACAGCAAAAAGTAGAAGTAGATCTTTACTCGGTAACGCAGGAGGTTACCCGGCTATATGCGAATATCGTTGAAATGGATACCAGACTGGAATTGCTCCAATTGCTGAGACAGAATGTTGAAGACAGGATCACAAAAGTTAAAGCCGGAGTGGAAGCCGGCACGGTGCTGGCTTCCAATCTCCTTATCCTGCAGGCCGAGGTACTCGGTATCCTCCAGCGCATAGATGAGGCGCGGTCCACGCGGACGGGGCTTATCGCGGTAATGAATGTTTATACCGGGGATTCTCTTGCGGCAACGACTGCGTTTCGGATGCCGGTACCCGAAACTGCGTTGAAAGACAGCATTACCCGGCCCGAGATGAATCTTTTCAATTATCAGTCTACTTCGTATTCGGCGCAGCGGAGGCTGATCGATGCCGGCGCCCGCCCCCAGTTGAAGGGCGTTTTTCAGGGGGGAGTAGGGAAGCCCGGGCTCAATATACTCGACAACGATGTCAAGGGATATTATGTCGCCGGAGTGAAACTGAGCTGGACGCTGGGCACCTTTTACACGATCAAACGGGAGAGGGCGGTGCTGCGCCGCCAGCAGGAGATAGTCGATGCCCGGAAGGAAGCTTTCCAGCTGCGCGTGAACGCTCAATTGGTAAAACAACAGGAAGAGATAACGAAGATAAAACGTCTGCTTGCGCAGGACAACGACATTATCTCCGTCCGCAACAAGGTTCGCGACATTAGCCAGGGTCAGCTGGATGCGGGCGTCATTACTTCCAGCGACTATCTTATCGAGCTGAATGCACAAAACCAGGCGCTGACCAATCAGAAGCTGCATCAGGTGCAGTTGGTCTTCGCCTATATAGAATACAATCTCATCGCCGGTTAAATATTTATGATATGGAACAGACAGATAAACCCAAAAAAAAGAATCTTAAAAAAATAATCATTTTTTCGTCGGTGGCGATAGTGCTCGCCTGGTTCGGCGTGCAGTTCTATCATCTGCTGACCTACGAAGAAACGGACAATGCCCAGATCGAAGGGGATATCGTGCCCATTCGTACGAGTGTTGCGGGATACATTGCGAACGTCAATTTTCTGGACAACCAGCCGGTGCATAAAGGACAGGTACTGCTGCAGATCGACGACCGGGACCTCCGGGCAAAGGTACTGCAGGCGGAAGCCGCGCTCGAGAACGCCAAAGCGGCCCGTCTCCAGACGGGGAGCAATCTTGCCGCCTCCACGACGGGCGTGAATGCCACGCAATTCTCCGCTGACGCGATGCAGCAAAATATCGAGGTGGCGAAGGCGAAGCTCTGGAAAGCGGAGGCCGACTATGCGAGGGTTAAAAAGCTCGTGGCGTTGCAGGGTGCTACGCCGCAGCAAATGGATGCGGCTGAAGCCGAAAGACGGGTGGCGGTATCTCAGCTGGAGCTGGCGGAAAAGCAGTTCCAGTCGTCGAAAAAACAAACGAGTGTCTCTTCTTTTCAGGCGCAGGGTGTAAAGGTGCAGCAAATGATCGCCGATGCCATGATCAAACAGCGGGAGGCTGAACTGGCGCTGGCCAAATCCCAGCTGGACTACGCGACGATCACGGCGCCCTACAACGGCGTCGTTTCGAAGAAGAGTGTCGAACCGGGGCAATACCTCCAGCCGGGACAACTCACGTGCTCCATCATTGGCAGCGACAGCGTCTGGCTCGTGGCGAATTTCAAGGAAACGCAGATCCACAATATGAAGATCGGGCAACAGGCCCTTGTCCTGGTAGACGCGTGGCCGGGTAAGAAATTCTCCGGGAAGATCACTTCTTTCAGCGGAGGAACGGGAGCCAAGTTCTCCCTGTTGCCTCCGGATAATGCCACCGGTAATTTTGTAAAGGTAACGCAGCGTATCCCCGTGAGGATACTGCTGGATGACTCCAGTGCCGCCGGTCACTATCTGGCGCCGGGGATGAATGTCACGGTTACTGTCAAAAAAATATAAAGTCTTTCCTATGTCAGCGAATATTGCCGTCCCGTATCCACAGGGTGCGACGCGGTGGATCATTGTGGTTACCG
>Ga0310811_10005870_pt1 | contig 15616 bp, 15 predicted proteins | sample YCmetagenome_FD_207642 | JGI IMG/M metagenome (GOLD analysis project Ga0310811, IMG submission 207642) | Soil microbial communities from experimental microcosm in Duke University, North Carolina, United States - YC | ecosystem: Engineered > Artificial ecosystem > Soil microcosm > Unclassified ...
TGATCAGAAGGAGTATTATCATTTGTTAGCGTTGAATCCGGATGCAAAATAGTCTTGTTTAATTAGTCTACCAAATTTGTAGACTAATATTTTTTTGAGAACAATTTGAGACCGGATATGTGCCGGGAAAGTGGTGAGATATTCGGCAGAAAAGTGGTGAGATATAGGGCGGAAAAGTGGTAAGATATTCGGCGGAAAAGTGGTAAGATATTCGGCGGAAAAGTGGTAAGATATTCGGCAGAAAAGTGGTGAGATATAGGGCGGAAAAGTGGTGAGATATTCGACGCGAAAGTAGTGAGGGTGGGGAAAGCGGGCAGGGTGCAGGTTTGGGTGAGAGAGGCGGTTTTATTTTTGGGGGTTTATATGTAGTGGAGGACTGCGCGATATCCACATTTTTTATGTTTTTGTTATAAAATAAAAAATGCATGGGTTCGTTTTCCGTTAACTTTGCCCAACCTAAAAAAATTCACGGCAAATCTAACATGGTGCAGAAAGATAGTTCCTCAATCAAATCTGGTATTCGTAGTTCTTACAAGGCCTTCAGGGGCGCCTGCGTTGCGGGTGTCTGTGGTCTGGTCGTCGTCAGCGCGTGCAATAATGGTGTGTCCGGCTCGCAGGATTCTAAAAAAGGAGATTCTGCTGCGGCAGCCAGGCCGGCTGCGGCGCCGAAGGATTCTGTTCCCGCGCCGGTGATCAGCAGCGGTCCGCTGGACACTGCTGCTTACAACAAGAAGGTCAGGTTCCTGGCCAATGGCGACTCTTCGGGCAGGTGGCCGGCAAAGGCTGTCCTTCCGAATGGGGGAGCCGTTCTTCCTTTCAACCGGATCGTTGCCTACTATGGTAATCTTTATTCCAGGAATATGGGTGTATTGGGTGAGTTTCCGCCAGACGAGATGCTGCGCAGGCTGAAGGTCGAGCTGAAGAAGTGGCAGGAGGCGGATACGGCCACGCCGGTGATTCCCGCTCTCCACTATATCGCCGTAACGGCACAGGGCGCTCCCGGTAAGGACGGAAAGTACCGTCTCCGGATGCCTTTCAAGCAGATCGATTCCATCCTTCATATCGCAGCGCGTATCAATGCGCTGGTATTTCTCGACGTACAGGTGGGTTTCAGCAATGTAGAGGCCGAGATACCCCTGCTGGAAAAATACCTGAAGATGCCCAATGTTCATTTGGGTATCGACCCTGAGTTTTCGATGAAGACGGGCAAGCGCCCGGGAACGGTTATCGGAACCATGGACGCTTCGGACGTCAACTTCGTGTCGAATTATCTGGCGAATCTGGCGAAGACGAATGGTCTGCCGCCGAAGATACTGGTCGTACATCGATTTACCAGGCCGATGATCACCAACTACAAGAGCATCAAGACGCGTCCTGAGGTGCAGATCGTGATGGATATGGACGGATGGGGTGAGCCGACGCTGAAATACGACAGCTATAAGGCGTATATCTCGAACGAGCCGGTGCAGTTTACGGGTTTCAAGCTGTTTTACAAGAACGATATCCGCAAGCCCAAGAGCCGCATGCTTACACCTAAGGAGGTGTTGTCGCAGAAGCCGAGTCCGATATATATACAGTATCAGTAGGAACCGACTGGAAGGTTCCCGGGAGTTCCCGATGTACGAACGGAACGACCGAGAAGAGGCAAGGGATGCCGCCTCGCTGAAGGTCTAAGGGAACGATCGAGGGGGAGAGTAGTGGAGGATGAAACAAGAGCTTAATCCCGCTGTCAGAACTGGCAGCGGGATTTTTTTTGTATAAGTTCTTTAGGGAAGGTTCCTGCCCTGGGAGCCGCGGTTACGGTTGCTCTGGAAATAAGCGTCGAGGGAGAGGGGGCCGCTGCCCTCGATGAGAAAGAAGACAACCAGCAGGAGGGTTAGAATGGCCAGCCCGAGTTCGGATTCGGGGGCAAATCCTCCTTTTTGCCCGTTGATAAAGATGATCGCGCCAATAAGAATGGGTATCTGGATCAGGGCCATGAATCTTGTCATCAGGCCGATCATGATAAAGAATCCGCCCAGCAGGTTGAGCCAGGTGATGAAAATGGGCAGCCAGTGCGTGTTGTTCTCGCTGAGGCTTTGTCCGCCATAGATGAGCCGTTCCAACATCTGGGAATCTCTCATGAAATTAATGCCTTTGGAAAAGAGGAATAGGCCAAGTGCGATACGTACGATGACCAGCCACCGGGGATGGTGCGTCGCACTCCAGGTTCTGATTTGTTGTAAAGTATGCATAACGGTATCAATTTAATACCTGAAACGCCGCAATTGCCGTGCCTTTATTTTAGGTTTTTTATTCCTTTATTTCAGCCTCTTAATCAAATACTTAGGTGATTCAATGTAGCCCTGACGGGCGTAGAATTCGTGTGCGCGGACGCGGCGGGAATGGCAGTGGACCTCGATGAGTTCGCAGCCTTTTTCGCGGGCCAGCTGCGTGGCGTATTCTTCCATCTGCCGGCCGATGCCATTGCTGCGGGTGGATGTTTCGACGGCAAAATAGCTGATGCGGGCGAAGTCGCCGGGAAGGGCGATCTGGGGAATAATATGGAGGGAGAGGAAGCCAAGGATCGACTCGGGAAATTGGGAACCCGTCGTTTCGCCGGATTCCCATACCAGTATTGTTTCTGCCGGGTCCCTGAGCATGCGCTGGAGCTTGCCGGACAGGAAGGCGGCGGTGTCCGGGTATTCCAGCTGGTCGAGGAGGCGGCTGATGGCTGGCCAGTCGGTATGTCGTGCGGGGCGGATCATTTTGGTCCGAGCCAGCTGGTTCTGAATTTAATGATCTCCGGAGTTATTGGTCTTCCAGCCTGCTCGAAGGTTACGACGGCGACGTCGGGGATCTCGGCCAGGGTGATCGTACCTTTTTTCTCTTCCCCGCGGTGGATCCAGCGGATGGCAACCGTTGCGCCCGGCTTTAGCCTGGCGAGCACTGCGTCGAGGTCGGCGATGCTGTTCATATCCTGGTTGTCTATAGCCATCACCTTGTCGTCGACGTCGAGGCCCGCGTCATAGATGGGGGTGCCGCGGAGGGAATTGTTTTCCATGATCATGCCTTTTTCGGTGAAGCGTATATTTCCAATAAATGGCTTTCCTTCTTCCTTCTTTTTCAGCAGGAAGCCGGCAGGCGCGAGCAGGGCGTTGTAGTCGATTGAGTCGTGTCCGTTGATATACTTGTCGAAGAAAGTTTCTGCGTATTTCTTGTCGCCGGTGACGCTGGCGAGCACGTCCTGGAGGCCGGCGAGCGTATAGGGTATCTCCGGCTTGCCAAACTTCTTCCAGGCGGCCTGCATCAGGTCGTCGAGTGTCTTGTGATAGCGGGTGCGCAGCTCTAGCTCCAGCGCAATCGCGATCGCCGCGCCATAGGGATAGTAGCTGGTTACGATATTGGGGTAGTTGGTTTTGTCTACCGATATGCCGGCGTCGACGAACACCGCCTCTTCGCTGGACTGGACCGGTGAATACAATCGGGCGCCGGGCGTGTTCAGCTTGAGGTTGATCAGCAGTGCGATCGTCTGCTTGACGAAGTCGGTATCCTTGCCAATTCCGGAGCGAAGCACCAGGAGTCCTCCATAGTACTGGGTGAAGCCTTCTGCGAACCAGAGCTCCTGGCTCATATCGCTTTTTTCGAAATTGAACGGCTCGAGGGTACGTGGGCGGATGCGTTTGACATTCCAGCAGTGGAAGAACTCGTGGGCGAAGGTATTCAGGAGGCGTTCGTTGCCGGTAAAATTATTGCCATTGGAGATCATGGTGGAATTACGGTGCTCCATGCCGTCTCCATGCACATAGGGGTTGATGCTGGCCAAAAAGGTATAGGTCCCGTAGTCATAGGCGGGTGTCTCGCCAAAGACGGCCTGGGCCTGGCCGACGATGCGCTGCACTTTTTTGCTGAAGACGGTAAAGGTAGTGTCGTCACCGCCCCCGTCGAGTGCGATGCTGAAGGCATAGGTCTTTCCGTCCGGGTTTTTTACTTCCCATTTGCGGTAGCGCAACGGCCCGATCTTGGTGGGGCAGTCCATGAAATATTGCAGGTTACGGGCCTGGAAGGTCAGTGGATCGCCGGTGGGCTGCAGCTGGGTGGCGATCGTCCAGTGCCAGTCTTCGGGGACGTTGAAGTGGATGGTGATCGGGGTATTGTCCACGCCTTTCAGCCACATAAAGGCGCCGGGCATATTCAGGTGTACGCCGGTGGCGTCGAGTCCGACGTAGGTGCCGTCGGCGTAGTTGCCGTATAGCGTATACTGAATCCGGATATATCCGCTGTGGCGGGAGACTTCGTAGACGTCGCCGTCAGTGCGGACGATGTTGAGGGGCTTGCCGTTCTGGTCAAAGGCTTTGACGTCATATACGTTCTTGCCAAATTCGTGGGTAGCGTAGCGGCCGGGGGAGGAGCGGCTCATCCGGAATATGGCGGTTCGGGCGGTGATGTCGCTGACGACCAGCTCGATCTTAGCCTCGTGGTGGGCGAGGTTGGGAAAGGAAACGATATAGCTGACCCGTTGAGCAAAGGCGGATGTCAGGCCAAGGGATATTAGCAGGGGGAAGAGAATCTTTTTGCAGTCCATATAAGCGTCTAATAGTTAATCGAATATAGACAAATTTAATAGGAAGCTCTGGAAAAAAGGAATATATTGGGTCTCGTTAGATAAATTAATATCCAAATCTAAACCTCCAGCATGAAAAGAGTTTTTACCCTCTCTCTGGCCGCTGTTATGGCCGTTAATTTAAGTTTTGCCGCCTCCGCTGTCGTACCCGCGACTGCGATCTCAAGGGAAGAAATAGTGGCACCTGCGCCGGATGAGGTGGCTCCTCTGCCCGTCGTACAGTCCAGGGTGCTGAAAGCTACAGATGTCAATATCCCGCTGGGCAACACGGGTAAGACGATCAACCTGCAGGAGCTCGCTACCATGAGAGCGGCCGACCTGGAACAGATGACCGGAAAGAAGATGGGCTGGATGCGCCGGATGGAGTTCAGGCTTGCGCAGCGAAAACTGCGTCATTCAATCAATGCCGACGGCACGCTGAACAATAAGAGGCTGGCTACGATGGCTGGCGGGGATATGAGCGGAGAGACCGGTTTTCATATCGGCGGCTTTGCTCTTGGTCTGTTGCTGGGTCTGATCGGGGTGCTGATCGCGTACCTGATCAATGACGACAAGCATTCGAACCGGGTAAAATGGTCCTGGATCGGTTGTGGCGTGCTGCTCGTGATCATTCTGCTTTCCGCTGCTTAGCAGTATTATGTAAGAATCTCTGCGCCGCTGCCAGTGCAGCGGCGTTTTTATTTATGGAGGGTCCTGTGGATGACGAACCAGGCGAGGATACAGAGCAGGATGATGAGTCCGACTGCCAGCAGGCTCCAGGGTTCTTCCTTGAGGCGGCGTTTCAGGCGGCGCTGTTTCTTTTTTGCCAGGCTTTTCTGCATGGCGGCGTTGAGGTCGTCGACGTAGGACTGCATGTCCTTTTTGTCGCGGATGCGCTGGAGGCCTTCCACGGCGTCGTTGAGGAATTCGTTGTCGGCCATGGAGCGTTCGATCTCGTGCAGCTGTTCGCCGGAGAGTTTGCCGCTGAGGTAGTCCATCAACTGCTGGTTGTCGATGTCCTTGTTGCTATCGGATAATATTTTCAACAGGTCTTTGTTCATGACTTAGCGTTTTCTCCACCGGCCCGTTTTTGAATGAGTAATTTCAGGTTTCTCTTGCCGTTCTGTATATGACTCTTGACCTGCATCAGGGTAAAGCCGGTGGTAGAAGCTATTTCCTGATAGGATCTTTTATCCAGGTAGAACAAAGTTACACAGAGTTTTTGCTCTTTTCCTAATTCTTCGAGGCTGTCCCCCATCCATTCGAGCATCTGTTCTTTTTTCTGGTGGGTGTTGACGCCGGGTTCTTCGTCCCAGGCCGCGAGCATGGAATCGGATAGTTCGGTGCTATGGCCGTGCTGGTCTCTGAGGCGCATCAGGCAGTGGTTGCGGGCGATGGTATAGATCCAGGATTTGAAAAATTCGACCCGGTATTTGCCGAGTTCCGTGATGACCTTGACGAAGATCTGCTGGACGCAGTCCCTGGCTTCTTCTTCGCTTTTCATGTATTTCATGCACACACCGAGGAGGAGCAGGGTGTATCGTTGGAGGAGGGCTCCCAGCCATTCGTTGTTGTGGTCGGAGTACCAGCGTTCGAGTAGTTCCTGGTCGGTGATATGTTGATAAGGTGACTTCTTCACTGGGGTTAAGATAACTATTTATTAATAGTGAGACTCAAAACGGTAAATATTCCATAAAATTTTGCCAGGGTCGCGGCATTCTTTAATTTTCCGACATGATCAGAGCAATATGTTGCGTCCCCGTAGGCCCTTTACGGGCGGAGCCCTCTCACCGGACAGAAATGGTAAGTCAGCTGATCTTTGGCGAGTGTTGCGAGATACTGGAACAGACCAAAGAATGGCAGCGGATCCGGGTTAAGTATGACGGTTATGAGGGATGGTGTACGACGTCCCATCTGGTGGAGATTGACGAAGAAGAATATGAATCGGAGGGGTATGCGCTGACGCCGGACTGGGTGACTGCGCTGGAGTACAATGGTCATCCGATGATGGTGCCGATGGGTAGTCATCTGACGGCGATGAAGAATGGGAGGGCGCACTGGCGGAAGAACCAGGTTCACTACAAGGGGAAGCCTGTGGTGCCGGGTGATGGGTTAACAGATGCCAAATCCATCCGGCAGTTGACCTATAAATTCCTGAACATTCCCTATCTCTGGGGAGGGAAGAGCGTTTTTGGATTTGACTGCAGCGGGTTCACGCAGACAGTCTATAAATTCCTGAATGTGCCTTTACTGAGGGATGCGTACCAGCAGGCTTCGCAGGGTGAGGCCGTTGGTTTTCTGGAGGAGACGAAGACGGGAGACGTCGCGTTCTTCGACAATGCAGAGGGGAAGATAACGCATGTCGGTATCCTGCTGAACTCGCACGAAATCATTCATGCGTCGGGGAAGGTGAGGGTTGATAAAATAGACAATGAGGGGATCGTGCAGTCGGAGACGTTTCAGCGCACTCATCACTTGAGGGTGATCAGGAGGATGCTGCCGTCAGGGCAATAAAAATTCACACCGCCGCTGAGGCCTACCAGCCCGCAAGATGCCGGCCAATAGGCCTTACAGCAACAGTATAGCAATCGTTTGAAAGGAAAGTGGAGATTCTAGCAACGGATGGTACGGACCATCGATGTTGTGAGGAAGCCGCGTTTAGGCTTTTTTGCGGAAGGTCTCGTTGTAGAGCTGGACGGCGTCTTCAATGACTTTCAGGGCGGTAGTCTTGTCCCCGAATTCTTCCACGACTACGGTCTTGTTCTCGAGTTTTTTGTACTCTTCGAAGAAATGGCGGAGTTCTTCGAAGAAGTGTTTGGGCAGTTCTTCCAGGTTGTTGTAGTGGTTGACGCCCGGATCATTGGCGGCTACGGCGATGATCTTGTCGTCTGCGTCGCCGCTGTCGACCATTTGCATGACGCCCATGACTTTGGCTTCCATCAGTGTCAGTGCCTGTACGGGGAGCGAGGTGATCACCAGGATGTCCAGGGGATCCTTGTCGTCTCCGTAGGTCTGAGGGATGAAACCATAGTTCACGGGGTAATAGAAAGAGGAGTAAATGACCCTGTCGAGTTTGAGCAGGCCGCTTTCCTTGTCGATCTCATACTTGCAGCGGGACCCCTGGGGGATCTCGATGATCGCATTGACGACTCTTGGAACATTGCTTCCCACCGGTACTCCGTGCCAGGGATGTGAAACTGTCATCATAATTATGAAATGGTATTAAGTAGCGCAAAGCTACTGCATCAGGGGGAGGAACGAAAATTTCATTTGACCTGCTCCGGAGGGGTGGGGTCGTCGCCTGCGGGTGAGGTTTTTGGTGTGGGTTGGGGCTCCGCGGGGACAGGAATGAATTTGGGTACCGCGGTGCGTTGCGCGGAGTAGATGCCTGAGCGTCCGCTGAAATAGTAGGCGGTGAAGCAGGCGACGGCGTAGTAAATGGCGGGTGAGGGGCCGAAGAGTTCGACGCCCATGAGGGTGCAGGCGATGGGGGTATTGGTTGCGCCTGCGAACACGGCGATGAAGCCGAGGCCGGCCAGCAGGTCGATGGGGGCGCCGCTGAGGGTGGCGAGGGTATTGCCGAGAGCGGCGCCGATGAAGAAGAGGGGTGTGACCTCTCCGCCTTTAAAGCCTGTACCCAGTGTCACCGCTGTGAACAGGAGTTTCCACCACCAGCTGAGACCGGTGGCTCCGCCCGCGTGAAAGCTGCTGACGATGGAGACGGAATTGGGGTATTGTCCTGTTACGCCGAGGCTGAGGTAGTCCTGGTTTCCGAGAAGGAAGCAGCCGCCGATGATGAGCAGGCCGCCTGCGACGGGGATGAGCCAGGCGGGGCGGATCCATTTCTTAGTATAGGTCTTTATGGCGTGGGACAGGGTGGAGAAGAGGTTGCTGGCGAGGCCGAAGGCCAGACCGGCGAGGATCACTTCGCCGAGCAGGAGGAAGCTGAATTCGACGGGCTGGATATGGTAGGGGGTATGGTGGATGCCCCAGGCGCTGCAGGAGAGGTCGGCGAGGACGCTGGCCATGAGGCAGGGCAGGAGGGCGTCGTACTGGATGCGGCCGATGGCGAGCACTTCGAGGGCGAAGATGGTTCCCGTCACCGGGGTGCCGAATACGGCGCCGAAGCCGGCTGCTACGCCTGTCATCAGGAGCAGGCGGGTATCTGCCGGGGATAGCCGCATCCGGCGGGAGAACCACTGTGCCAGGGAGCCGCCGATCTGGACGGCGGTGCCTTCGCGGCCGGCCGAGCCGCCAAAGAGGTGTGTGACCACGGTGGAGAAGAGAACCAATGGGGCCATACGGGCGGGGACTCCGCCGCCGGGGGTATGGATCTCGTCCATGATAAGGTTGTTGCCTGCGTCGGAATTTTTGCCGAAGTATTTATAGAGGAAGTAGATGCCGATGCCGGCGAGGGGTAGCAGGAAGAGGAGCCAGGGGTGGTCCCAGCGGAAATGGATGGATCTGTCGAGCAGCCAAAGGAAGAGGGCTATGAGGGAGCCGACGGACAGGGATACCGGTATGACGAGGGCTGTCCAGCGAATGAGGTGGTTGAAGACGAAGATTTGTTCGGGCGTTCGGTTGAGTCGCATGCCTGCTATTGCTTACCGTTAAGTATTTCCTTGAGGTCGACCAGCCATTTGCCTTCGATGCGGACGATACGGATGGTGGTGGTGTCTTTCTTATAGGAGTTGGCGTAGGTGTAGGAGGTAGTGGAATCGTTGACGGTTCTGATATTGACGGGGAGGATGTCTGCGTCGCGGTATTTTTTTTGTTCTTCGTGGTCGAGGCGTTCGTGGTCTTTCTTCCATTTATCGAAGAGCATGTTGTTGGTGGAGTCGGGGTAGAGGTAGAAGCTGGCTTTTTCGTAGTTGCCGTCGAGTGAGGCGCGGATGAATTCGCGGCCGGCGTCCTGGGCGTCTTCGGCTGGTTTGAAGGATTGTGAGCAGGATGACAGCAGGAGGAAGGAGATGGCAGGGATAGTGAATCTTTTCATGCTCCAAAAGTAGCATAAAAAAACTGGCCCCAAAGGGCCAGTTTCCTGTGAAGTTATTTTCTTGGGAAGTTGTTGTTTTCCTGTCGTTCGTCCTGTTCCTGTTTGTCCTTGTCGTAGGCTCTGATGATGGCTTTGACGAGGCGGTGGCGGACGACGTCTTCTTCGTCGAGTTCGATATGGGCGATGCCGTCGATGTTCTTGAGGATGTAGAGGGCTTTGGCCAGGCCGCTTTTCTGGTTTTTGGGAAGGTCGACCTGGGTGAGGTCGCCGGTGATGATGGCCTTGGCGTTGGCGCCGATACGGGTGAGGAACATTTTCAGCTGCAGGTCGGTCGCGTTTTGCGCCTCGTCGAGGATGATGAAGGCGTTGTCGAGCGTGCGGCCGCGCATGTAGGCCAGCGGAGCGATCTCGATGGTCCTGGTGCTCATATAATAGCCGAGCTTGTCGGCGGGTATCATATCGTCCAGAGCGTCGTAGAGCGGCCGCAGGTAGGGATCGATCTTTTCCTTGAGGTCACCGGGAAGGAAGCCGAGGCTTTCGCCGGCTTCTACCGCGGGTCTGGTAAGGATGATCTTTTTGACCATTTTGTTTTTCAGCGCGCGTACGGCCAGGGCTACCGCGGTGTATGTTTTACCTGTACCGGCCGGTCCGATGGCGAACACGATGTCGTTCTTTTCGCCCGCGCCAACCATTTTTTTCTGGTTGATGGTCCGGGCCCGTACGGTTTTGCCGTTGGGGCCAAAAACGAGGATGTCGTTGGGGTGCCGGTCGACAAAATGGTCCACGGTCTCGGCGTCGTCGCCTCCGAGTATCTGCTCGAAGTAATTCTCGCTTACGTGTCCATTTCGTTCAAGGTATTGCACCAGAAGATCGATTTTTTCTTTTGCTGTCTCCACCTGTTCGGGCGAACCGCTTAGCTTGATCTGGGTACCTCTCGATAAGATCTTTAACAGGGGAAACTTTTTCTTTAAAATGTCCAGCTTTCCGTTATTTACGCCGAAAAATTCAATGGGGTTAACGGTTTCCAGGTTGATGATAGTTTCTGTCAAATTCAAGTCTTTTAGAGTTGCACAAAAAAGTTTACACTTCGCAATTGACGCCGTACAGCCCGGGTACTGTCCGGTGAAAAGGGATTCTTGGTGTTGTTAACCAAATATAACCCAGACATATTTGATTTCCAGACAATTCTTATTAACAGCATGTGAATATTGATCCCTTCGATTTTTTTCCTATGTTTGCTCTGCTACCTTAATAACAACAACAATCATTATTACGATTTTGTTCGTAAAACCGTCGCTGCTGATGGCTGAACCACAAAGCTGATCTAAACAGTGAGTTGAGAATGAAATTTTTCTGTATTGTAGCCTGGTTAATGCTGCTCTGGTTCGCATTACCCCGAAAAACCTTTGCTCAGGCCGGTGCGATCTCCCGGCTCCGAACTCAGCTAAGGACTTCCGGAGATGACTCCAATTTTACATCGGATACGGCCTATGTCGATACGCTCAACCGTCTGGCTCATGCCTTCTATGGTATAAACGCCGACAGCGCCTTTTTTTATGCGCGGAATGCCATCAATTTTGCAGAAAAAACGGGTTATGGCAGGGGGGAATCGGAGGGGTTCCGGATGCTGGGCAACACCTATGAGATGCAGGGTGACTATGCCCGGATGCTGGACAGCTATTACCGGTCGCTGAAGGTTGCCGACAGTATCGGCGATAACCGTCTCATTGCCAAGGCCAACTCCAATATAGCCCTTTTTTATAAGCAAGAGGGGGAGTATGAGGAGGCGCAGAAGATAATGGAAAAAGTGAGCGAGAGCTTTAAGAAGAGCGGGGATAGCGCGGAGTCTTCCCTTGTGCTTGCCGACCTTTCCGACCTGGCCTATCGCCGCCGGCAGTATAGTCTGGCGCTGCGGTTGGGGGAGCAGGCGCTGGAAGCTGCCGGCCGGATGAAGGACGAGCCGGCCGTCGCCACCTATAACAATGCCATTGGGAAGATACTGGCCGCGCAGGGGGATTATCCCGGGGCGCTATCACACTACCAGCGGTCGCTCGCTTTTTACCGGGAATCGGACGAAAAACTGGGGCTGACGTCTACCACCAATCTGCTGGCGCAGGTCTATCTATCCCAAAAAGACTACCCCCAGGCGCTGAGGTACGCCGAGCTGTCGCTGGGGCTTTCCCGGCAGTTGCACCGCAAGCAGGAGATACATGAAGCCGCGAAGGTGCTGGCGGATATTTATGAGGCCAAGGGCGATGATCGCCGTGCGCTGGCATATTATAAGCTCTATAAGGATTATTCCGACAGTCTTTTCAACGACCAGTCCCGGAAGCAGGTGGTGGCGATGGCGGCCCGGTATGACTTCGAGAAGAAGGAGTCGAATCTGAGGGAGGATGCTGCGAAGAAGGAAGCGCTTTATCAGCGGCGGCTGCGCAAGGATTCCCAGCAGATATCCATCACCGTTGGAGTCATCGTATTCCTTAGCCTGCTGGCTTTCATTCTCCTGCGCAGCAGGATGGTCAACCGGAGGAACAATCAGGTGCTGCGGGAGAAGAACGAGAAGATCGAAGAGCAGAAGGAGGCGCTGGAGCACCAGGCCGTGCAACTGCTGCTGAACAATCAGCAAAAGGACAAGCTGTTCTCGATAGTCGCGCATGACCTGCGGGGGCCGCTGAATTCGCTGAAGGGGTTGCTGGATTTTCTCAAGGAGAAGCAGTTATCGGAGCAGGAGATCAGCGGTATGCTGGCTGAGCTGAGCCGGAATGTGGACTCTTCGTCGGAACTGGTCGGCAATCTGTTGTTCTGGGCCAGTAGTCAGCTGGATGGTATTGTCGTCAAGCCCGTCGTAATGCCGCTGGGGCCGTTGGTACACGATACGCTGGCCCTGTTTGCGCATCAGGCGAAGGAAAAAAAGGTGGAGCTCAGGGAAGCGATGGATTCGGCGCCTGAGGCTTATGCGGACAAGGACATGGTGCAGGTGGTGATCCGCAATCTGGTGAGTAATGCTATTAAGTTCTGCCGTCCGGGAGATTGTGTAACGATCTATTCCAATCGGGTGGGGGATGAGATCGAGATCCGCGTTGCCGACAACGGTATTGGGATGAAAGAAGATGCTCTTGAGCGGATCCGCCGCAGGGAAAGTTTTACCAGTTATGGTACTGCAAAGGAGAAGGGCACGGGTCTTGGGATGTTGCTTTGCCAGGAATTTACGGCCGCGAATAACGGCCGGTTCCGGGTCGAGAGTGAGTGGGGAAAGGGAACGTGCTGTTATTTCACCATTCCGGTAGCGCCGAGTTCTTCTTCGATCAGCGTGTGAAACGTTGCTTCATTCTCCCAGATCCATGCGGGCAACTGTTGTTTGACGATCTTCCAAACGCCGTCTTCGCGTTGCATTCTGAGTACGATCCGGTTGCCGCGGTCGTCGCTGACGTCTACGGTGAACAGGCCTTCCTGCAGCCCGTTGGATTTACGGAAATTGAATTCCCTCAGACGGCCATCGGCCTTCACCAGCTTGGTGAATTGAATATTCCGGATAAATTGTATTTGCATAAGGATGCCTTTGAATATAAGTGATCAATTCTTGTGCTACAGCTTGGGTCAGGCTTCCTAAAGAATAGTGAATTTTTTTACGCAGGGAATAGACAGGTGACTACAAAAATAATAAAAAAGGCCGCGAAGGAAGGACAAAATAGTAATTTTTTTGTCCCCATTTTGGACAAAAAATGCCTGGAAAATGCCCTTTGAAGGCAAACCGGCCGGGGCGGCTCATGACATCATGACATCGTCGACGCTTTCCTGCTCGACCACAGCCTGTTGTGTCTGATACCGGATGATCTTTCTGCCCAGAAGCAGGATGGTGAGGGCGGTGACTGCACAGGCGGCCATGACCGCTGACATCGGGATGGCGGTTTGGTTGCTCAGCCAGCCTACTGACGCAGAAGTAAGTGCGCCAATACACATCTGGATGCCTCCCAGGAGGGCTGAGGCTGTTCCGGCATTGGTGGAGAAGGGGGCGAGGGACAGGGCTGACGAGTTGGGAAAGACGCAGCCCTGACAGCAGAGGAATAGAAAGATCAGGAAGATCGTGCTGAACAAGCCCAGTCCTCCGAGGAGATTGCCGGTGAGCAGGGTGAGTCCTGTAGCCACCTGCAGGAAGAGCGCGATGCGGATGATCTGTTCGCTTTTCCAGGTCCGCAGGAGTACGCTGTTGAGCTGGCTGCTGCCGATGAGTCCCATGGCGATGATGGCGAATATCCAGCCATACTGGCGTTCGGTGACGTGGAAAAGCTCCATGAATACATAGGGAGATCCGGCGATATACGCATAGAGGCCTGCGGAGGCGGTGGCGCCTGTCAGGGCATAGGTATAGAACTGGGGTTCGCGCGCGACGGACAAGAAGCCGGAGATGATGGGACCGGGTTTCAGGGAAAGATCTTTTACCGGCTTGCGGCCTTCGGGCAGTGCGAAGTGTACTGCTATGAGGATGATAGCGGCGATAACGGTGAGCACGGCGAAAATATATCTCCAGCCAAGCGTCGAGGAGATCGTCCCGCCGAGCGTCGGTGCGATTATGGGGGATACGCCGACGACCAGCATCAGCAGGGAAAAGATCTTTGCGTTCTCGCTGACGTCGAAGAGGTCGCGGACGAGTGCTCTGGATGCTACCATGCCGGCACAGCCGCCGATGGCCTGGAGGAAGCGCAGCACGATCAGGGTTTGCACGTTGCTGGAGAATATGCAGCAGGCGGAGGCGATCAGGTAGAGTGAGAGTCCGGCATAGAGTGGATTCTTTCTTCCGAAACGATCGAGCAGCGGGCCGTAGATGAACTGTCCGACCGAGATCCCGATGAAGAAGCTGGACAGGGAAAGGGTCACGTTTGCGATGGTTGTCGACATTGACCTGGCGATGTCCGGGAAGCCGGGGAGGTACATGTCAATCGAAAACGGACCGATGGCGGAGAGCAGTCCAAGTATCAGGATGACGAAAAAAGTGTTGCGTTTTGGTTGGGGCATATTCAGACTGCAAAAATAAGCCATCATGAGCTATTTTTGGCGCATGGCATCATCGATCATCATCATCGGAGCCGGGGTCAGCGGGTTGCTGGCCGCCAGAAGGCTCAGCGAGGCAGGATTTACCGTGACCGTACTGGAAGCGGCCGCCCGGCCCGGGGGCAGGGTTATGACATTGTCGGAAGGATTTTCCTCTGCTGTGGAAGGAGGAGCCGAGTTTATCCACGGCGAGCTGCCGATAAGCCTGCAGCTGGCTAAGGAGGCGGGTATAGCGTTGCTGCCTGTTAACGGGCATATGGTTCGGCTTCCAAAAGGGCGGAGTTTGAACGATAGCGAAGACAACGCTTTTATGGGAAGGGACTGGGGCGAGCTGATGGAGAAGATGGAACAGTTGGAGGAGGATATGCCGGTAGACCGTTTCATGGGCGAATATTTTGCGGGGGAAAGGTATCAGGCGCTGAGGGATTCGGTATACCGTTTTGCCGAAGGCTATGATCTGGCGGATATTCAGCGGGTGAGCACGAAGGCGCTGTATAATGAGTGGGCGAGGGAAGGAGAGGATGAGGAGTACCGGCTGGAGGGAGGGTATCAGGGGTTGGTGGATTTTTTGGTTGAGGAGTGCGGGAAGATGGGCTGCAGGTTTTGTTTTTCGTCCCGGGTGGAGGAGGTTTTTTGGCGCCCTGGCCGGGTTGAGGTTGTTGCGGATGCTGGTGAGCGTTATGTCGCCGACGGACTGATCGTGACGGCCTCACTGGGAGTGTTGCAGGGTGGGGCTTTGCGTTTTTCGCCGGATATCGCCGGGCACCGGGAGGCGGCTGTACAGCTGGGTTACGGGTCGGTCGTGAAGATATTGGTTGAGGTGAAGACTGCTTTGCGGGAGACTGCGGGTCAGACGTTGTTTGTCATCAGCGAGGAGGAGGTACCTACGTGGTGGACGCAGCCGGGGGACGGGGGACGTTTGCTGACGGGATGGCTGGCGGGAGGGAAGATGAAGGCGTTTCTGCGGCTGGGAGAAGAACAGCGGGTCG
>Ga0310811_10005871_pt1 | contig 15614 bp, 15 predicted proteins | sample YCmetagenome_FD_207642 | JGI IMG/M metagenome (GOLD analysis project Ga0310811, IMG submission 207642) | Soil microbial communities from experimental microcosm in Duke University, North Carolina, United States - YC | ecosystem: Engineered > Artificial ecosystem > Soil microcosm > Unclassified ...
ACAGGGGCGTGCCGCACAGGGAGCAGAAGTGGCGCTCGGCGGTGGACCGGTAACAGGCCCCGTCGTCGTCCCTGATCTCGGCGTGGAAGAAGCTCTTGGCGCCCTGCGGATCGTCGACCTTCAGCGTGGCGGTAAGGCCCCCGAGATTAATGGCGTAGCCGCCGCCCCCGGCCGTCTTGCGGCAGATCGAACAGTAGCAGCGCTGGTAGGGAACCGGCGTGTGGCTCTGGCAGGTGAAGCGGACGGCGCCGCAGCGGCACGATCCGGCGAGTGTGGCGGGCATGAGGTGGGCTTCCCATCTTGAGGGCCAGCGACAACCCAGCATGCCGGAGAAGGTTTCGATGAGCGAGACGGTCAAGGCCGCGAGCGCCACGGTTCAGGTCGTCTGTCCCCACTGCGATGCGACCAACCGCCTGCCCGCCGAGCGCGACGCCCGAGGCGGCAGGTGCGGCCGCTGCAAGTCGCCCCTGTTCACCGGCCATCCGGTGGCCATGACCACCGAGCGGTTCCGCAAGCACCAGGCCTCCAGCGACGTGCCCCTGATCGTCGACTTCTGGGCCTCGTGGTGCGGCCCCTGCCGGGCCATGGCGCCGGTGTTCGACAAGGCCGCCGAAACGCTCGAGCCCCGGGCTCGCTTCATCAAGATCGACGTCGACGCCGAGCCGGCCCTGGCCCAGGAGTTCGGCGTGCGCGGCATTCCCGCCCTGTTCCTGTTCAAGGACGGCAAGGTGGTCGAGCACCACGCCGGGATGGCCGATCTGCAGCTCCTGAACCGGTGGGCGCAGAGCGCCTGACGGGGACACGCACGCGTGCGTGTCCCCAGCCGCGCTACGGCAGCCACACGTCCAGCACCGCCGAGCGCTTCTCCTCGCGCACCACGCGCAGGGCCTCGGCGATGGCGGCGTCGACCTCTTCGGGCTGGGTGATCTTCGCGGCGTGGGCCCCGCCGGCGGCGGCGGCGATGCCGGCGTAGTCGGGCGGCGGGTCGAAGGCGATGTCGAGGCTGTTGGCCTTGCTCGCGTAGCCGTCCGGATGCACCGCCAGGGCCGAGAAGCGCGGGGCGTTCCAGCCGCGGTTGTTGAGCACCACGTGCAGGTAGGGCGCGCCGTACTGCCGGGCCATCCACTGCACCGACGAGGGCACGCCGAACATGTAGGTGCCATCGCCGGAGACGGCGATCACGTCGCGGTCCGGCGCCGCCAGCTTGGCCCCGACCGCCGCCCCGCCGCTCCAGCCGAGCGAGCCGGCGCCCGAGGTGAAGAAGGTGCCGGGCATGGTGCGGATCAGGTGGTTGCAGACGGCCGGGAAGTTGGTGACGCTCTCGTTCAGGCAGATGGCGGTCGGCCCGATCTGCTCGCGCAGGCGTCCGATCAGATAGGGCACGGTGATCCCGCCCTTGGGCATGGCTTCGGCGGCCCGGAGTTCTTCCGCGCGGGCGGCGTGCTGTTTGGCCCAGTGGGCGCGGTTCGCCTTCGCCTTGGCCTCGTCGATCTTGCGGTGCTCTAGCGCCGCGTTGAGCTGGCGCAGGGCCGTCAGGCTGTCGGCGGTGTAGGCGGCGACGGTCGGCAGGTACCAGAGCGGAATGTCGGTCTTCAGCGGATCGACGTCCACGTGGCGGATCACTGCCTTGGCCGAGGGCTTGTTGTGCGCGGCGATCCACGGCACGTCGCTGTCGAGCACCAGGATGGCGTCGGCCTCCGCCAGGGCCGGATGCTGGAACGGCTCGTTCCACTGCACGCCCTGATAGAGGTCGTCGTCCTGCGGATAGTTCATGGCCGCCGGGCAGGACTCGTAGACGCCGATGCCCAGCCGATGGCAAAGGCGCACCAGCTGAACCACCGCCTCGGGCTGGCGGCCGACATAGGAGGTGGCGATCAGCGGCCGCTTGGCGGCGATCAGGTCGCTGAGGATCTCGCCGATGGCGTCTTCGCTGAGGGCCGTGGGCTTCAGCGGCGCGAAGGTGGTGGGCGACACCTTCACCGGCTTGACCGTCTCCTCCATCACCTCGCGCGCGCCGGTCAGGTAGACGGGGCCCTTGGGGTCGCTCTGGGCGAATTGGAGAGCCCGCAGGACCATCTGCTTGACGTTGGTCCCGGTCCGGAGCTCGGCCTCGTACTTCACGTAGTTGCGCAGGATGCCGCGCTGGTCGGCCACGTCCTGCAGCCACATGATGAACTCGTTGCGGCTGCCCTTGAGCTCGCCCTCCTGGGTGAACGGCGGCAGGCCGGCGAAGATCAGCACCGGGGCCCGGCCCTTGGAGGCGTTGTGGATGGCGCCGCCCAGCGACAAGGTGCCGGAATCCACGTGCACCACCACCGCCTGGGCCTTGCCCGACACCTGGGCGTAGCCGTGGGCGGCGTGCAGCCCGACCATCTCGTAAGGGGCGGTGATCACCTGGGGGATCGGCCGGCCGTGGGCGCGCGCCTCCGCGATCGCTTCCAGCAAGGCCGGATGGTCCGAGCCGAAGTTGCCGAAGATCACCGAAACCCCGGCCTCCTGCAGGGCTTCGAGGAAGGCGGTCGAGGCGGTGTACATGGAATTCCTCCGGCCAGGGCTTCTTACGGGCTTCGCTGCCCGTCCGGCACGGGAATGTAAAGGCCCTGACCGACGCGGCCGTCAGGACTCCGGGCGGCCGAAGGCGCGGCGCAGCTCGCCCTTGGCCGCCTCGAGCTTGCGGCGCTCGGCGGCGTCGAGGTTATCGCCGGCGCGGTTGATGTAGAAGGTCAGCATCGACATCGCCGAGCGGTATGGCGAGCTTTTGCGCCGGTCGCTGTGCTCGGCCGAGCGCTTTAGCGAACGGGCGATGGCCTTGGGATCGTCCTGCTTGAAGACGTCCTTCCTCAGGTCCATCGCGTTGCTGTGGGCCGTGACCTCGGCCGACCACTTCCTGGCGGACCCCTTGTTCTTCGCAGACGTCATGGGCGGGCTCCTTTTCAGGGTCAAACACCCTCAACAGCAGCCCGCCCGGCGTCGTTCCTACCTGCCCGCGGTCCTATTGGGCCGCGGTCTTGGCCGCCGCCGCGTCCTCGTCCTTCTTGGCGGCGATGGCCCGGCCGACGATGTAGGCGCGGATCGCCTTGGCCCGGTCCGCGGTCACCTCGTCGCCGAACGGCGCCATGCCCTTGTGCTGCAATTGGCCCTGACGCACGACGGAGTCGAACAGATCCTGGTCCTGGATGAACGGCGACCGGCGCAGGTCGGCCGGGCCGGTCTCGCCGAGGCCGCCGCCCGCCGCGGCGGCGCCGTGGCAGCGCTGGCAGTAGCGGCCGTAGAGGCCCTCGCCCTCGGCGACCACCGCCGGGGTTGCGCTCTGGGCCGGCGGCGCCAGCGGCGGCGGGGCGTAGGCGGGCTTGGCCGGCAGCTTGTCGGTTCCGCCGAGCTTGAACACCAAGAGGCGCGCCGGGCCGTTGGAGTCCGAGTGGGTGCCGTAGGGCGCCACCGTGCCGCCCCAGCCGGCCATCACGGCGACGTACTGCACGCCGTCGAGCTCATAGGAGGCCGGGCCGGCGATGATCCCGGTCTGGGCGTCGAAGCTCCACAGCTTCTCGCCGGTGTCGTCCTTGTAGGCGGTGAAGTCGTTGGTCTGGGAGCCCTCGAACACCAGACCGCCGGCGGTCGACAGCACGCCGCCGTTGAAGTTCTTCATGTGCGGCGCCTTCCACACCGCCTTCTGCGCGACCGGGTCCCAGGCCAGCAGGAAGGAGTCCTTGTGCCCGGTGGCGGTGGCGTAGCCGGCGTAGGTGTCGGGCGTGTCGGTCGGCGCGGTCACGGTGGCGGAGAAGGCGCCGGCGGCGGTGTTGAAACCGAGCTTGCTGCGGCCGGTCCCACCCTCGGTGGGGTCGTGGCGGTAGGGGAACGCGCCCTCGGAGGTGGGGATGTAGACCAGGCCGGTCTTGGGGCTGAACGACATCGGCTGCCAGTCGTGGGCCCCGCCGGGGCCGGGAATCTGCATGTAGGGCTTGCCGGTCTTGCCGTAGCGCGCCTCCGGCACCTCGATCGGGCGGCCGTTGGCGTCCAGGCCCGTGGCCCAGTTCACCACCGAATAGTTCTTGCCGTGGATGAACTTCCCGGTCTGCCGGTCGACGACATAGAAGAAGCCGTTCTTGGGCGCATGCAGCAGCGTCTTGCGCACCTGACCGTCGATCTTGATGTCGGCCAGGATGATCGGCTGGGTCGAGGTGTAGTCCCAGCTGTCGCCGGGCGTCTCCTGGAAGTGCCAGACGTATTCGCCGGTCTCGGGCTTCAGGGCCACGATCGAGCCGAGGAACAGGTTGTCGCCGCCGCCGGGGCTGCGCACCTCCGAATTCCACGGCGAGCCGTTGCCGCCGCCGACGTAGAGTAGGTCGAGGTCGGGGTCGTAGGCCATGCCGTCCCACGGCGTGCCGCCGCCGCCGTAGTCCCACCAGTGGCCCTTCCAGGTGGGATAGGCGATCTTCATCGCCTTGTCCGAGGCCTCGCCGTCATGGTCCTCCTTGCCGGGGACCATGTAGAACTTCCACTTCTGCTTGCCGGTGTCGGCGTCGTAGCCGGCGACGAAGCCACGGACGCCGAGTTCGGCCCCGCCGTTGCCGATGATCACCACGCCCTTGATCACCCGCGGCGCGCCGGTGATCGACAGGCGGGTGGTCTTGGGGAAGGTCTGGGTCGACCACACCGGCTTGCCGGTCTTGGCGTCGAGCGCGATCAGGCGGCCGTCGAGAGCGCCGACGAACACCTTGTTCCCCCAGATCGCCACGCCGCGGTTCACCGGGCTGCAGCAGGTGTTGATCTGCCAGGCGCGGGTGTCGGGATCGAAGCTCCACAGCTTCTGACCGGTGCGCGCATCGAACGCCCACACCTCGGAGAAGTCCGTAGTGACGTAGATCACCCCGTCATGGACGATTGGCGTCGCCTCCAGGCCCTGGCGGTCGCCGAAGTCGTAGTGCCAGGCCAGGGCCAGGTCCTTGACGTTGGCGGCGTTGATCTTGTCGAGCGGGCTGAAGCGCTGCTCGGCGTAGTCGCGGCCGTGCCCCAGCCACTCGCCGGGCGCCGCGGCGGCGATCGCCTTGCCGTCCACGCCGGAGGGCTTGCCGCAGGCGATGAGCCCGCAGGCCGCCACGGCCAGGGCGGCAGCCGCCGCCCATGTCTTCAACGCCATGTCCCTACCCTTTTTTCCTCGCGCTACCGCCTTCGGCTGCTTGAGCGCGGTTTCTCTCGATGCTTGTCAGCGGTCCTCTCATGGAACCTTCACGTCCTTGCCGGGCCCGAGGTCGGTGACGAACACCTCCAGGATCGGGTCGACCGTGGCCGAGATCAGGTGGCCGGACACCGTCGAGCCGTCCTGGCGGCTGAGCACTAGGTGCAGATGCACGTTGGGCTTGCCCTGGGCGTCGGTGGTGATGGTCCCGGTGACCCCAGAGATCTCGCACTTCTCGTTGACGACGATCTGCTTGAACGCCCGCGCGCTGGGGTCGTACCAGGCCAGCACGGCCTTGCTCACCCCGCCCACGCCCGAGAGTTGGGCCTGCTCGGTCGGATGGGCGGCGGCGAAGCGCGCCATGCCGCCCATGACGTCGTCCCCGGCCTTGAAGCTGACCTTGTAGGTCTTGCCCGCGCCGGGTGCGAACTCCTTCACCGCCAGGCCCGGCGCGGGCCCGAGCGGCGGCGGGGCGCCGAACGCGGTGTAGCCGGGCGGCAAGGGCGTGCCAGATCCTTGCGCATTGGGCGGCTGCGGCTGGGCGAGAGCCGGTCCCGCGATCAGAGCGAAGGCAAGCGCCGGAACGACGGGAAGACGCATCCAGGGCCTATTTCTTGGGGGCCGTGGACGGGTCTTCGCGCGGGATCGACGGCGCGGGGCCCATGCCGACGATGTAGATCATCGCCGGCTCGTCCTTGGTGCCGTCGTAGTGGATCTCGCCGGCGTGGTGGATGACGAAGGCGCCGGGCTTCATCGGGACCATGGTGTCCGAGTTGAACTTGGCGCCGGTGTTGATCCACCAGGTGCCCGACAGGACGGTTACATAGCGGTCATTGGGGTGGCTGTGCGGCCGGCTGAAGGTGTGCGGCGGCCACTTGATGACGATGCCGTAGAGGCCGGGCTTGGTGGCGTCGCCGAACACCGTGGCGATCTGCGCCTGGCCGGCCTGGCCTTTGAAGTCGAGCTTGTCGAACGGCACGATGGTGATCGACTTGGGATCGATCTCCGCCCGCGCCGGGGCGGAGGCGAAACTCGCCGCGCCGAAGACGACCGCCGCCAGAGCCAGCGCGCCGCAGAGCCGGGACCGCATGCCCATCTCGTACCTCCCTGATCCGGGCCGGGCTTGACGCCGGCTCCGAGTTCGGCGCGAGCCTGTTACGAACTGGGCTCAGGCGCAAGATGCGCATTCATGCGCGCCATCGGCCGGCGGCGGCGCGGGCGCGGCGGCGTTCGAGGCGTCGGGAACCCGACCGCGCCTGCGTGAAACTTGCGGCAAATTGTCAGCATACGAACCATAAACCATGAGATCGGTTTACTGCGGACCGAGTCGGTCCTACGTCGTGGATGTCGATTCCGGGCTCGCCATGACCGCCGTTCCGCTCAAGCACCGCTCCGCCTTCCCGCCGCATCCGGCGGCGCCGCGCGTCGCGCGCGACGCCCCGGCTTCGCAATTCGCCGCCCTGCCCTGGCGGCGGATGCCTGACCGGTCGGTGAGGGTGCTGCTGATCACCTCGCGCGAGACGCGCCGCTGGGTGATTCCCAAGGGCTGGCCGATGCTCGATCGCACGCCCGGCCAGGCGGCGGCGCAGGAGGCCTATGAGGAGGCGGGCGTGGTCGGCGAGGCCGCCGCCCGCCCGATCGGCGCCTACCGCTACGGCAAGCGTCTGCGCGACGGGACGGTGCAGGACGTCGAGGTCCAGGTGTTCCCCCTGGAGGTGCTGGTCGAGCGCCTGGCCTTCCCCGAGCAGGGGCAGCGCGAGAAACGCTGGATCGACCCCGTGGAGGCCGCCAGCCTGGTCGACGAGCCGGCGCTGCAGGCGATTATCCGCGCCTTCAAGCCCCGCTAGGCGGCGTCCCGCAGCACCGTCACACCCTCGACGCGCTCCAAGGACGCGATCACCTCGGCCATGTCCTTGGCCGACACCCGGTTCAGGACAAGGCTGACATCCTCCCAGCCCTCTTCATCGCTGGCCCTGACCACCAGTTGCTTCACGCTCGATGCCCGGCGCCCCAGGGTCTGCTCCAGCATGCCGACGGAGGCGATCCCGTCGCGCGCGCGGAAGCGTAGCTCCAAGGCGGGCCGGCCGCCGTGGAAACGGCGCTCGAGCGGTTTCACCCACGTGAGGATCACGAGGATGATGACGGTGCAAGCCACGGCGGCGGTGTAGAGGCCCGCGCCGGCGGCGAGGCCCAAACCTGCCACGGCCCACAGGCTTGCGGCGGTGGTCAGGCCCTTGACCGCTTCGTTGCGCAGGATGATCGATCCCGCTCCCAGGAAGCCGATGCCGGACACTACCTGGGCCGCCACCCGCGACGGGTCCAGCACCACATGGTCGCCGAGCGTGGCCGTGAAGCCGTAGGCCGACACCAGGATCATCAGGCAGGACCCGACCGCCACGAGCATGTGGGTGCGCAGGCCCGCGGTCCAGCCGAGGCGCTCGCGCTCCAGCCCGATCACGCTGCCCAGCGCCGCCGCCAGCAGCAGGCGCACGATCATTTCCCACTGGGGGAGCATGGGCCCTCCTAGTAAGCGAACACCCGATAGCTCTCGCCGGGGCGGGACGCTTCCTCGACGGTGTCGAACACCGGATTGAAGCGCAGCTGCTTCTGCGCCCGCTCCGGCAGAGCCTTCAGCACCTCGCGCGGCACGCGGATGTTGACCTCCGGCCGGTAGAGCCAGCGCCGGCTGTAGCCGATCACCACCATCGGCCTCGGGATTCCGGACGGGTTGGGCGTGCCGCGGTGGATGTGGCGCACGTCGCGGATCATCACGTCGCCGCGCCGCATGTAGGCCTTCACCAACGGGATATCGCCGGTCTCGATGCGGCGCATGCCCTCGGCCTTGGACAGCATGTGGGTGCCGGGCGCCCATTCCATCGGCCCGTTGGCGTCGGTGACGTCGACCAGGGGGAAGTTGACCGCCAGCTGGTAGGGCGGGGTCTCGCGGCCGGTCTCGGGGAACAGCAATTGCGTGTCGCGGTGCAGGGTCTGGTAGTCGGAGCCCTCCACCGGCGTGTCGCTGGCCAACTGGCACATCACGCTGTCGGCGCCGACCAACTCGGCCACCACGGCCATGATGGCGTCGTTGTCGATGACCGCGGGGTCGGCCCACAGGCCATGGAACGGCAGGGTCACGTAGAAGCGGCCGGGGCCGCGGTTGGGGTCGTCCTTGTCGGCTTCCATGCCGGCCTCGAGCAGGGGCTGGAAGGCCCGGCTCCAGGCGTCCACCGTCTCCACCGGGAAGCAGCCCTCGAGCAGGGTGGCGCTGGTCTCGCGCACCTCGTCGGCATGGGCCTTGGCCGCGTCAGGCGTCAGTCGCATGGCTTCCTCGGTCTCCGCTCGCCGGCCCCGATCAACAATCGGGAGGAGCCGGCGAGGGTTCCGCCGCGCCGCTTGTCCGTCCAAGGCCGCGTCACTAGGTCGGGGGTCGCAGCGATGGAGACAAGACCAATGACCAAGAGCGCACTGGTGGTGGGCGCGACGGGGATCGTCGGGTCGGCGACAGCGGACCTGCTGGCGGAGAAGGGCTGGCCGGTCGCGGGGCTGTCCCGTACGCCCGGGCGGCGCCCGGGGGTGGTCCCGATCACCGCGGATCTGCAGGACGCGCGCGCCCTGCAGGCGGCGCTGGAAGCCGTCCGGCCCACGCACGTCTTCATCGCCACGTGGTCGCGTCAGGCCAGCGAGGCGGACAATATCCGCGTCAACAGCGCTATGGTTCGCGACCTCCTGGGAGCGCTGGCCCTCGGGCGGTCCGTGGAACACGTCGCGCTCGTCACCGGCCTCAAGCATTACCTGGGCCCCTTCGAGGCCTATGGAAAAGGCCTGCTGCCGCAGACCCCGTTTCGCGAGGACCAGGGGCGGCTCGACACCGACAATTTCTACTACGCCCAGGAAGACGAGCTCTTCGCGGCCGCGGCGCGCGACGGCTTCTCGTGGAGCGTCCATCGCCCGCACACGATCATCGGCCATGCCGTGGGCAACGCCATGAACATGGGCTCCACCCTGGCGGTCTACGCCAGCCTCTGCCGGGAGACCGGCCGCCCCTTCCGATTCCCGGGGTCGCCCGCCCAATGGAACGGCCTCACCGATATGACCGATGCGCGGCTTCTCGCGCGCCATCTGCTCTGGGCGTCGACCACCCAGGCCGCCGCCGACCAGGCGTTCAACGTCGTCGACGGCGACGTGTTCAGGTGGAGCTGGATGTGGAGCCGCATCGCCGAATGGTTCGGCATCGAAGCGGCGCCCTTCACCGGCGAGATCGTCCCCCTGGCGGTCCAGATGGCCGACGACGGCCCCCTCTGGGCGCAGATCGCCGAGCGCCATGGACTGGCCGAACCCAACCTGGACCGGGTCGCCTCGGCCTGGCACACCGACGCCGATCTGGGCCGGCCGATCGAGGTCGTGACCGACATGTCCAAGAGCCGGCGGCTCGGCTTCACCGAGTACCAGCCTACGGACGACGCCTTCTTCGACCTGTTCGCCCGCCTTCGAGCCGAACGGCTCATTCCCTAGCCTTCGGCGTCAGTCCGCGCCGGTGGCCCGCAACAAGTCGCTCAACAGGTGCCGGGCCCGCTTCTCCTTGGTGTTCAGGTAGTCGGCGTTCTGCACCGTGACCGCGCCGAACAGGGGCTGGCGGCCGACCACCTCGATCCCGGCGCGGGTCAGGCCGCCGATCTTCTCGGGGTTGTTGGTCAGCAGGATGACCTTGCGGTAGCCCAGCTTGTGCAGGATCGAGGCGGCGTATTCGTAGCGCCGCTCGTCGGCCGCGAAGCCCAGCACCGCGTCGGCGTCGATGGTGTCGAAGCCGTCGTCCTGCAGGGCGTAGGCGCGCATCTTGTTGCCGATGCCGATCCCGCGGCCTTCTTGATCGAGATAGAGCAGCACCCCGCCGCCCTCCTCGGCCAGGCGGCTGAGGGCGTTGTCGAGCTGGTCGCCGCAATCGCAGCGCAGCGAGCCGAACAGGTCGCCGGTGAGGCAGGCCGAGTGGGCGCGCACCAGCACGGGCTGCGACGGGTCTGGATCGCCCACCACCACCGCCACCTGGTCGCGCGAGGCCGGGCCGCCGCGGAACACCATGAAGCGGCCGGTCACCCCGCTGGCCATGGGCACCAGGGCCTCGGACACGATCTCCAGGTCGTAGGGCGCCTCGTCGGCGCCGGCGGGGGCGTCGAGGCGGTAGCGCTGCAGGCCGGCCGGCAGATCGGCGCCGGCGGGAAGCCGGGCGGCCAGGACGGCCGGCAACAGCAGGGCGTTCTTGCAGAGGTCGATCGCCCCCATGGCCGGGACGCAGGCCTCGGACCAGGCGCTCGGCGCCTTCAGGCGCGGATCCGACGCCAGGTGCTTGGCGCCCTGGAGGTCGAGGTCCCGCAGCGGCAGGGCCACGCCGTGGTCCACCGCCAGGCCCATCATCCGCGCCCGCTGGGGCGTGAGCACCAGGGCGCTGCCGGGCAGGCCCGAGAACAACTGGAACAGGGAGGGGGAAGCGCCGTCGAGGGCGGCGGCCAGGGTCTGGCCCCCGCCCGCCTCGATCAAAAGAGGTCGCCCGGCGCGCAGCTCGGCGGCTGCACGGTCCTGGGCCAGGTGAGCGTCATCGCTCAGCACCGCGCCCAGAAGGGTCGAAAAATCGCTCAACGGTCCCTCCAACGGGAGTCCAACAAATGCCATCCACCCCCGGTTAGTTCGCTGAAAGGCGGTCTTGGCTCATTTAACCTGACCTTTCAATGAACGCCGAGTGATGTATCAAGAGCCGCCGTTCCGGACAAACCCGGGCCGACGCAATTCGCCAAGGGGATATGTTGCTTCCTTCGCCGGAAAACCAGGACTACGCCGCCTTGCAGCACGCCTGGCCGTCCTTGGTCGATCTGGCGGCGCGGGGCCGCACGCTCGTCTCCCGCGGCGACGCCCCGCCGGACTGCCCCTTGTGGAGCCTCTACGCCCCGGTGGCCGAGGGCCGCGGCGAACCCGCCTTCGTCATCGGCCAGCTCGGCCAGTCGCTCGACGGGCGCGTGGCCACCGCCACCGGCAAGTCGCGCTACATCAACGGGCCCGAGGCGATCCGCCACCTGCACCGCCTGCGCGCCCTGGTCGACGCGGTGGTGGTGGGCGTGGGCACGGTGATCGCCGACGATCCGCAGCTGTCGGTGCGCGAGGTCGAAGGCCCCTGCCCGGCGCGGGTGGTGATCGATCCCAACTTCCGCATGCCGGACTGCGCCCGCATGCTCGGCGACGGGGCCAGCGCGATCTATGCGATCCAGACCGATGCGCGCGCCCGCGCCCAGGGCGTCGAACCGATCGTCGTGCCAAGTGCGGGCGATGGCATCGCCCCGGGCGCCATCGTCGCGGCCCTGGCGGCGCGCGGATTCAGGCGCATTCTGATCGAAGGCGGGGCCCGGACCGTTTCGGCCTTCCTCGCGGCCCGCGCCCTGCACCGGCTGCATCTGTCGATCGCTCCCATCGTCATCGGCTCAGGGCCGATGGGGGTGAACCTGCCGCCGATCGACGAACTCGACGCCGCCCTGCGCCCGATCACGACGACCCATCAATTGGGCGAGGATGTGGTGTTCGACTGCGCGTTCGAGACGACGCCCGGGCTAGAGCGCGTCTAGCGCCTTAGCGATCTGGGCCGCGGTCTGGTTCCAGCCGGGCAACCGCTCCCCGGCCGTTCGCGATCCCGCCGCGAGCGCCGCGCGCGCCTGCGGATCGGACACCACGACCCTCAGGGCCTCGGCGAAGGCCGGCGCGTCGCCCGGCGGGACCAGGATTCCAGCGCCCTCGCCCACCGCCTCGGGAATGGCCCCGCCGGTGGTGGCGACGATCGGCAGGCCGTGGGCCTGGGCTTCCGCGAACACCATGCCGTAGCCCTCGTAGACGCTGGCCAGGGCGAACAGGTCGGCGTCGGCATAGAGGGCGGCCGCCTCCTCGGAATCGACCTCGCCCACCAAGCTCACCCGCTCGGCGAGCCCGAGCATGGCGATCTGGCCGATCAGGGCCTCGGCCACCTCCGGCTCGCGCTCCAGGCTGCCGGCGATGATGCAGGTCCAGTCGAGGTCCTCGATGCGGGCCAGGGCCTCGATCAGGACATGATGCGCCTTGCGCGGGCTGACCCCGCCCATGGCGAAGATGCGCGCCGGTCCTGGACGCCGCGCGCCGCGGGGCGCGGGCTTGTCCACGCCCGGACGGGCCACGGTGATCATGTCGCCGGGCGCGCCGAAGGCCCCCTCGACGATGGCCGCGGTGGTCTCGCTGGTGACGATCACCGCGCGCACCGAGGTCAGGGCGTCCTGTTCCTCCGCGGCGAAGGTGGCCGCCATCATCGGCGACAGGCCGGTCTCCAGGGCCAGGGGATGGTGCACCAGGGCGACCAGCCGCAGCCGGTCCTTCTCCCGCCGCGCCAGGCCCGGCAGGGTGCCGAGCGCCAGGCCGTCGATCATGACCAGGGCGTTGTCCGGCACGGCGGCGAGCGAGGCGGCCGCCTCGAGGCGGTCGTCCTCGTTGGGGAACGGGAAGGTCGCGGGCCACTCGAGCACCTCCACCCACCAGCCGTCCTCGCGCAGGGCCTCGATCACCTTGCGGTCGTAGATCGAGCCGCCGGTGCGCTGCTCCAGCGGGCCCGCCAATGCGAAGTAGAGCCTAGGCAAGGGGACCCTCGCACCAGGCGCGGGCCACGTGGCTCTCGTTGAGGGTGACGCGCAGCTTGGTCAGGCCCGAGGCGTGCGGGCCGAGGTCCCCGCCCCTGACCTTCTTGGCCATCTCTTGGAAGATGTGGCGCGCCAGGAATTCGGTGGTGGTCGGCCCCTTGCCCTTGAAGGGCGCGTGCTCGTCGAGGTTGGCGTAGTTTATCGGCGTCAGGATCGCCTTCAGGGCGTCCATCGCCCGGCCGATGTCGACCACGATGTTGTCCGGGTCGAGCTCCTCGCGGAAGAAGGCCACGTCGACCACGAAGGTGGCGCCGTGCATCTTCTGCGCCGGGCCGAACACCTCGCCGGGCAGGCTGTGGGCGATCATGATGTGGTCGCGGACTTCGACGGCGAACATAGGCGGCTCCAACTCAACTATAGCGGATCAAGTGGCAGAGGGTGTCGGGGTCTTCCAGGATCGCGCCCATCCGGGCCGGCAGGTCGGCCAACGGCGTCCCGGCGGCGACCAGCACGTCCAGCCGCGGATCGGCGCAGAGGGAGAGGGCCTCGGCCAGGCGGCGATTGTGGGTCCAGTCCTGGCGATGCGAAGGCGCCACCGAGCCCACCTGCGAGGCCTTGAGCGTCAGCCGCTGGCTGTGGAAGGCGCCGCCGAGGTCGAGCGCGACCGGCTTGTCGCCGAACCAGCTGAGCTCGACCACCTGGCCCTCGAAGGCGCACAGCGAAAGGGCGAGGTTCAGCCCCGCCGAGGAGGCCGAGGCGTGGAATACGGTGCGCCGGTCGTCCTCCGCCTCGCCGGGCAGGGCGAAGGCCAGGCCCAGGGCCTCGGCGACCGCGCGGCGGGCGGGATTCACGTCGATCAGCACCACCTCGCAGGTGCGCGCGGCCAGCCACGCGGTCAGCAGGCCGATCACTCCGCCGCCGACCACCGCCACCCGCTCGCCGGGCTCGAGAGCCGCGTCCCAGGTCGCGTTGAGCGCGGTCTCGATCTGAGGGGCGAGGGCCGCGCGCTCCGTACTGACATCGTCGGGAACGGGGACCAGCATGCTTGCCGGCGCGTTGAACAGGCTCTGATGCGGATGCAGGCAGAACACCCGCCGGCCGATCAGTTCGTCCGGCCCGCGCTCGACGGCGGCGACCATCGCATAGCCATATTTGACTGGATAAGGGAGTTGGCCCTCCTGCAGGGGGCAGCGCATACGCTCCTGCTCGCTCGGGGGGACCAGGCCATGGAACACCAGGCGCTCGGTGCCGCGGCTTATTCCGCTGACCAAAGCACGCGCCTGCGCCTGCCCCGCGGCCGGGGGCCCGGGTTCGGCGGGTCGCAGTTCGACCAGGCCGGGTCCGATCGTCCACAGCGCCAGCGCGCTCACGCCACAGCCTTGCAAAGGTTGTTTTCGGTAGCCCTCATCTCGCTGCGCCCTTAACACGTCGCCCGATGGACCAAAGCCTGAAATCGATCCCGACCTACGATCGCGACGCCGAAGAAGCCAGGTTGCCCCTGCGCCGCGCCGTGGTGCTCACGCTCAACCTGCTGAGCATGGCTGGCCTCGCCTGGGCCATGGGCCATGTGCTGGGCTCCAACGGCTGGCAGGCGCCCGAGATCGCCTTCATGACGATCTACCTGATCGGCCTGCCCTGGACCCTGCTGGGCTTCTGGAACTCGGCGATCGGCTTCGTGCTGCTGCGCCTCGTCAAGGACCCGGTCGCCTACACCAATCCCGCGATCCGGCACACGCCCAAGGACAGCCCGATCGTCACCCGCACCGCGGTGTGCCTGTGCGTGCGGAACGAGGACGTGGCCGCGGCCTTCGCCCGCCTGCGCACCATGATCGAGAGCGTGGTCGACACCGGCGAGGGCCGCCATTTCGACTTCCACGTCCTGTCGGACACCAGCCGGGCGGAGGTGGCCGAGGCCGAGGAGATGATGTTCCTCGCCCTGCAGACCCGCTTCCCCTTCACCGGCCTGCACTACCGGCGCCGGGCGCTGAACACCGGCTACAAGGCCGGCAACCTCGAGGAGTTCGCCCGCCGCTGCCGCAGCCAGTACCAGCACATGATCGTGCTGGACGCCGACAGCGTGATGTCCGGCCGGGCCATGCTGCGCCTGGTGCGGGCCATGCAGGCCAACCCGGAGCTCGGCATCCTGCAGACCCTGGTCGTCGGCCGCCCCTCGGAGAGCGCCTTCACCCGCATCTTCCAGTTCGGCATGCGCCACGGGATGCGCGCCCAGACCACCGGCTCAGCCTGGTGGCAGGGCTCCGCCGGCCCCTACTGGGGGCACAATGCGATCATCCGCATCGCCCCCTTCGTCGACCACTGCGCCCTGCCGCCGATCCCCGGCAAGGGACCGCTGCGCGGGCCGGTCCTCAGCCACGACCAGGTCGAGGCCGCCCTGATGCGCGGCGCCGGCTGGCACGTGCGGGTAATCCCGGACGAGTACGAGAGCTGGGAGGAGAACCCCACCAACCTGCCCGACTTCATCAAGCGCGACCTGCGCTGGTGCAACGGCAACCTGCAGTACATCCACCTGATGACCATGCCGGGCCTGATCGGCATGGGCCGTTTCCAGCTGGTCAACGCCATCGCCATGTACGTCGGCGCGCCGATGAACTTCCTGATGCTGCTGGCGGGCCTGTCGATCGCGCTCACGCCCAATCCACCGGACCTGGCCACCCGCATGGCCTTCGGCCTCTACGCCGTGTCCCTGCTGCTCGGCTTCGCCCCGCGCCTGCTGGGCGTGCTCGACATCGTGCTCGGCGGCCGGGCCAGGCAGTACGGCGGCGCCCTGCGCATGATCCTCG
>Ga0310811_10005873_pt1 | contig 15609 bp, 18 predicted proteins | sample YCmetagenome_FD_207642 | JGI IMG/M metagenome (GOLD analysis project Ga0310811, IMG submission 207642) | Soil microbial communities from experimental microcosm in Duke University, North Carolina, United States - YC | ecosystem: Engineered > Artificial ecosystem > Soil microcosm > Unclassified ...
TTGCCAACGCTATCGACAAGCGCAAGCGCAAGGGCTGCGACTGGATCGTCGCCAACGATGTTTCGCCCGCATCCGGCACGTTTGGCGGCGAGCGCAACACCGTGCATCTGGTCAGCGCCGAAGGCGTCGAGGAATGGCCGACGCTTGCCAAGGACGAGGTCGCCCAGCGATTGGCCGGCCGGATCGCCGACCGTCTGGGCCGGCCGCGCCCGGCCGCTGCCGCGGAGTGACGCCCAGAAGAATGAGCCAAAATGAAAGACCAAAGATGACGGGCCCAAAATGACGGGTGTCGAGACCGCCGAGATCAAGATCGTCCGCCTGCCGCATGGCCGAGATCTTCCGCTCCCCGATTACGCGACCGCCGCCGCTGCCGGCGCCGATCTGCTGGCGGCGATCGATCAGGAGGTCGAGCTGGGTCCGCTCGAGCGGCGGATCGTGCCCACCGGCATCGCCATTGCCCTTCCTGTGGGCTTCGAGGCCCAGGTGCGTCCGCGTTCGGGGCTTGCCTCCAAAAGCGGCATCACCGTTGCCAACGCGCCGGGCACGATCGACGCCGATTATCGCGGCGAGGTCGGCGTGATTCTGGTCAATCTCAGCAACCAGCCCTTCCGGCTTAGTCGTGGCATGAGAATTGCACAGCTGGTCGTGGCGCGGCATGCCCGGGCGGTGTGGCGGGAGGTGCCGGCGCTCGACGAGACGGCGAGAGGCGCCGGTGGCTTCGGGTCGACGGGTGTCGGGGCGGAGGCATCGCGACGCGGCTAGGGCGCCGGGAAGGAAGGCATGCCTCGGCTCAGCAAGAAGACCATGTTTGCGATCGAGGCGGTTCTCGATGTCGCCTGCCAAGCCGGCGACCAGCCAGTGCGCAGCGGCGACATCACCGAGCGCCAGCGCATCCCGAAGCGCTACCTCGAACAGGTCCTGCAGCATCTGGTGCGTGCCGGCATCTTGGCCGGCAAGCGCGGCCCGCGTGGCGGCTATCGCCTGGGACGGGACAAGGCGCTCATCACGCTGGGCGAGGTCGTCCGCGTGGTGCGCACGCTCGAAGCCGAGAGTGAGCCGATCGATCCGTCTGTCGGCTCGCCGTTGGCGCACGAGGTTGTCTGGCCGATGTGGGAGAAGCTACGTGAAGGGATGATGTCGCAGCTCGACACCATCACCTTCGACGATCTTTGCCAGGACGCGCGCGCCAAGGGACTCGGTGCTGCGCGGGCCAAGCCGCCGCAGCCGCGGGTCGTCGTCTAGAAAATCCTGCGTTAAGCTCCGCCGCTTTTTTGAAACGGAGGAGCAGATCATGGCCAAGGCGATCGCCAGGACCAAAAAAGGCAAACCCAAGCCACGCAACAAGAAGCTCTACGACGCGGGCATGAAAGTCCGCAAAGCGGTCCTGGGCTCGGCCTACGTCGACAACTCGGTGGCCAACGCCGACGACTTCATGATGTCGTTCCAGGACGTCACCACCGAGTACTGTTGGGGCTATGTCTGGACGCGGCCAGGGCTTTCGAAGAAGACGCGCTCGATGCTGAACCTTGCGATGTTGGCGGCGCTCAATCGCAGCCCGGAGCTCAAGCTTCATATCAACGGTGCGCTGACCAACGGCCTCACCAAGGACGAGATCAAGGAGATCTTCCTGCAGGTCGCGATCTATTGCGGCATTCCCGCCAGCCTCGACGCCTTCAAGACGGCTCGCGAGGTCTTCAAGGAGCGCGGCCTCTAGGCAATGATTGCCGTTCGTCCGGCACGACGCGGCGAGGCGGCGAGCCTCACCGCGATCTGCTTCAGGTCCAAGGCGCATTGGGGCTACGACGCCGAATTCATGCGCCTGAGCACCTCGGCGATCACGGTTGGCGAAGCCGACATCGAGGCCGGACATGTGCTGGTGGGCTGCGATGCGTCGGGCCAAGCGGTTGGCCTGGTGCGCGTCGAACCCGAAGGCGAGGAGGCCGAGCTGGGTTTGATGTTCGTCGATCCGCCAGCCATCGGCACCGGCGCCGGGCGAACTCTGTTCGAGGCTGCTGTTCGGCTCGCGCGTCAACTTGGCGCCAGGCGCATGGGCATTCTGGCCGATCCCAACGCTGCGCCTTTCTATGAGCGGATGGGCGCACGTTTTCTGCGAAACGAACCGTCGGACGCCATTCCCGGCCGCACGCTGCCGTTCTACGAGTACGACCTCATGTCTGGAGTTGCCTCATGACCACGCTCGCACCGCCTGCCACCATTGCCTTCATCGGCCTCGGCATGATGGGGCGCCCGATGGCGAATCGCCTGGCGGAGGCTGGTTTCAAGCTCCACGTGTTCGACCTCTCGCAGAAAGCCGTGTCGGATTTCGTGGGTGCCCATCCCTCTGCGCTCGCGACCGCCTCGGCGAAGGCCGCGGCACAGGGGGCGGCAGCTTTGATCACCATGCTGCCCGACGGCAAGGCGGTGCGGCAGGCCGTGCTCGACGGTCGCGATGCCGCCGTCGAGGGGCTCGAGGCGGGTGCGTTGGTGATGGACATGAGTTCGTCCAATCCCGTCGACACCCAGAAGCTCGCGCGCGATCTGGCGAGCCGTGGCGTTGCCCTGCTCGACGCGCCTGTATCAGGGGGCGTGAAGCGCGCCGTCGACGGTTCGCTCAGCATCATGGTGGGTGGTGCGGCGGCGGACCTCGAACGCGTGCGGCCGGTCTTCGGTGCCATGGGCAAGACCATCACGCTCTGCGGCCCGGCAGGCGCCGGCCATGCCCTGAAGGCGCTCAACAACTATCTATCGGCCGCGGGCCTCGTCGCCATGTGCGAGGCGCTGGTCGTCGGCGAAGCGTTCGGCCTCGATCCCGGCACCATGGTCGACGTCTTCAACAGCTCGACCGGCAAGAGCAACGCCACCGAGGTGAAGGGTCGCCAGTTCGTGGTCTCGCGCACCTTCGCCGCCGGTTTCACGGCGGGCCTGATGGTCAAGGACCTGCGGACCGCGTCTGACGTGGCGAGCCATCTCAAGCTCAATATGCCCAACCTCAAGCAGGCGGTGGCCTATTGGGCGGATGCCAACGGCCGGCTGGGCGCGTCGGCCGACCATACCGAGATCTTCCGCTACGCCGAGATGCTGGCTGACGAGGAAACATAAGCAAATATCAGGTCACCCTTTGACATATCTCCTGCGCATCCCTATATAAACGCCACCTCAGGGCCCTTGGCGCCGCCGCCCGGCGGTGATCGATGGGGTCCACCCAGTACGACATAGCACTCGACAATAGACATTCGACCAGCCGGTCGCGCGAGCGCGTGCGTCTTTTCCCAACTACTGAAGATCCATGAACCTACAAGACTTGAAAATGAAGAAGCCGCCCGAGCTCCTGGCCTTTGCCGAGGAGCAGGGGGTGGATGGCGCCGCACAGATGCGTCGCCAGGAGATGATGTTTGCCATCCTCCAGAAGCTCGCCGCCTCAGACCAGGCGATCTTCGGCACCGGCACCATCGAAGTGCTGCCCGACGGTTTCGGCTATCTCCGCTCGATGGAAGCCAACTATCTGCCCGGCGCCGACGACATCTACGTGAGCCCGGCCCAGGTGCGCCGCTTCGGCCTCAGGACCGGCGACACAGTAGAAGGCGAGATCCGCGCGCCCAAGGACGGCGAGCGCTACTTCGCCCTGGTGCAGATCAACAAGATCAACTTCGACGATCCCGAGGCGTTGCGCCACCGCATCAATTTCGACTCGCTGACGCCGCTCTATCCCGATGAGAAGCTGAAGCTCGAGATGGAAGGCGCCGGCGTCATGGCGGCGACCATCTCGGAGGAGCAGTCGACCAGCCGCGCCACGTCGTCGGGCCGCGTCAGCTCCGGCCGACGCACGACCGGCACGCTCACCAAGAAGGCGTCGACCTCGACGCCGCAGCAGCAGCTCGACATCTCGACCCGCGTGATCGACCTGATCGCGCCGATCGGCAAGGGCCAGCGCGCGCTGATCGTGTCGCCGCCACGCACCGGCAAGACGGTGCTGATGCAGAACATCGCCCACGCCATCACCGCCAACAATCCGGAGGTCTACCTCATGGTGCTGCTCGTCGACGAGCGGCCTGAGGAAGTGACCGACATGCAGCGCACGGTGAAGGGCGAGGTCGTGAGCTCGACCTTCGACGAGCCGGCGAGCCGCCACGTCGCAGTAGCTGAGATGGTGATCGAGAAGGCCAAGCGCCTGGTCGAGCACAAGAAGGACGTGGTGATCCTGCTCGATTCGATCACCCGCCTCGGCCGCGCCTATAACACGGTGGTGCCGAGCTCCGGCAAGGTGCTGACCGGCGGTGTCGACGCCAACGCCCTGCAGCGGCCCAAGCGCTTCTTCGGCGCCGCGCGCAACATCGAGGAAGGCGGCTCGCTCACCATCATCGCCACGGCGCTGATCGACACCGGCAGCCGTATGGACGAGGTGATCTTCGAGGAGTTCAAGGGCACCGGTAACTCCGAAATCATTCTCGACCGCAAGGTTGCCGACAAGCGTACCTTCCCGGCGATCGACATCACCAAGTCGGGCACCCGTAAGGAAGAGCTGCTGGTCGACCGCGCGACGCTCTCCAAGATGTGGGTGCTGCGCCGCATCCTCATGCCGATGGGCGCCGTCGATGCCATCGAGTTCCTGCTCGACAAGCTCAGGACTGCCAAGACCAATTCGGACTTCTTCAGTTCGATGAACCAGTAGGGTAGGGCTTCATCGTTTTTCTGGGCCGCGCGCGTCCCGCGCGCTCATGATTATGAGCGAGCCAGAGGCTCGCGGTCCGGAAGACTACGCTACGCGCCCAGATCCGCAGCGACGGCGTGGCGTTGCGCGGCGCTGACGGCGACCTTGGCGCCGAACCAGGCCTCGAAGCCCATCCGTCCCTGGTGCAGCAGCATGCCGAGCCCATCGATGCAGCGATTGCCGCGCGCGCGCGCAGCGGCCAGCAAGGGCGTCTCCAGCGGGATGTAGACGATATCGTCCACGACGGCGGTGGCCGGAAGGCGCGCCAGGTCGAGGTCGAGGGGCGGCTGGCCCTTCATGCCGAGCGAAGTCGTATTCACAAGCAGCGTCGCGCCGTCGAGCATCGCCGCGCGCTCGTCCCAGCGCTCGATCGCGATCTGTCGCCCGTCGTTGGGCGTAAAGGCAAGACCGAGCTCCACCGCCGCGCTTTGCGTGCGGTTGATCAGCCGCAGCTGTGGCACGCCGGCCTCTGCCAGCGACGCCACCACCGCGCGGGCGGCACCTCCTGCACCCAGCACCACGACAGGCCCGTCGGTCGCCTTCCAGTTCGGGGCGCCGTCCTTCAGCGCGGCGAGAAAGCCGAAGCCGTCGCTGTTGCGTCCCTCCAGCGAACCGTCGGCATGCTTGACCACCGTGTTTACCGCGCCGATGCGCGCCGCGTCGGGATGGATGCGGTCCAACAGCGGCATGATCTGGATCTTGTGCGGCAGGGTGAGGTTGCAGCCGCGCGCCTGCGGTGTGCGCCGCAGGAAGTCGACGAGGGCCTCGAGCGCAGGCTTCGTCGGTTCGACCGGCAGCCGGCCGTAGTAGCCCTTGATCTTGTGCTGCTTCAGCCAGAAGGCGTGCAACGCCGGCGAGCGCGAATGCTCGACGGGCCAGGCGACGATCGCGGCGAACGGCCGTCCGCGGGCCTCCTTCAACAGGGTCTCGTAGGCGCTCAGGCGGCCCTCCCCAGCCCAATGCCGTGACCGGCCAGGAACGATAGCAGAGGCAGCAACGGCAGGCCCAGGATGGTGAAATAGTCGCCGTCGACCCGGCTGAAGAGATGGGCACCCAGCCCTTCGAGCTGGTAGGCGCCAACCGAGCCAAGCACAGCATCGCCGGCCCGCGCGAGATAGGCATCGAGAAATGCCTCGTTGAACGGCCGCATGGTGAGCCGCGCCCGCTCGTTCCAATGCCACAGCCGCGTCCCGCCGCGCGCTACAACGACGCAGGAGAAAAGCTCGTGGGTCTGGCCGCGCAAGGCCAGGAGCTGCTTGCGCGCCGCCTCGATCGTCGGCGGCTTGTCGAACAGGCGGCCTTGGCAGGCGAGTGTCGAATCGCCTCCCACCACCATCGCCTCCGGGTGCTTCGCCGAGATGCGCATGGCTTTCATCTCGGCGAGCTTCTCCGCAATCCCTTGCGGGGCCGTGCGGCCACTCAGCAGGCTGCGCTTGGCTTCTTCCTCATCGACGCCGGGTGGTTGGACCTCGAAGGTGAGGCCGGCATTGCGGAGAAGCTGGCGACGGGACGGGCTTGAAGACGCGAGGATAAGCGAAGGGGTGGGCATGGGCTCGACGGTTACGCTGGCTCCAGACGGTACAATCCGCCGTCGTCGCTGTAAGTGACAAGATAGAGGAGCCCGTCAGGGCCCTGGCGCACGTCGCGAATAAAGGGAAGACGGTCGATGAGCAACCGTTCCTCGCCGACATACTTGTCGCCGTTCAGCTCGATGCGAAACAAGGCGCGGTTCGACAGCGCGCCGGTGAACAGGGAACCCTTCCAGCCCGGGAACTTGTCGCCGGTGTAAAACGCGAGCCCGCAGGGCGAGATCGACGGCACCCAGAAACGGACCGGGTCCACCATCCCCGGCAGGCTCTCGTGGTCGGAGATCTTGGCGCCGTTGTAGTCGATGCCGTGCGTGGCGAGCGGCCAGCCGTAGTTGGCGCCGGCGGCCAACAAATTGAGCTCGTCGCCGCCGCGCGGTCCGTGCTCGACCAGCCAGATCCGGCCCGTGACCGGGTGCAGGGCGATGCCCTGCGGGTTGCGATGACCGTAGGTGAAGATCTCCGGTCGCGCGCCGGTGCGCCCGACGAAGGGATTGTCGGACGGCACCGAGCCATCGTCCTTGAGGCGCAGGACCTTGCCGCGCAGCGCGCCCAGGTCCTGTGCGCGCTGCATCTCGAAACGCTCGCCTATCGTCACATACATGAGTCCGGCCCGGTCGAAGACGATCCGCGAGCCGAAGTGCAGGCCGCCTGATGTGCGCGGCAAGGCCTCGAAAATTGGGCGAACACCGCGCAGGCCGCCGCTCTCGGCGAGCTCGGCGCGGGCCACCGTGGTCGCGGCGCCGTCTGGGCCCGGACCGGCATAGGAAAGGTACAGAACCCGGTTCTCGGCGAAGCGCGGATGCAGGCAGACGTCCAGCAGGCCGCCCTGGGCATAGGGAAAGACCTTGGGCACGCCGCCGACGGGCGCGCTCTCCAGCCGCCCATTGGCGAAGATCCGCAGGCGGCCCGGCCGTTCGGTGATTAAAAGGCGGCCGTCGGGCAGGAAGGCAATCGCCCACGGCTGCTCGAGCTTTCGGCTCAACGTGACCAATCGGTACGACGCCTTGGCGCTGCGGATCACATCCTGTGCGCGCCCAATCGCGGGTGCAGCTAAAGTGACGGCAGCAGCGGCAAGGAAGGAACGACGTTGTTGCAATTAACCCTCCTGGTTGCAGGGACGACGCTCCGCACTGGCGCATGAAGGTTCGGCGACTATACTCTGCGCGCCAAATCCGAGGGGCGTCCCGTGTCCGATCGTTATTTGCGTACTGGCATCTTCCTCGCACCATTCCATGCGCTCGACGAGAACCCGACCCTTGCGATCGAGCGCGATATGGAGCTGCTCCAGCACCTCGACCGCCTCAATTATCACGAGGCCTGGATCGGCGAGCATCATTCCGGCGGCTTCGAGATCATCGCGAGCCCGGAGATGTTCATCGCCGCCGCGGCCGAGCGCACGCGACATATCCGGCTGGGCACCGGTGTGGTGTCGTTGCCCTATCACAACCCCTTCATGCTGGCCTCGCGCATGACCCAGCTCGACCATATGACGCGCGGCCGCGCCATGTTCGGGGTCGGGCCGGGCGCGCTGGTGCACGACGCTGCCAAGATCGGCATCAAGGCCGCCGACCAGCGCGATCGCATGAACCAGTCGCTGGACGTGATCGTCGAGCTGATGGCCGGCAAGCCGGTGACGCGCAAGACCGACTGGTTCGATCTCACCGCCGCGCAGCTCCAGCTCCAGCCGTACAGCCAGCCCGGCATGGAGATGGCCGTGGCCTGCGCCCGCTCGCCGGTCGGCGCGGTCGCGTCCGGCCGCCATGGCATCGGCATGCTCTCGATCGGTGGCACGTCGGACGACGCCCTGAAGGCTCATGCCAACAACTGGAAGATCTACACGGATCATGCCCAGAAGGCCGGCAAGACCGCCGACCGGTCCAAATGGCGCATCGTCACCTTCGCCCATGTCGCGGAGACCCGCGAGAAGGCGCGCGAGGACGTTAAGTTCGGCCTCGAGCGCTTCACCCAGTATTTCACCGACGTCGCGACTTTCCCGATCCTGCCGCCCGGCATCACCGACCCGGTCGACTTCCTCACCAAGGAAGGCGTCGCCTGCATCGGCACGCCCGACGACTGCATCAAGCATTTCGAGCGGCTGTGGCTGGGCTCCGACGGCGGCTTCGGCGCCGTGTTGCTGCTGGCCAACAACTGGGCCGACTGGCCCGCGACGCTGCGCTCCTACGAGCTGATGGCGCGCTTCGTCCATCCGCATTTCCAGCGCCATGCCAATGCGCCGCGCCAGTTGAGCTACGACATCGCCACCTCCAACCGCGGCACCTACTCGGCCCAGAGCCAGGCGGCGGTGGAAGGCGAGATCGCGAAGTATGCCGCCAACCAGCCAAAGCGGGCGGCGGAGTGAAGGCGAACCTCAAGGGGGAATGATCAATGTCAAAGTCGATTCTGATCCACGAGAACGGCGGACCGGAAAAATTGCTGTTGGAGGATGTCGAGGTCGGTAGTCCCGGCCCCGGGCAAGTGAAGATCAGGCAGACCGCGGTCGGGCTCAACTTCATCGACGTCTACACCCGCAACGGCCTCTATCCGACGCCGCTGCCCAATGCAGTGGGCCGCGAGGGCGCGGGCGTAGTCGTCGAGGTCGGGCCGAAGACCAAGGGCTTCAAGAAGGGCGATCACGTCGCCTATTGCGGCGTGCTGGGCGCCTACTGCGAGGAGCGCGTAATGGGCACCGAGCAGCTCGTGCATGTCCCGAAGGGCGTGAGCGACGAGCAGGCGGCTGCCATGATGCTGAAAGGTCTGACGACGGAATACCTTGTCGACCATACGCCCAAGGGCTGGCTGAAGAAGGGCGACATCATCCTGTTCCATGCCGCTGCTGGCGGCGTCGGTCTGCTGTTCGGCCAGTGGGCCAAGGCGCGCGGCTACAAGGTGATCGGCACCACCTCGTCGGCTGAGAAGGCCGCGCTGGCCAAGAAGAACGGCTACAAGTGGGTGATCGACTACACCAAGGACGACGTCGTGGCAGAGGTGAAGAAGATCACCAAGGGCAAAGGCGTGCCTGTCGTGTTTGACGGCGTTGGCAAGGACACCTGGGCGATCTCGCTCGACTGCCTGCAGCCGCGCGGCCTGATGGTGTCGTTCGGCAACGCCTCCGGCGCCGTGCCGCCGGTTGGTCTCGGCATCCTGAACACCAAGGGCTCGCTTTACGTGACGCGCCCCAGCCTCGGCGCCTACACCCCGACCCGCAAGGATCTCGAGGCTGCGGCCAAGTCGCTGTTCAAGATGGTCAAGAGCGGCAAGGTGAAGATCTCGATTGACCAGCGTTACCCGCTCGGCGAGGCCTCGCAGGCCCATGCCGACCTCGAAAACCGCAAGACCACCGGCCAAACGATCCTGGTGCCCTGAAGACTTGCTCGAGACGCTGGAATCTCCTCATCCTGAGGAGGCCGCGCAGCGGCCGTCTCGAAGGATGGCAACAGGCAATGTGCTTGTTTCCCCCTTCGAGACGTATCGCTCCGCGATGCTCCTCAGGGTGAGGTCCCATGACTGCTTCGACTCGATGGACCAACCTGCATGGTGATTGTCGGCCTGACCGGGTCGATCGGCATGGGTAAGTCGACGGCCGCCACGATGCTGCGGCAGATGGGCGTGCCGGTCTATGACGCCGATGCCGCCGTCCATGCGCTGCAGGCGCCGGGTGGCGCGGCGTTGCCGCCGATCGAGCGCGCCTTTCCCGGTGTCGTGAAAAACGGCGTGCTCGACCGCCAGGCCTTGGGCGCGCGCGTGTTCGGCGACAAGCAGGCCTTGCGCAAGCTCGAGGCGATCGTGCATCCGCTGGTCGCGCAACGGCAGCGGGCTTTCCTGAAGCGTGCCGCCCGGCGCGGCGTGCCGCTGGTCGTGCTCGATATCCCGCTGCTGTTCGAGGGGCGCGGCGAGCGTCGTGTCGATGCGACGCTGGTGGTCTCGGCGCCTGCGTTCCTGCAACGCCGTCGCGTGCTCGCCCGACCGGGCATGACGGAGGAGAAATTCGTCGGCATCCTGCGCCAGCAAGTGCCCGACCAGACCAAGCGCCGGCTGGCGACCAGGGTTATCCCCACCGGTCTCGGCTTGGCGCCGACCCGCCAGGCGCTCGCCAAGGCCGTGGCGGCGCTCAGGGAGCGGCCGGCGCGCTGCTGGCCATCAAATCCCTGGCGGGAGAAATTCACAGGCAAGCTCGCGCGACCCCGTCGCATCTGACCGCGCTTGCCGTTAAGAACGATCTCACATGCGTGAGATTGTTCTGGATACGGAAACGACGGGCCTCGATCCCCTGGCAGGCCATCGCGTGGTGGAAGTCGGTTGCATCGAGCTCTTCAACACCGTCGCGACCGGCAAGACCTTCCACGCCTATTTCAACCCGCAAATGATCATGCCGGTCGGCGCGCAGGATATTCACGGCCTCACCGACGAGTTCCTGGCCGACAAGCCGTTGTTCGCCGATCGCGTTGATGAATTCCTGGCGTTCGTCGGCGACGCGCAGCTCGTGATCCACAACGCCCAGTTCGATATCGGCTTCCTCAATGCCGAGCTGGAGCGCGCCGGCAAGCCCGTGCTCACCAATGCCTATATCGACACGGTCTCGATGGCGCGCCGCAAGATGCCGGGCCAGCGCGTCAGCCTCGATGCGCTTTGCGAGCGGTTCGGCATCGACAATTCGAGCCGCACCAAGCACGGCGCGCTGCTCGACTCCGAACTGCTGGCCGAGGTCTATCTCGAGCTGAGCGGCGGCCGGCAGCGAGATCTCGGCTTGGCGCCGGAAGTCGCGGCGACGGGCCTGCTGGTCGCTGTCGACGTCGTGGTGCGGCCGGCGCGTCCGCATGTGGCGAGCGCCATGGAACTCGCTGCCCATGCCGAGTTCCTGCAGAAGCTCAAGGAACCGCTCTGGCTGAAAGCTGAAGCCACCTAGCTCCCGCTCACTCGGTCTGCGGCCACGGAATTAATATTGCAAATCATTCGCAATTAGATACTCTAAGCGGATGGATATGCATGTTGGTTTGCGGCCTATCGACGCCTTGTTGACGCGCCGGTCGATCGGGGCCCTCGATGACCCTGCTCCCGCCGGAAACGATCTCGACCTGATCATCGATGCCGGTCTGCGGGCCCCTGATCACGGGCGGTTGCGGCCATGGCGCTTCGTCGTGATCCAGGGCGAGGCCCGAAAGGCTTTCGGCGATGTCCTCGCAGAGGCGGCGAGAGCGCGTGACCCTGCGAATGCGGATGGTCTCATCGAGCGTCACCGAGTATGGCCGCTCCGATGCCCCCTGATCATCGCGATCGGCGCCATCATTCAAGCCGGGCACAGGATTCCTGAAACCGAGCAGCTCCTGTCGGCGGGTGCTGCGGCCATGAATATGCTGAACGCGGTCCATATGCTGGGCTACGGCGGCATATGGGTGACAGGTGTGAACACCTACGACGCCCAGGTGAACGCGATGCTGGGCTTTGTGGCGCCGAGCAGGCTCGTTGGTTTCCTGATGGTGGGCACGCCGAAGAATGCGGCCTTGGCCGTGGAGCGGCCGTCCCGTGCCGCCCATCTCACCTGCTGGACGCCCCCATCCGAGGGCCTGCATTAAGCCCGAACGAACTCGGTCGGACGATCAGGCGTGACCGACCGGCCCCCCGGGAATGCCCGGGACCTGGCCGCCCGACGCTTCAAGCTGCTGGCGATAGAGCGCCACGAAATCGACCGGCGCGATGTTGAGCGGCGGGAAGCCGGCCTCGCGCGTGGCGTTGGCGACGATGGCGCGAGCAAACGGGAAGAGGAGCCGCGGCGTCTCGATCAGCAGCAACGGCCCGACCGCCTCCTGGGGAACCTCACCCAAGCTCACCGTGCCGGCATAGACCAGCTCGAGCATGAACAGCGGCTCCTTTTCCAGCGTGTGGGCGCTCGCTTCCAGGGTCAGCGTGACCTCGAAGGTCTTGGCCTCGAATTGCCGGGTCGACACATTGACGTTCAGCGTGAGCTGCGGCTGCTTCTGCTCGATCAGGCTCTGCGGTGCGCGTGGATTCTCGAAGCTCAAATCCTTGATGTATTGACCGTGCAGGGTGAGCGGGGTTGCCTGCAGCTGGGGGGCGGCGGTGGGACCGGGAGGCGGCGTCGGGGTGTCAGTCATCCTGTTGCTTTCGCTCGATATTGTCACAAATGGGGCCAGGCTCGGGACCGCGCGGGCGGTACCATGCAAGGCTGCGCTGCACAAGGCGCAGGCAGTGCCGCCTGGCAAGCAATTGCCAAGCGGACGGCCGTTCGCGATGATAAAAGTCGCTATTTTCGACGTGGTACGGAATGAATTGCTCGACCTTGCGTCCGCTTGTGGGAGTCACTGCCTGTCTGAAAGAAAACGGCCAAGGCAGATGGGTCCATAGCGTAGGCGACAGGTACGTCCAGGCGGCCATCCAGGCCGTCGGCGCCTTGCCGGTACTGATCCCTGCCTTTGGTCCGGAATTCGCCGTGGACCAGTCCATGACCGAGGCGCTCGATCATCTCCTCGACACGCTCGATGGCGTCCTGCTGACCGGCAGCCCATCGAACGTCGAGCCCTACCACTATGGCGGCGAGCCGAGCCGGGATGGCACGGCACACGATTCCGCCCGCGACGCCACGACGCTGCCGCTCATCCGCCACGCCGTCGATCACGCGGTGCCTCTGTTTGCGATCTGCCGCGGCCTGCAGGAAGTGAACGTCGCGATGGGCGGCTCGCTCCATCAGCTCGTGCACGAAGTGCAGGGGCGACGTGACCATCGTTCGCCCAAGACGCCTGACGTCGACGTCAACTACGGGCCAGCGCACGATATCGACATCGTCGAAGGCGGCCTGCTGCACCGCCTGCTGGGCGAGCGGCGCGTCACGGTGAATTCGCTGCATGCCCAGGGGGTCGATCAGCTGGCGCCGTGCGCGCGGCTGGAGGCCGTTGCCGACGATGGCCAGATCGAGGCCTTCAGCCTGCCCGACGCGCCGGCCTTCGCTCTTGCCCTGCAATGGCATCCCGAGCATCGTGCGTTGGAGAATCGAGTTTCGATGAAGCTGTTCGACGCCTTTGCCGATGCCTGCCGCAGCCGCGCTGCCTTCCGGCGCGGCTTGGTGCCGGTGAGGGCCGCCGCCGAATAGGGGTTCCATGGACGGTAGCGCCACCCGCAACAACGCCCGTCGCGATTTCTACGAACGCATCGGCGGCCTCTCGATGGCGCCGCTGTGGGAATCGCTGCATCAGCTCGTGCCACCGCAGCCGGCGCCCAAGTACGTGCCCGCGGCGTGGGATTACGACAAGGTCCGGCCCTTCTTGATGGAATCGGGCACGTTGATCACCGCCAAGGAAGCGGTGCGGCGGGTGCTGATCCTGGAGAATCCGGCGATGCCGGGCGCAGCCTGCATCACGCCCACGCTCTATGCCGGCCTGCAGCTCATCCTGCCGGGCGAGATCGCACCCAGCCATCGCCACACCCAGTCGGCGCTGCGCTTCATCGTCGAGGGCGAGGGGGCCTACACCGCGGTCGACGGCGAGCGCACCATCATGCGCGAGGGCGACTTCGTCATCACGCCGACCTGGACCTGGCACGACCACGGCAACGATTCGCAGAAGCCGATGGTCTGGCTCGATGGTCTCGACATCCCGCTGGTGGCGATGTTCAACGCGGGCTTCGCCGAGAACGGCGCCGAGGACGAGCAGGCCGTGACGGCTCCGATGGGGACATCGGATGCTAGGTTCGCCAGCGGCCTCCTGCCGGTCGATTGGAAACCGGAGAAGCAGACCTCGCCCATCTTCAATTATCCCTATGCCCGTACGCGCGAGGCGCTGGCGGGCCTTGCCAAGGCCGGCCCTCCCGACGCCTGCCATGGCTACAAGCTGCGCTACGTCAATCCGGCGAGCGGCGGCGCGCCGATCGCCACCATGGGCACCTTCATGCAGCTCCTGCCCAAGGGCTTCGAGAGCGCGCCCTATCGCAGCACCGATGGCACGGTGTTCTCCGTGGTCGAGGGCGAAGGCGAAAGCACGATCGGCGACAAGACCTTCCATTGGAAGAAGCGCGACCATTTCGTCGTGCCGAGCTGGGCCAAGGTCGTGCACAAGGCCAGGAGCGACGCCGTGTTCTTCTCCTTCTCCGACCGCCCAGTGCAGGAGCGCCTCGACCTCTGGCGCGAGGACCGCGGCGGCCGCTGAAGGGAACCACCTCATCCAGGGTGAGGTGAATTGGTTCCAACGTTTCGGGAACCTGCTCTAGCTAAATGATCTCGACCGAGCGGGCCTCTTCGAGGGAGCGCTGTGTTGCCGTCGAAAGCACCAGCGCTTCGATCGCACGGTCTGCATCGAACAGGCTGGGGTCGGCGCGGCCGCAGATGCAATCCACGAAGCGCCGCAGCTCGACCTCGTAGGGGTTCTGGTTCGGCATCGGAATCGACCGTGCCGGCTCTCTCCCCTCGACGATGGTGAAGCTGGCGGTGGGTGGGATCTTGTCGAAGACCGCCTGATGCTCGAAGACCGCACGATCGAACAGCACCCGGAAGCCGGCGGTGAAGGCAAAGCCCGGCGGCATCAGGCCACTGGCGAGCACTGTCGCCTGCTGCCCGCCGTCGTAGCTCAAGAGCGCCGAGGTCTCTCCCGGCGCACCCTGGGGTGTTCGCGCCGCGCTGGCCGACAGGCGATTGGGCTTGCCCATCAGCCACTGGATGAAGTCGAAGTCGAACGTCATCAGCTCCGTGGAGGGCTCGCTGTAGTGCGCCTTGTGATCGGGCGCGTCAGGGTGGAGGTAGGAACCGAGCCGCCAGGTCGTGACGCTCTGCAGCCGTCCACACTTACCCAAGACCGCAACGTCCTTGACGTGCCTGTAGGCGCCTAACGCGCGCATGAGAAGTCCGACCTGCAGCAGGCGGCCGGTACGCCGCGCGGCATCGCGCATCCGCCGCGCTTCGTCCAATCGCAATGCCAGCGGCGTCTCGCAGAAGACATGCTTGCCCGCATCCAGCGCGGCGATCACGAAGTCGCAATGGATCGCGCTCGGCAGACAGACGTCGACGGCGTCGATGCCCGAATGTCGGATCAGCGCCTCGGCGTCGGTGAAGGGCTCGGCCTTGCAGAGGTCCGCTGCGGTTCGTGCACGCGCCGGGTCGCGCGCGAAGACGCCGACGACGGTCGCGTCGGGCAGGCCTGCATAGGCTGCCGCATGCGTCGTGCCCATGGCGCCGGCGCCCAGGATGCCGATCCGGATCGGCGCGTCAGCCAAGCCAGCCTGCCTCTTTCACCTGATCGCGGAAGGACTTGCTCACCGGCACGCTGAGGCCGTTGCGCAGTGTCAGCACCGGCTTGCCGGCGTTGCGCTCCA
>Ga0310811_10005875_pt1 | contig 15607 bp, 20 predicted proteins | sample YCmetagenome_FD_207642 | JGI IMG/M metagenome (GOLD analysis project Ga0310811, IMG submission 207642) | Soil microbial communities from experimental microcosm in Duke University, North Carolina, United States - YC | ecosystem: Engineered > Artificial ecosystem > Soil microcosm > Unclassified ...
TACTATCCAGTTCCTTGGTCGATCCTCACCTACGACACTCGGCTCGGCGGCTATCGCACCAACCTGACAGCCGAGCAACTCGATCGAGCTCCGAAATACAGTCAAAGCACTGGTTGGAATTGGAACCGCGAAAACGAACAGCGCGTGTTCACCCATTATCGAACGCGCCCTTATTGGGAATAGGTGAACCGCCAATTTTAAAAGAGGGCCTTGGGAACAGGCCCTCTTTTTATTCAGACTTCGACGGTCGACGTTGCATACAGCTAAGGTCAGAAGGGACGCCATTAGCGATTTAGCGGGGCCAGTTATAACCATTTGTGCTATTGCGCTGCGCGGTTTGATTTATCAATTCCGCGAAGCGGCGACGAAATTGCTCATCAAGAATGTCTTCGATGCTTTCCACGCTTTCATCACGCGTCAGCGCATGAAACTTATTTCTGAGGATCTCCCACTCATTGATTTTGATTTTTGGCATCGAGGCCTCCGCGTGGCCCGATCTATCGAACCCTAGCACTGCGCACAGGACCGAAATGGGACTTCCAAATACCGCGCTTGCTTGTAAGCCAATAACGACCAGCATGAACAAACGTTCAGATGCTAAGCATAGGTTTCAGATTGAAACTTAAACCGTCCGCGCGACCGCACGTAGGCGCGAAGCGAGGATTAAATCGCGGTAATCACCGCAGGTGGCGCAGATACTGCTTCGTTCAATGTTCCAGAGGCCGAGCGGCGGGGCGCTTTCGCCTGAACCTGTGGGAGGTGAAGCATGCCGCCGCAAGGCCACGGTCGCTCGTCACTCGAGACAAAGAATGGGCGCCCTCTCTGCCCTTATTGCCGGGTGCCGCTGTGGATCGTTCACGTCGAAGAGCGCGATACAGACGATCAAGTTTCCTATGAGTGTCCACACTGCGGGCATTCGCACACCGCTCGCCTTCAAGCGTCCAGCTAAAAACTAGGTCGCTGCGCTTGGTTTAGTTCAGAAGTGTCATTTGACAATCGCGCACGAACACTTTCGTGCAGCGCTTCGGGAATGCGAATGGCTGAACACCTTTTCATGGACCTAAGACCGGGTTTCCGCGTTTGCTCGCCACAGGGCAACAAACAAGAGGAACAACGCCCATGCGCAAAACGATCTTGAGTGCAGTAAGTGCCGTCGCTCTTGCGTCGCCGGCAGTGGCAGCCGATCTGCCGGTACCTCCCTATAGCGAAGGTCCACGTTACGAGCGGGAGTCTCATACGTACGAACGCCGGATTGCGCCGCCTGTCGTTGTGGAGGAGCGGGCTCCGATCGTTTCCGAGACTGTTGTGGTTCGCCGGCCGGTCATCGTGGCGCCGCCGCCAGTGGTGGTTGACGAATATCCGATCTATGCGGTTCCGCGAGTGTACGCGTATGCCAGTCCGGTTTGGCGGGGCGGATGGGGGCATCGACGCCACTTTCGTGATCATTGGTAAAGTCTCGAATCGAGTGTCCCAGGCCAGCGCAATATTTCGCGAGCGGTGTGTCGAAATTAAATGCGCAGGGTTCTGCGTTGGGGCACGTCTTCGTCTTGGAGCCCAAAAAGCCCCAACCTCTGTTTCTGACCCTTAGAGCGGTCCCACCTCCGTCGCGACCAGCCCGGAACTTGGGACCGCATCTTTTTTCCGCGAAAGGATACAGCAATGCGAGTAACGCTCATTGGTGACTTATGAAGCCTTTGCCCGGACTCGCGCAGCGTATCCGCGAGCGAGCCTATCTGATCTGGCTGGATGAAGGGCGTCCAGAGGGCCGGGACAACATTCATTGGCAGATGGCGGCTGAGTTAGTTGCCAAACAAAACGATCAGAGAACCACTTTGCGCCTTGATCGGTACTTTGGCCCGACCGGGACGCCAACAAAGCATGCCACAGCGAGTGATGAGACAAAAAAACCACTGCGATACAAGCGCCTCGGGAGACACCGGGACTACGTTCGGTACTGGACAAGCAAAGCCCTAGCAAAGGATGGGCACCTAGAAACTCAAATGCGCAAGGTATGGTTGCAGTATTCGCTAGAGTTTGGACAGACTATGGAACTAGGGTCGCAAGCCAGATCGCTTAGTTAGCTGATCGCGTATGTTCTTCTTGGTTGAGCCATCGGGCGTTTGACACACATCCCATGAAGTGTATCGCTATTGAGTGCTTGAGTTGCGGCCATAGTTCCTCGTTTCCCGAGGAGCGGTTGAAGGCTTTCGGTATCAGCTCCGACGCACCAATAGCCAAGTTCATCCGACGGCTGACCTGTGCCGAATGCGGAAGCCACAGCGTTCGCGCTTATCGCTATGACCTTAAAGACGCGGGCTGAAACCGGCGATATCGGTGCAAAGTGGCGCACCAATGGAACCGGTTTTACGAATTCGCATTACGCCCTCACCACAAATGGAGAGGCCAATGCCGATTTGTGAAAATTGCGGCAACGATTACGACAAAGCATTTCGAGTGTCGTTAAACGGTAAGGAACACATCTTCGACAGCTTTGAGTGTGCAATCCACGCTCTCGCGCCAACCTGTCCGCAGTGCGGCACACGGATTGTCGGCCACGGCGTAGAAAAGGACGATGTTGTGTACTGCTGTGCGCATTGCGCAAAAGAGGAAGGCGTAACGGACGTTCGTGACCGTGCCTAGTTGAGTACATAAGCCTCATTACGCAGTACAGTTATCGTTTCGCGATCAATATATGCCCGGTGGCGTGATCCCGTGCGACCGCGGACAGTGCCGCTATCACAAGGCGGCCACCTCTTCCCTTTGGTCAGAAGCGAGGCGGTCAGCGCAGCTTCCCACTAATTTCCTTTACCGGTTCGTGCCCTTGCCGGTCGTCGGGGCTGGCCTTCCTAGAGCTTGCGCCTGCTTTAGATGTTTTTCTAGTGTGGGGACCGTCTGTTGCGCAAACTGCGCTAATGGCCCTTTGCCTTTCGCTTCCTTTCTATATTTTGCAATGTCCTCCTGATGGTCTTTCACCATTGCCTGCTTGAATTCCTTATCAAACGCGCTGCCGGATAGTTTTTCCAGTTTGTCATGCACCGCTTGCTGTTTAGCGCTCGGGCTATTTGGCGCTGTTACCCCTAACTGCTGTGCCATCTGTTCAGCTTGCTTTAGATGGTCGCCGTGATCCTGCTCAAGCATTTGACCGAACTGCCTGACGTCCTCGGCTTGCCCTTTTTCCTGAGCCAGTTTGCCGACGTTCACCTCAGCTAGATCGCCCTGCATAGCCTCAGTAAGAAAGTGCTGTTCCGTCTGAGTGGCCTTAGGGGTAACGGACTGCGCACTAGCGGCCGTCAGGCCAAGCACGGTCGCTGTTGCCAGACAAGCGATGAGATGGATGTGCTGAGACATATGGGAACTCCGTTTTTTGCTTCTGCGCTCGCAAGCAAAACCTGATCGAGCAGCTAGTTGTTCCATGTGTCTGCCGGAATTACTACGCAAGATGGGCGGCCGTTCAAGGCCCGCGGCTTTTTTGCAGCGCGTGAACGTGACGCAGCAAACCTCCAACGCGGCACAATCACTATTCACGGGGATCGCCTCCCAGACCGGAGGTGCGAATCGATTTGGCATCCGGCACCCGGAGCTATCCTGAACGCCGTTATTCATTGAATGGTGTTCTTTTTATCGGCCAGCGATGTCGATGCAATGCTCTCCTCGCCATATAGCTTGAGCCAGTTGTCGAGCTGTTCCTTTGGCATCTTTCCCGGCGTATCTGCCGGCATTCTCACGACATACGAGCGGTTGTCCTCGATCGTCGCCTCAGATTTCTTGGGCACCTCGAACTGCATTGCCTTGGACGCGCACTCGACTGCAAAGAGTGGGTCGGTGTCAGGGTGCTTATAAAAGTATTGGATCAACTCAAGCGCGTTTCCCTTAAAAGCATTTTCGGGCAATGCGCCATTCCAATGTTTCTTCAATTCCTCAAGCGCCTTCGCCCGCGCGAGCGTTAACTTGTTCTTGCTTCCGGGTTTCCTGCCGCCAGATTTGCCGCCGTCTTTGTAGGTCATAAATCTCCGTTAGTATGTGATGCGACCAAAATTCATTAGCCACTCGCGTTTATCCGTTTGTTCTTTCTTGATTGCCGATACGGGAGCGGACGAGCTTCTCGTGGTCGCTCTTGCGCAGTCCGCATCTGCGTGGACGATCCAGAGACCGTCGCGATATAGTCGCTTGCGCAGGAAGCGCGGGGTGCAATTCGGTTTTGTGCAGACGATCTTGAGCGGAGTAATTGCTTCGTTCGCTATCCATTAAAAACGCTTTGGTTCTTTAACGGACATAGGTCCGCGCAAGGTAAATCCCAAGTCCGCCACCGTTGGCAAAAACGAAATTCGCTGCGGAAAATCCAGGCAACAATCCTGATGATCGCACTGCGTGAAACCAGCCCCACAGTGTATCCGTCGCCGATCTGGCCAGAATAGACGGCAGCGGAATCGAAACGGTCGCGTAACCGTTAGGCACCAGGGCCGCGCAACATGGCTGCAACACGCAAAAATATCGATAGCGAAGTCAGTAATTTGCATCGTCAGCATAGGATAGGAAATCCGATGCTCGCGCTAGCAAATCGCTAGCAACGCCAGGGGCGGGAGACCCCCAGGCGGCATCAGCGGATCGGAGTCCCGGGCTGGAACGGGACTCCCCTGATGACCGAGACACACAATCTGCCGAATACTCACGAATTTAATTTCCGAGTCTGTTCAGACACATACCCCCCACCCGTCGAGAAAATTGGGCGAATTATTTTTAAGGAACCCCTTTTGAAATTTCTCTTAGCCCGATGTGTCTATTTCAGATGCCCGTTTGTTCTCGTTAGTGACGCAAGTCTGTCCGCATGATCTCACAAGTAAGCTGAGAACTATGTTCGTGCTGCCTTCCTTCACCTTCCCGCCACTCTCTTTCTCGGAAGTCCCTCTTGCTGACTCTCCGCAGGTATAGACTGTCGCAAGTCTGTCTCCTCCTTATCTAAGAGTTTATGTGCGGACACACTTGCGACACCTGCGGCACTCGCCCTGCGCCGTTCCCATGTCCTTCGGCTGATGCCAAGCGCGGCCCAAGGCTTTAGCCGGGCCAGTGAGGTGGCGAGATAGGTTAGACGCGACTTCGTGCCGGCCTTGCGCCTGGAGCGTTCCTTGCTCGCCCGCTCCTTGGCCCGCCGCGCCTCCCTGCGCCGATCTGCGAACTCATCGGGGCTCAGATCTGCCGGAGCGATGGTCCGGACGCCGAGAGCCCTCCTCTCCTCGTAAGTGAGATTGAGTTTCTCGCCCAACTGGTCGGCCTTTAACTTCCGCAAATGGTCCGGTTTCCGCAGAACGGCCTCAACCAGCTCATAGGCGGCGGCTGAGTCCATCCACGGCGCCCAGGTCTCGGTTATGTTCTTCATCCGATACCGGGCGTTGGGCACAAACGAAACCACATCAAGCAAGAGTTCCAGGTCCGCACGGCCGGCATCGTCATCCGGTAGGATCTGGCCGTAGCGCGACCACAAAAGCCTTTTCAAATCGCCTAGCCGCAGTCGACGGAGCATTTCCGACTTGCTCATCCGGGTGCGCTCCCGTCGATGAGTGCTCGTCTGGTCAGTCTGCTTACGTAGCTTTTGACGCCATCGGAGCTGACAATTTCCTGCCACTCCCTGCCGGCGCTCACCTCGACGTCGATCACCTTGCGTGGCCCGACAATTCCATCCCTAGAGCAGATGGTCGTCGGTCTCGATTTGGCCATTGCAGAATATTGCGTTCGCTATCGTTTTTATGGGGGGTACGTACAAGCGCGGTGTCTTGACCCAAAAGCCGCCCCTCACCGGCCTTCCTGGCGTAATTCGCCTTCCGCATGCACTTGGCAGAGCAATAGACCTGAGTGCGAGATTGGCGGGCGACGACCGTTTGGCAAACCGGGCATTTGAACCGCCGCTTGCTGGATGCGAGGGCGATCATTCTGCCGCTCCCTCGGCGTAGTTGGCTCGCCGAATGTGGGCAGTGAGTTTTTCTACTGCGAGAATCTCCAGCTGCCGGACACGCTCGCCGGATATACCCAGCTCACCAGCAAGCCGATCGAGCGTGATCGGTGTATCCCTTAAGTGTCTCGCTTCCAAAATCCTGCGCTCGCGCGCGTCAAGCTCGTTCAGCGCTGCCTCGATCAGCTCCCGTGCAGAGCCGAGCGCACAAGGGTCCTGCACGTTCTCATCGGGAATCAGGGAGCCAACCCGCTCAGAGTCGGGATTGCCCTCGTGGAGTGGCGCGTCGATATCGACGGCGTTGAGCATAGCTCGCGCCAAACCTGTGCGCTTTTCGTACTCTACGTCGCTTTCTTTTTGCTTGCGTTTTAGCCAGCGTCTTTGCTTGTAGCTAGGGTTGATGTCTGCCGCTGCCTGATTCACCTCCGCGCGAATCCAATACGATGCATAGGTTTGAAGCTTGCACCCCTTACTCCGATCGAAGCGATCGAGCGCAATTAGAAAACCGATCGATGCCGCGCTCGTGAGATCTTTCAAGCATGACGGTGTGGCCGCAGGGTGCCCCTTAGCGGCAGCTATGATTTTCGGTTTAAATGCTTTGAGTAACTTCGCCCTAGCAGCTTGGTCTTTGTGCCGCTGCCATCGCTCAATAAGGTTGAGGTGTTCCTCGTCGGTGGCTATATATTCCATATCTCTGCAATTTTCCTGTTGCTAATACAAATCGAACCCGATCGAGCTCGCGGCTCGGTCGGGCTTTTGCTTTTGATTGACGCGATGAAAAACTATGCGGCTCAATCATGCGCCGGCCGTGGTCGCGATGCGGCGACGATCAGATTCCAAATTTGCAATGTGTTGGCGCAGGGTGGATTTCCTGCCCTGCCACTTGCGGTCGATCTTGAAAAGCGGCAGCAGCCCCCGCTCAGCCAAGTAATAAACGCGCCTCTCTCGCCAACCCGTAAATTGGGCAATCGCTGTAACGCCGTCGAGTAAGTCGCTCGCCAAGTCCTGAGATTCCATTTTTCTCGTCTCCGATGCAGGAACGTCTCCTTACATGCATTTAGGCTTGTCGACGCCGGTTCCCAATGATAGTGTCTTTCAAATGTATTACAAATAATGGTTCAAAACGAACGTTCTCGAGTCGAATCAATGACTTCGCTGACATTGACCAGATTCAATCTGTGACACAATTCACTGTTTGAGCACTTGCACGATGGCAAAGCGACGAATACGACGACCTGGAGGCGGACGAAAACCGCAAGGTGAGTTTTCAAAGCTCACCTCTCCATTCTCTTTGAGAATGCCAAACGAAATGCGAGAGCGGCTTAAGCTAGAGGCGGCGGCAAGAGACTGGAGCGAGGGTCAAGAATTACTTCGGCGACTCCAAGAGTCATTCAACCGGGATAGAGACAGAGAGCATGACCCAGCGCTTCAAGGTCTCCTGTTCTTTATCGCGCAAATTGCCGAAGCGGTGAGTTTGGCTGACCTAGCTGAATCCAAATATCTGCGGGCGCGACTCTTGACCACGTGGCGCACCGATCCGTTTCTGTTCAGGACCTTCAAAATTGCTGTAGCCAAATTTCTCGATCAGCTTAGCGTTCCCCGAGGAAGGGTCCGTCTCCCATCAATGCTTGGTCCGAAGAGCATGCCTGATGATTGGGACGGAAAACCCATTAGAACGCCCGAGGCCTTCGCCAAGTGGATAGCCGAAATGGTGTGGGTGAGGTCCTTCTTTCGGGACGAGGGGGTGCCGTTCGAACGAGATGCGGCGCGGCCCAATGCGTCGAAAGCACTCGAACATGGGTACTATCATCTACCAAGGGCGCGAAAGGCCCTCGACGCCCAGACAGATTAATAGAGATGATGACGGCCCGCAGAGAGCTAGCGAAGAAATCCTGACCGGAGGCAAACAATGTCGGTGCGCAAACGCAAATGGAAAACTTCGCTCGGCGTCGAGCGAGAAGCCTGGGTGGTCGATTACACCGACCAACACGGCAAGCGGCTGCTAAAGACATTCGAGAAGAAAAAACCCGCAGACGCCTTTGCCGCCTCTTCCCGCGTCGAAGTGATCGAGGGGACGCACGTCGCTGACTCTGCCAGTGTCACGGTGCAAGAGGCTGGCGACGTTTGGATTAAGGGACTTGAACTATCTGAGCCACCCCTCGAGCGGACTTCGCTTGAGCAATACCAGCAGCACCTAGAACTTCACATTGCGCCATTCATTGGCCGCCTGAAGCTGTCGAAGCTCAACGTCCCGACCGTGCGAAGCTTTGCCGATCGCCTGCGCGAAGAAGGCAGATCCGGCATAATGGTCAGATACGTCGTCCGAACGCTTGGCACCCTGCTATCCGATGCCCAGGAACGCGGCCTGCTCATCCGCAATCCGGTCAGCGAAATGCGGGGACGGCGCAAGGGGCGAAAACGGAAAGCTGACGGGCAGGACCGCCGAGGGAGGAAGCTAGAGGTCGTGTTGACATCCCGACACCCGAAGAGGCCAAGCGGATCATTCAGTCCGCGACCGGGAGATGGCGTCCCCTCATGATCACCGCGATTTTCACGGGGTTGCGCGCCTCTGAACTGCGCGGGCTGCGGTGGCGGGATATCGACCTCAAGAACGCAGAGCTGCAAGTCAGGCAGCGGGCGGATAAGTATCGCAAGATTGGACCGCCAAAGACCGAGGCCGGCGAGCGCGCAATCCCCCTGCCCCCGACCGTCGTTAATGTTCTACGCGAATGGAAACTGGCCTGCCCAAAGGGTACTCTGGATTTGGTTTTTCCGAACGGCAAAGGAAACGTGGAGTTCCACGTGAACTTGATCCAGCGCGGCCTATGGCCGGTCCTGCTTGCTGCCAGCGTCACCAGGCCCGTTTTGGATGACCAGGGTGCGCCGCAGCGCGATACCGAGGGCAAGCCAATAGTCGAGCCCAAATACCCCGGCCTGCACGCCCTGCGGCACTTCTATGCGTCCTGGTGCATCAACCGGAAACAGGATGGCGGTCTGGAGTTGCCGCCGAAGTCCGTACAGCAGCGCATGGGCCATTCCTCGATCGTGGTGACGATGGACACCTACGGCCACCTGTTCCCACGTAGTGATGATGCTGCCGAATTGGCGGCAGCCGAGGCCGCGCTACTCTCGAACTAGACGCGACACAAACGCAACATGCGAGCGAAAAATGCTTGGCAATCAATGCCGGGCGACGGACTCTGACTCCGAGAATCTAGGTTCGAATCCTAGTTCCCCAGCCAACTACCTTTTTCATCCGACGAAATCACACTGACTTCTCCGCATCATTTGACTGCGGTGAGCTTGAAGGTACTGGCCAACGATCAAATTGTGGCCCATCCTGTCGCCGCTTGCGGGTAACCCAATCAAAAAACTGGGACAGGGAGGCACTGCCGTGGCTCAAACAATAGAGGCATTTATCGGTAACGCGCTCGACGACGCGAAGATCTCGCCGTTGCACAAAAGAGTAGTCGCACTGATCGCAGCTGGCTACTTCTTCGATGTCATAGACTTCACAATTCTAGGCTCGCTTATTCCTTTCATGCTGGCGTCAAAATTTTGCACGCCGGCGGAGGCAGCTGCCATCGGCAGCGCGGCCATCTTCGGAATGTTTATTGGCACCGCCGGACAGGGGCAATTCAGCGACCGGTTCGGCCGCCGCTTTATCTACCAATTTAATCTTCTGTTGTTCGGCGTCTTCACCATCCTCGGCGCATTCGCCCCCACTGTGACGATGCTGATTATCTGCCGCTTCATCGCGGGCCTCGGACTCGGCGCCGAGCAACCGCTCTGCTTCGCCTATGCCGGCGAATATTCGCCCAAACGCATCCGCGGCCGTGTTCTTGCCATCGTCCACTTAATCGGTGGCGCCACGGTATGGCCGATCGGAACCGCGCTGGCTTTGCTTTTTGGAAGCCTCACATCACCTGAATATGCATGGCGAGGGGTGTGGCTCCTCATCGGCGCCGGTGCGCTGATCGTTTGGGTGTTCCGCTTCACCCTGCCGGAATCACCCCGCTATCTTGCAACGCATGGCCGCGGCCAGGAGGCCCTTGATGTCCTTGGACGTCTCGGCATTTCGACGCCGCCGCTGAACTCGTTTTCAACCAGCGCCGCAAGCAACACCAAAAGCGATCCTTTCGGCGTCGTCTTCCGGATGTTCCCGACGCGGGTCATTGCAGGCATGATCTGCTTCACCGCTTTCTTTGGCGTCGCCATCGGTCTTGGTGCATGGCTGCCGAACATGATGAATGCCAAAGGCTTCTCCATCACCAAGTCGCTTACTTACGTGTTAGCCATGAACTTTGCGGTGCCGTGCGCAAGCCTGTTCATGATGTATGCACTCGACAAATATGGCCGCAAGATAACTTCGATCTGCGCCTTCGTCGGTGCAGGCATCATGGCTATTGTATTCGCCAATGCCGGTACCCCGACGCAGCTGCTCGTAGCCGGCTTTGTGATGATCTTCTTCATCCAGGTCGCAGGAAACGCGATGCAGATCTTTGCGTCGGAAGTATTTCCAACCAATGCGCGGGCATCGGGATTTGGCTGGGCCGCAGGCGTCGGCCGCCTCGCCACGGCTTTCATCCTGCCGACGATCTTGTGGATCCAGAACGGCTGGGGCCTCACCACGGTCTTTGCCTGCATCGCAATATTGCTGGTGATTGCCGCCGTCGCCGTGACACAGCTCGGGCCCGAGGCCAAACAGAAAGGCCTCGACGAAATCGCTGCGCCGACTGGCTGATCCGCCTCGGCTGAAAAATGCGGGGCCCGGTTCGGCAGGAGTGCCGGCCGGGCCTCGTTTCAGTTTGACGACACCATCATCAATTACCAATGGTTTCCGCCGCATCATCAGCCAGAAAAGTGCGATTCCTCGCCCGTTGCGACCAAGGCGGGCGACCTGATGGCGTGCAGATCCTCGTGCACAAGGGCCATGCTTTCATCGGCCACATGTTTAGCGACGGGTTTACGGTCGTGGACGTGCGCGATCCGCTCAAACCAAAATCTGTCGCTTTTGTCTCAGCACCGAAAAACACGCGATCGCACCATCTGCAAATTCACGACGATGTCCTCCTTGCCGTCAACGGCCCAAATATCTGGGCCATGCAGCAATACGCGACGCAACAGGACTACTACGCGAAATCGTTGATCGACTCTGTTCAGACCGAACAGCCTTTTGCGGCGGGGCTCCGCGCGTTCGACATTTCGACGCCATCTAATCCTCGCGAAATAGCATTTCTGAATATGCCCGGCTTCGGCGCGCACCGAATTTGGTGGGTGGGCGGCCGCTACGCTTATGCATCCGTCCACTTCGAAGGATTCATCGACCACGCGCTGGCTGTGATTGATGTGTCGAACCCGGAAAGGCTACAGCTTGCCGGCCGCTGGTGGCTGCCCGGCATGAACCGGGCCGGCGGCGAAACGCCGCCCGCATCGTTCGGCAAGCGCACGGCGCTGCACCATCTCATCAGCGCTGGCACTCTCGGCTACGCAGCCTGGCGTGATGGTGGTTTCACCATTCACGACCTGAGCGACCCCACAAGCCCGAAATTGCTCAGCCATCGTAACTTTGCGCCGCCCTTCGGGGGCGGCGCACACACAGCCCTACCGTTGGCCAAGCGCAAACTGCTCGTGCTAGCAGATGAGGCAACCTCGGCGAACTGCGCCAACGGGCTTGCCTACACGTGGGTCATCGATGTGCGTGAGCCATCAAATCCGGTTTCGATCGCCACGTTACCCACCCCTGCTGAGGAAGATTTCTGCGCCAAAGGTGCAAAGTTCGGACCGCACAATCTGCATGAGAACCGGCCAGGCTCGATGCAGACCGAAGACCTGATTTTTGCCACCTATCACAATGCGGGATTGAGGATTTACGACATCCGCGACGGTTTTCAACCAAAAGAGGTCGGCTATTTCGTCCCCCCTCCGCCCGAAAAAATCGTTGATCAGAGACCGAACCCGGCCAAGGTCATTCAATCCTGTGACGTATTTGTCGATACCGATGGGATCATGTACCTCACCGACACAAATGCCGGTCTGTATATCCTGCGATACGAAGGCTGATAGCGCGGAGAACCTTGAGTATGTCGCAAAAATTCGGGCGCCTTGCTCTTCATATGTGGACCATCGACACGACACCGCTTGCAACCGCACTCGACGCGGCAAAGCAGGCTGGCTATGACGCCGTCGAGCTGCGCCGGACCGATTTCAAGCGATGTTTCGATGCCGGCATGACCAATGAACAGGTATTGGACCTGATCAAGAAGAGCGGCATTCCCTGTGGCGTTCTTGGGGTCGAATACGGCTGGTTGTTCGCCACCGGCGAGGAGAGCAAACGCCTTTTCAAGGTGTTTCGTGAATCGTGCGAGAACGCGGTCGCGCTTGGCTGCGACACACTGATGAGCGCGCCGGGCCAGGTCAACGGACCCATCAAAGACGCTATAAAATATCTCAAGGACGCCGGCGATGTTGCTGCGGATTATAAACTGAAACTCGCGATCGAATTCAATTCCCAGCACGACGTGCTGAACAGTCTTGCTGTTCTGACCGAACTGATCGAAGGCGCGAACAAGCCGAACTGCGGCTACCTGATCGATGCGTATCACTTCACGCGCAGTGGCGCGGGAGGCCGCGGTTTCGAAACCGTACCGGCGGAAAAGATCTACTGCTTCCAGTACAGCGATCTCTCGCCCAGCCCCGTCACCGGCGTGAGGAGACCGACCGATCGGTTGCCACCCGGCAAAGGCGTCGTGAAATGGCGCGAAATGCTTGGGCTGCTGGCTGAGAAGCGCTACACCGGGTACCTCAGTTACGAAGCCCCGAACCCCGAACAGTGGGAGCGCTCGCCGTACGATGTTGCGCGCGAAGGCGTCGAACTCACGCGCAAATTGTTGCGAGATGCTGTCCCGAATTATGTCAGTTGAGGTCAATCATGGCAGTAGAACAGGAACTTCCGCTTTTTCTCGGCTTGAACGACAAATCGATCACGGACATTCCTAAGATAGTCGAGAAGCAGCGCTACATGACGAGCGTTGCCCCCAAAGCCGCCAATCCTGGAAAGTGGGTCGAGCAGCCGCGCATGCCGATCCCCACCGGGGAGCATGCGGTCATCGAGTGCCAGGGCAAGATTCACTCAATCGCGGGCTACGCCAAGCATCGCGTGGACCAGAATTTCCACCAGGTATTTGATCCAAAATCCAGAGCGTGGTCGCTAAAGGCAGCCTTCCCACTTCCCTGCAATCACGTCGCGGGCGTGTCGATTGGTTCAAAGATTTATACGTTTGGCGGTTTTATAGAACAGAACCGCTGTCCGCACTCGAAATGTTTCGTGTATGACACGACGACCGACCAATGGGCACCGATTGCCGGCCTATCACGTCCGCGCGGCGCGATGTCAGCCATTGTGCTCGACGGCAAGATCCATCTGCTTGGTGGCCGCGACGTGCGCTCTGTGGAATGGCATGAAATCTATGACCCTTCGACCGACAAGTACACCATCCTCGCAGGCATGCGGGGTTCGACCGGCACACAGCCTTTCGTCGGGCAGCGTGACCACATGGGCGTCGCTGTGGTCGATGGAAAAATTCACGCGATCGCCGGCCGCATGGACTCCTATGACTTCAATACCGGCTTGAACGCCGTTTATGATCCCAAGACCGACGCATGGACGTTCCGCGCTCCATTACCGACTCCACGCAGCGGCCCCTCCTGCGTCTACATCAATGGCAAAATTGTCGTCTTCGGCGGCGAGGCGACCGGAAAGGTATTCGGCACCAACGAGGCCTACGACCCCAAGACGGACACATGGGAGCAACTCACGCCGATGGCGATCCCACGCCACGGCCTGCATGGGGCAACCTGCGCCGTCATCGGCAACATGGTTCACGTGCCTGGGGGTGGGCCCGTGCCAGGCGGTCAGGTACAGGGCGCCTACCACGACGCTTTTACCTTTGGCTAAAACGCAAGCGGCCGCCACCCAGCAGCCGCTCGTTCTTTAATCAGATTATTGGGCGTTAACGCGCCGGGCGCAATCGAAGCTCGGCTACCCCGGCGGCTACGTTAAGACCCGCCTGGCCTTGGACCGATACCGGCTGAAGCGCAACGGTGCGGTCTGAACCGCCGACCAGAACGTTTGCGCCGAGGCCGGCGCCCACTGTCGCCTCAGCCGTTGCGCCACCGTAATTGCCGGCCAGCGCGCCGAATCTACGAGTGGTTGGCGCATAAACCGCCCAAACCATTTCGCCGCCGGCCGTCGCCCCAAGATCAAGACCGAATTTGCTGATCGACCCGACATACACTTCCCGCGGGCCAGGCTGAGAAGGTGTGAACATGCAGGTCACGTCCTTTTTCGAAGCAATGATGAGACCAATGCCGCCCGAAATGTCGCAGCTCAGCGTACCCACTTTCGTCCGGTTTGCTTGCGCCGACACCGGGATCGGAAGCAAGATCGCCACGACTGCCGCAAAGGCTGCAACAGCACCCAAGGACTTGTGCATGTCCAACTCCTATTTCCAGTGAAAGCCGGGCTATCAACGTGGCGCCGGACAACAAGTTCCATTTCCCGGCTCACGCCATCAGGCGAGACAACGACCAGGGAAATTGGCCTGTTTTTCTTTCGACAACGAACTGAATACCGGTTCGCAACCCACAAGCATTGGCGCATTGGGTGGCGTCGTCCGACGACCGGTCGCTCGTGGCACCGGCAAACGATCGGACTTGTGTGTGCGGTCAACCACTTGCGGGATCGTCTGGCCATCGACCGGCGGCCAAGCAGCCAAACCCAGGCCGAGGCCAACTGGCGGAGCGATCACATCAAGCAGAAACAGCACAAGCGCGCCGGTTAAAATATACGAAAGGAAATTGCGCATTGACGCTCTCCTTTCAGGAGTCGCGACCGGATTGCCACGCATCCTGCGAGCGTCACTTAAAACGGCGTCGCGCTATTAATGTTCCAAGCCCGCGTCAGCGGGCAGCAAGAATCTGGTGTGCCGGAATGACGATATGGCATCGCAGCCCTTCGGGATCGAAATCCATGTTCACCTCGGCATCCAGCGCGCGCGAGAGATTGCGCTCGATGACCATGCTCCCAAATCCTTTTTTTCGGCGAGCTTTCACCTTCGGACCAAGTTGCTCGCGCCAATCAAGTTCGACTGCATTGTCGGGTGCGCTCTCGCGGCGGATCCACGTAATAGAGACGCGACCCGTAGGCACTGAAAGCGCACCGAACTTGGCAGCGTTGATGGCGAGTTCATGCAATGCAAGGCCGAGATTCTGAGCTGCTTCCGGTTTGAGCGCGATCGCCGGTCCTTCGATCGTAACCTGCACTACGGCTCCATCGAGATAGCTGGACAGCTGCGAGCGCACCAGTTCGCCGAGCGACGCACCATACCAACTTTCGCGTACAAGCAGATCATGGGATGCGGCTAAAGCCTGCAAGCGCGAGCTAAATTGCGTGAGAAACGCGCCAATCGATCCCGCGTGGTTTGCGGTCTGGCGCGCCATAGCCTGAATCACTGCCAGCAAATTCTTTGACCGATGCGTCAATTCGCGCAACAACAAGCGAAGATGAGCCTCGCCTTCTTTCCGCTCTGTGACGTCAATTGATGCACAGATTAGGCCGACGATTTCGCCGGTCTCGTTGCGAAGTGCCTCGATGTGCAAATC
>Ga0310811_10005877_pt1 | contig 15602 bp, 15 predicted proteins | sample YCmetagenome_FD_207642 | JGI IMG/M metagenome (GOLD analysis project Ga0310811, IMG submission 207642) | Soil microbial communities from experimental microcosm in Duke University, North Carolina, United States - YC | ecosystem: Engineered > Artificial ecosystem > Soil microcosm > Unclassified ...
CAATGCCCAATCAAATGCCACCAATGTCTGGTAAACATCACCTCAGTTGGAACGTATGCCTGCGATGCTCATCTATTTATTCCTGTTGGAGGACATTCATTCCCCTCATCAAGAGAAGAGTTACTCTATGCCGATAATTGTATAAGATATTCGTTTCAGCTAACTCCGGAGCACTCAATTATTGTATTCGCCATTATCCCTGGAAGCGGACACTGACAAGAACTAGGGCTTTCGGCGAACGACCACTATGGCCGAAATGCATTCGTGGGCTATCTGACAGGTTCCAGAGCGAACCAGCCCTTCCAATGACGGCTCTCCGGGACGGACGGGTGACCGCAACTGGCCGGTCAGCGACCAATCGCTAACCGGCCAGACAACCTACACCTCTGTCTGTTCCGCCATTTCAAGTGCGGGTGTACATGCTCGTGCGAGCCATGGTGACCGCGGAGGCAGGAGCCGCAGCATGAGCGACGTCGCTGATGAAACTACCCTCACCCACGGCGAGCCCGCGCACGATTGGCGAGAAGTGAACGTTTCGCGATCGCGTTAAGGTGCCTCTATTGGTCGAAACGCACGCCGCATGGCGTCGGGTTTGAGCGCCTCAATACGCAAGCGCTCGAGCGTCATAAGGTGCTCGACACCATCAGGGGCGCGCATGATGAATACGCACGCGTGCGTGAGCCACGGGAACTCGTCCAAGGCGTCAGACAGGCAGGCGAGGCACATCCAATCAGTCATGGAATCTCCAAAATGGGGCGATCTCGGCTGCTGCCCGGGGAATTACCCCGATCATGCCGACCATCCGCAAGTTGTCACCGGGCAGCGACGCGATCATCGCCGCGACTTAATTTGCCCTTCGGATGGTAGCGCCATCGCGTTTTGTAGATCGGATTGGACCTTTGCCAATAATTTTCGAGTGGCGGCGGCCGAGGTGCGAATGTCAGGAAAGCAACCGCCGTCGCATGTCGGCAAAGGCCCCGAGCAGCAGGCAGATGCTTCGAACGCCGCCATGGCACCACGGCGGCCCGCCTCCGGCCCTCCTAGCGTCAGGTGTGGGACTTGGTCGCACACTGCATTGCCGCGGCACTTAATGAAGGCCGCGAAGAACTTCCACCGCGTCCCACGCTGCCGAAGGTTCCCGTGCATGTGAAAGACGGTATTCGCTACGTCAAACTGAGCGAAATCCCCGAGCCGGCGAGAACTTTTTTGCACGCAATTTGGGCGGGTCAAACATTCCGTTTCACGACTGCGCATTTGCGTGGGACTGGGATCTTCGGCCCGACGTCGAGGTGACCATAGATTCGTCTGGCGGTGCCCGAATAACTTCGCCTTAACCCCGTTTCCACACCCCGCTCATCGAACCGGACATGCAGATCTCCTGCATCCGGCTCTCGGACAAGACATCACGCCTTCGTACACGGCAGGTTCACAACCAGGGACCAGTCAGACGCACGAGACCGAAGTGCCCGTAGAGGTGCTGGGATGGATAAGTCCCGCTTCTGCGACGTCGAACCTTGTACTTGTTGCGTAACCACCGACGCAGGCGTAGCGGTGTAGCTGTCGAGCGCCCGATACGCACGTCTGTCCGAGCCGGCGGTAATTAAAAACGCTTGACACGCGAAAAACCGATTCGTAGATTCTGGACTCGCACTTTCAGCGCAGGGCACGGGAGGATCAATGGGGCGGTCGCACGTGTTGCATGCCGGGCCGGATACGGTCCACTGGGGCTACTTCGATGCCGGGCTTGCGCCAGCGCTCACGATCGAGTCTGGCGACTCCGTCCGCATCGAATCGGTGAACGGCCAGCCGCGCGATCTCGTGGGCGTGCCTTTTGATCTACTGCCCGAGCATCGGCGTATCCACGAGGCGTGCACACCGAAGCTCGGTCCGCATATCGTCACGGGCCCGGTCGCCGTCGACGGCGCGGAGCTAGGCGACCTGCTGGAAGTACGCGTGCGGGAAATCGAGCTGCGCCAAGACTGGGGGTGGAACGTGATACGCCCGCTGCGAGGCACGCTGCCGGACGATTTTCCACTCACCCGGTTGCTGCACGTGCCGATCGATCGCGAACGGCGGACGACGTCGTTGCCATTCGGCGTCACGTTACCGCTGCGCCCGTTCTTCGGCGTAATGGGCGTCGCGCCGCCCCCTTGCTACGGTGCAATCAGTTCGGTCGAGCCGCGCGAACATGGCGGAAACATCGACAACAAGGAGCTGTGTGCCGGTGCCACGCTGTTCCTGCCCGTGCATGCGAGCGGTGCACTTTTTTCGGCCGGCGACGGGCACGCGGTGCAAGGCGACGGCGAGGTCAATCTCACTGCACTCGAGACTTCGCTTGCGGGATTGTTCGAGTTTCACCTGCACAAGGCGGTGCATATGCCGATGCCGATCGGGATGTCGGCCACACACGTCATCACGATGGGCTTCGATGAGGACCTGGACGCCGCGGCACGGCAAGCGCTGCGGGAAATGATCGCGGTGCTGGGCGAAATCACCGGATGGGCGCGCGAGGACGCTTACGTGTTCTGCAGCATGGCGTGTGACCTGCACGTGACACAGATGGTGAACGGTGAAAAAGGTGTCCACGCAATGGTCGATCGAGCCCGCCTGTCTTCGGTGCTCAAAGGCTCGCATCCTCTGGCGGTCGCGCTGCGGCGCGCGACCTGATTCATCGTCGGGCGCGCGTACTCACGCGCTGCGCCGCACATCCATCGTCGGTATGGGTCCGGGCAAGATTACCAGCAACGATCGACACGCGAATGCGAGCGCAAGCGTTCGTGGTTGTATCGAAGGATCCTGCTAATGCAACCAGGAAAAACCCAAAAATCATTTTTGAAATTTCCGAAAGCCAATGCAGAATTAATCCCCGCAGCCGGGCTGCCCAATCCGCAAACGGACGGGAGCTACCGCGACAGGAAATGCGCACGAACAATGCGCAAGAAGATGGCCGGAGACACCCGCCTTCCAGCCGCCTTGTCGTGCCTCATGCAAAGACAAAACGTAGAGTCCATTTCCCAGCGAATATAAGTCCCTCTTCACCATTATCAGGAGGACGAGGTGTCTCGCGCATCAAACAAGTCGATTCCGTCCAGCGGCGCGAAGTATAGCCGCCGTCATATGCTGAAGCTCGGCGGGGCGCTCGCAGGCACCCTCGCGATACCGGGTCTGGCGCGCGCCGCCGGCCCGAAGATACGGGTCGGCTATCTGCCGCTATCGGCCGGTCTCCCGTTCTATGCCGCAGTGGAGAAAGGCTATTTCAAGGAAGCCGGCCTGGACGTGGAGCCCATCCGTTTCAGCTCCGCGCAGCAGATCATGGAAGCCATGCTGGCCGGCCGGCTGGAAGGCTGCGCCAACGGCACCGGTACCGCCACGCTGGCCATTGGCAACATCGCGGAGAAAGGCGTATTCCGCTTGTTCTGCACCAACCCCAGCAATAAGGACCACGTGCTGGAAGAAATCCTAGTGGCCAAGGCCAGCCCCTACAAGACGCTCGCCGACCTGAAAGGCAAGAAAATCGCCTGCGGCCCCGGTATCCAGAACACGACGCTGTGCAAAGGCATTTTCGAAGGTGCGGGCGCGCCCGGCGTCAAGCCCGTCGAGATTCCCTATGAGCAGCACGTCGCCGCCATCGCCGCCGGCCAGATCGATGCCTGCTACGCGCTGGAGCCCATGGGTACCCTCGGCCGCATCAACGGTTCGACCCGGGTGCTGGAGGCCGCCGTCGTGTCCCATTACGTCCTGGGCGATCCGGCGGCCCCGTGGCACGGCGGCGCGGCCGCGCTGGGCTCGGCCTTCGTAAAGGCCAACCCGCAAGTCGCGAAGCAATTCATCGCAGCGTATCTGCACGGCGTGGATCTGGTGCGCCATTCGCTGGACGAAGCGCTCGTCTACCTGAACGGCTATACGCCCATTCCGGCAGACTTGGCCAAACAGGTCCCGATGGCGTCCTACGCGTCCTACACCGAATTCAGCGCCGACGATGTGCGCTACTACCAGAAGTTCTACGACTTCTTCTCGCAGAAAGGGGTGTTCCCGGAAAAGGTCGACGTGGCATCCATGCTGTACAAGGGATAATTCATGGAGAAGCTTGCTGCTTCCGACTCGCCGGCCACCGCCTGGGCCCCGCCGGCTTCGCGCGACGCGGCCACGCCGCGGGTGCTGTTGCGCGACCGCGTGCTGCCTTTCGTAGGGCCCGTGATCCTGTTCATCGTCTGGGATGCGATAGTGCGCATGGGGCTCATCAAGCCCATCCTGCTGCCGAGCCCCATCGACACGCTGGGCGCGCTGGTGCACGGCCTGGCGGGCGGCCCGCTGCTGACCGACTTCCTCGTGACGGTCGGGCGCACGCTGGAGGCGTTCGTCATTGCGGCGGTCGTGGGAATGCCGCTCGGCATCGCGCTCGGCAGCAATCAGCGCGCGTATCGCAGCGTGGAGTTCCTCGTGGATTTCTTCCGCTCCACGCCTGCGTCAGCGCTCATTCCGCTGTTCCTGCTCATCTTCGGCGTCTCCGATATCAACAAGGTCGCGATTGCGGCCTTCGGCGCGGTGCTCATCGTGGTGTTCAACAGCGCCTATGGGGTCATCAATGCGCGCAAGCAGCGGGCGATGGCTGCCAAGGTCATGGGCGCATCGCGCTGGCGCATCTTCAAGGACGTGCTGATCTGGGAAAGCCTTCAAGCCAGCTTCGTGGGCCTGCGCTCAGCCGTGTCGATGGCGCTGGTGATTGTGATCGTGGCCGAGATGTTCATCGGCTCGGAAGACGGCCTGGGTCACGCGATCCTCGATGCACAGCAGGTTCTCAATGTAAAGACCATGTACGCGGCCATTCTGGCGGCAGGCGGCCTAGGTTATGCGCTCAACATCCTCTTTTTGCTGCTGGAGCGGCGCGTGGTTCACTGGAGCGGAAGATAAATGAACACGGTACTGAACGCTCCGTCCTTCGCCGATGTCCCCTCCCCCCGGTTCAAGCCAGGACCGGCAGGCACCCACATCACCATCCGCGGCCTGACCAAGTACTTCGCAGGATGGCCGCTGTACGAAGACTTCAACCTCGATATCCCGAAGGGGCGCATCGTGTCGGTGTTCGGCCCCAACGGCTGCGGCAAGAGCACGCTCATCAACATGATCGCCGGCCTCGTGCCGATCGACCGCGGAGAGATCCTGTTCGACGGCAAGTCGCTGAAAGACACGCGCATCGGCTACGTCTTCCAGAACTACCGCGAGGCCCTGTTCCCGTGGATGCGCACGATCGACAACATCGCCTACCCTCTGCGGCTCGAAGGCAGAAGCAAGGCCGAAGTCGATCGCCGCATGGAAGAGCTGGTGGCCTCGTTCGACGTCAGGTTCGACCTGAAACGCTATCCGTACGAGCTGTCGGGCGGCCAGCAGCAGACGGCCTCCATCATGCGCGCACTGGCTCCGCGCCCCGAGGTGCTGTTTCTCGACGAGCCCTTCTCGGCGCTGGACTTCGAGATGACGCTTTTCATCCGGGAAAAGCTGCAGGAAGTCTTCATGCAGACCGGCACCACCATGCTGCTGGTTTCGCACGACCTGGAAGAGGCGGTGTATCTCGCCGATCAGGTGCTGCTGCTGACCAAGCGGCCCACCCGCATCGCCGAGATAATCGAATACGGCGAAGTACGGCCGCGCACGGTCGAGACGCTATCCCAGGCAAGCTTCGTCAAGACTAAGAAGCGCAGCTTGGAAATCTTTCAACGCGAGGTGCACCGATGAACGACGACGACACGATATTCGCTTACGTGAAGGCGAGCGCCGCGCTGCTGGATCTGTCGCTCGACGATGCCTGGGCGCAGAGGGTCACCGTGCACTTGTCCCGCACCGCCGGGATGGTGAAGCTGCTGGAGAGCGTGCCGCTCGGCGTGGAAAACGAGCCGGCCGAAGTCTACCGGCCCGCGCCGTTTCCTCCAATGCTCCTTGATCCGCCAGCGGCTTGAACCGCCTTCCGTCACCATGAAGCATCCTGATTCTTCGGGCAGCAGCCTGGCCCGCGTTGCCGCCATCGCGGGAGGCGAAGCGCGCGCCCGCGACTGGCTGGAAGACTGCATTGCCCGTATCGAAGCGACCGACGCGCGGGTCAACGCGTTCACCCTGCGCGCGTTCGAGCGCGCGCGCCGCGAAGCCGACGCCGTCGACGCGCAACGCGCCGCCGGCGAACCGCTGCCGCCGCTGGCGGGCCTGCCTTACGCGGTGAAAAACCTGTTCGACATAGAAGGCGAAGTCACGCTGGCCGGCTCCATCATTAACCGCGACCACGCTCCGGCCGCCGCTGACGCCGTGCTGGTGCGGCAATTGCGGGCGTCAGGCGCGGTGCTGGTCGGCGCGCTCAATATGGACGAATACGCGTACGGCTTCACCACCGAGAATTCGCATTACGGAGCGGCCCACAATCCGCACGATCTACCGCGCACCGCGGGCGGTTCATCGGGTGGGTCAGCCGCGGCGGTCGCGGCCGGACAAGTGCCGGTGGCGCTCGGTTCGGACACGAACGGCTCGATCCGCGTGCCGGCCTCGCTGTGCGGCGTCTGGGGCCTAAAACCCACCTTCGGCCGGCTGTCACGGCGCGGGACCTACCCTTTCGTGCATAGCCTCGACCACGTCGGGCCGTTCGCCGATTCCGCCGCGATGCTGGCGCGCGTCTACGACGCGTTGCAATACCCCGATGCGCAAGACCCCGGCTGCCACGCGCGGGCAGTGCAACCGGTCGCGGATCAGGTCGCGCGCGGTACGCGGGCCCTGCGGATCGGCGTACTGGATGGCTATTTCTCAAGCAACGCGAGCCCGGCGGCGCGCGAAGCGGTACGCGCAGCGGCCGACGCGCTCGGCGCCCGCGCGGGGGTCGAATGGCCCGACGCCGCCCTGGGCCGCGCCGCAGCCTTCGTCATCACGGCGGCCGAGTCCGCCAACCTGCATCTGTCCGACCTGCGCACCCGCGCGGCCGATTTCGAGCCGCTGACTGTGGACCGCTTTATCGCAGGGGCCGTGCAGCCGGCGCATTGGGTAACATCGGCGCAACGTTTCCGCCGCGTCTACCGCGACCGTGTGAACGCCCTGTTCACGGACTGGGACGTGCTGCTGGCGCCCGCTACGCCGATCCCGGCACCCGCCATCGGAACCGAATGGGTCGACATCGAGGGAACCCGACATCCGTGCCGGGCGGCGCTTGGTCTGTTGACCCAGCCGGTTTCGTTCGCGGGCTGCCCGGTGGTCACCGCGCCGCTATGGCCGGCGAACACCGAAGGCCTTCCTCTAGGTGTGCAACTGATCGCTGCTCCGTGGCGCGAGGACTTGGCCCTGCGCGCAGCCCACGTACTGGAACACGCCGGCATCGCGCATCTCAAACCGGTTTCGCTTTAGACCGCTCACGCTCATCACGCAACCTGCGATGGAAATCAACCTGCCACACGTCCTGGCCGAAGTCCGCGAACAGTTCGACCGCTACGAAGCAGCACTGGTCAGCAACGATGTCGCGGTGCTTGACGAGTTATTCTGGGACAGCCCGCACACCCTGCGCTATGGCGCTACGGAAAACCTCTACGGCCACGCCGAGATTGCGGCGTTCCGCTCCGCGCGGCCGGCCACGGGGCTGGCTCGCGCGGTCCTGAACACCGTCATCACCAGCTATGGCCATGACTTCGCCACCTGCAATATCGAGTTCAGCCGGGTGGGCGTACCTGGCGTCGGCCGGCAAAGCCAGACTTGGGCACGCATGCCCGAGGGGTGGCGGATAGTGGCCGCCCATGTGAGCCAACTGCGCTGATCTTCAGGCAATCTGAGCGTCGATGTATCCAGGGTGAAGCATGCCACGTGCGTCCGCCCGTCCCCGCAACAAAAACAGGATTTTCGTGGTATCGATGTTGGACATTCGTGTCGCAGCGAATTGCCTCCAGCGGTCGTTGCGGTGTCTTTCAGCCCGCTTCAGAGATGAGTCGCTCGCGCTCAGAGCCCGCTGCTCAGCCGGGCGCGTCGATCCTGACCTTGTTGTGACCGGTGTACGTCGCGATCGATGGCGAACACGGCGCAACGACGCGCATTGCCTCGTGCATGCTATGTTCGACGAGCCCAAGGCCGCAGAGCCATGTGAACCAGCGAAAACGGCCTTCCTGCGGAGTCCGCTGCCGCCAGAATGAGCAGGCTGTGCGAGAAATCGCCGATGCCGAAATGCCGACGGCGCCAAGATAACGCTTGAACCGGCTCGGCAGGCTTCGCCAGACGGTTGGGCCGGTGTCGAAAGCGCGACTCCCACCGGCGGGTTGAACAGCGTCCGGTCCTCTGCACGCGAGGGGCGCATTTATTTTGATTACCGATTCCCGACGAGCCGAAGCACTGCAAAGCTGAAAAATCAACCTTGAAGCTAGCGACCAGTGATCTATATTAGCCGCTGGACCCCTTCTGCCTTCTGGAACATGAAGAGAGTGCGCGATCTCGGCCTCTCCAAATTACAGTTGGCGAGGTCACGATTTCACCAGCTTCGTAGTAATGGCACGGGGGGGAATGGCGTCAGGAACGTCCATCCCTTGATTTCCGATTCGGTCGCAATGCCGCATGCCCTCATTGGCCCCTCTCTTTTCGTGCTCGCTCGATCCTAGGCACGCCGTCGCTCCACTTGACGGGCTGGCCCACATCATGCTCCGTCTCGGCGGATGACTCATGCTGGAACGCCCTCTGGACGTTCAATAGCGCAAATCTGCCAAGCTACAAACGACTCCTCATGACCGGCTGCTGCCGCATGTAGAGGGCCGCAGGCGACCCGTTCCCGCCCTTCAGTTAGTTTCTCCGAAGTCACTATCCCGCCTCGTAACCAGCCGTTCGGCCCGTTCCCGCCCAGTCGGACTTAACTGGAGGCCGCCCGTGTTCGCTCCCGTGCATGCTCACGAAGGACTATTCGGTACAGATTGGCCGAGCCGGTTGTCGATCCATTCGCGATTCGTAGTGGCCGGTCGACGCTCACAGGTGTTATCTAGAACTCATTTATCTGCCGATCCGGCCCCCACCGACCGTTGAACTTGCACCGACGACCGTGCCCGGCGGCGGCGATTGTCCACGCGCCTGGTTGACGGGGACGGTGTCCGAAATCGGCGCCATTGCGGGCGGAACATAGTAGATATAAGCACTTGCGACGCAGGCCGGCTGTCCATCATCGGTTGTAACGGAGCAGGTGTTTAGGATGCTATTGCCGTACGCATCGGTGGCCCCGAATGTCGGTCCGGAACCACGTTGTCATAAGGCAGCAGCTTGTAGTGCTGGCGCAGGTCCCACACGATGGTGTGCCAGGCCTGAAAGGTGTGGCTTTGGTAGCCGCCGCCGCGCCCCGATCCGCCGCAGCGGGTCCACGCGTGGACCTCGCCGCGGATATACCCGTTCTCGTCGAATCCCGTGACATAGCTGGTCACGTGTACACCGCCACACGAGGCCCCGAGCAGCGTCGGGTATGCCGCTGGTAACGGCAGGGTGACCTGAGCCTGCACAGCGGCACTCGCCAGCAGTCTGTAGAGTTCATCAATTGATGTCGCGCTTTGACAATCAATTATCGTCGTTTTGAGCCGCGAAACTGCCCTCGGGGCAGACTAGAAGTCGCCAAAACACTCAATTGCTGTCGCTCTGACACTCCGACGCTTAAAAAATCGGTGGTCCGCAACTTTTTATCCAGCCGGTGGGTCGCGTGCTCTCTAAGCACCACATGCAGTGTAATACTTGCTGATTCACACCAGATGTAGTACTTTGGCAACAACGAAAGCCCTTCCTGCACACTAATTTCACGTTGCGAGGTATACGATGGCAGATAAGAAAGATAGCAATAACCTGTACGTAGAACGCCGCGAGGACAACTCGTACGCGGTGCGTAAGCCGGGGTCGGAAAGAGCGAGCGCTGTTACGCAAACGCAGGCTGAAGCAATCGAACGTGCAAAGCAGTTGAACCCCGACGCAGCGGTTCATGTTGAACGAGTTCGAAACACGACAGGCGGCAAGCCTGATAAGTGGCGCCGAGGTTAACTGCAGCAGATATTCGCCAGCGCAAGTCGCCGGCTTTGACGCGGCGCTAGAACGCGATTTCCTCGATGGCTGGCGCAATCCACTTGCCCCAGTGCTCAGCCAGCGGGATGACTGTCAGGTGGTAGACAAGCCAGCAGGCGTAGATGGCGTTCGCGTCATAACATGCTCCGTCATAAAGCTTGCCGTGTGACAGTTCGTGTCGCAACGCCGGGCCAGGCTTATGGGTGAATAGCATCTCGATGTCGTTCGCCAGGTCGACGCCAAAGACCCGGTCAACCTCCGGTCGGAAACTTTCGAGAATTCCGCTCAGCGAGCGGTCTTCCTGGGTCAAGTTACGCGACATCTTCGAAGAGTCCTCATTCGAATTCAGCAATACGGCGCGCATAGAGTTCTCAATCTGCGGCACCAGAAGGTGCACAGCCGACGCAAAATCGCCCTGCCAGAACCGCGCTAATCCGAGGCAAAAGAGATGCTTGTGACCCGATGGCACGAAGGCGCTCGCTTCGACGATGGGCCGAAAATGCCTCTCCTCCAAGGGAAATCGGGTCATCACAGTCCTGCGTGCGGGCTCGATATATCCATGAACGGCAATATGTCTATGCATGTCGAGGATGCGGCTGTACTGTTCCTTGAGTTGAGCGTCGCCAGGCGTCTCGCCTGAAGAGTGCGCCTCCGTTTCGGCTATCACCTTTCCTTCAAGGTCAGTGTATTGGCTTCCGAGCAATGAGCTAATGCCACCCGCGTTGAGGTTCTTTTGCGCTTCCCTGCGCAAGTCATCAACCTTCGGTGAGTAAGCGATGAGGCCTGAGCGGAGAAGAGCCTCCGGAAGCGACAGGTCACCAAAAAGCTTGATGGTCCCTGTCTGTTCCTCGGACAGGTCGACCGGAACGCCAAACTGAGTCGTAGCGTCTATCGCTTCGTCCTGGAACTCGCGCAATTCGACGCGAAGTTCGCGAATGCGAGCCCTTGACCCGCCTCCCTGTCTTAATTCCTCAATCGCCTGGCGGGTCCAATGAGCGCGGGCCCCCGGATGGCTGACAAATTCACGGTTGCGCAGAGTCTGCTCGACCGTACGCTCGACGCATCGGCGTTTGGCATCATGGTCATCCAACTGTTCGTGGGCATCAACTGCGAGCCGCCACACGGGGTGCAAAGCCCATGGGGGCACCTCATTCCCGGCAGAGCTTGCGAAGGCCTCCGCATCGGATGCGACAACGCCCCAGGCTATCAGGTCATGCGAGGCTCCCAGATGCGCGAGTCTCACGAAATGCACGTAGTGATTGTGGCTCTTCGCATGCTCGTACAGCTCTGAAAATGTCTCTTGTACGAGATGACGAAGCTCTTTTTTGTTGCCCCTGCCCATAGACGCTGATATCTGCACCGCACGGTGAAAAAAATCGACAGCATCGCCAATCATGTCGCGTGCACCATCGAGAGCTGAGGCGAACGCACCGGAAATACGCCTTTCGGCCACTTCGCAGTATGCCGACACTGCATCGACTCCCGCTTTCAATTTTCTTCGGTCGTTGAACCACACGACATCTGCCACGCGGGCCCGAAGTGCCGGGTGATGGATAGACGAGATTATTCCGGTCAGCACGTCGTTTTGCTCGCCTCGAAAATCCGCCGGCTCGTACGAGCGACGCTCAGGAGCGTACCGTCTGGGAACAAATGACGGTCCCCGGTCCTCGACCTGTAGGTGAAAGGCGCACAACCGAGCAAGCACGCGCAGTGCGCGCTGCGCCGCCTCATCACCCGCTTCGTTGGCATAGTGCAGTTGCTCGTTCAACACCATCTCCATCGCGTGGCTGTCCGACTTTCGCAGCCCCTCCAGCAATCCGCTGAGACTAATACTGTCAAAGTCGCTTGCAGACGCAAGCTGCAGCTGTTCCTGCCCGCTATGATTCTCTTGCTCCATCTTTCAACTCACTTGTAGTGTCTAGGATAAAGGGGATGGCAAAGCGTGCTGTGTTCGCCGTCTCCAGACTCGGCATAGCCAGCAGATGTAGGGTTACATACATGTGATTCGTCGGAAGATGCCTCGCCAATGCTAGCGGCAACACCCGACGCTCAGGACCGCGTGGAGGCAGCCTTGACGCGAGGGCGTGCCACTTTCGGTTTGGACTCGCGCTCGATAGCCTCATCCCCTGACATCGCGGGCTTCCCTTTGGACTTGCCGCGACCACGCTTCGCGGACGCATCCTGTTCGTCAGCCTTGGGTTCGTTCGACGGCGTAACGACGTTTGATGGAAGCGGGAGCATCCCTGGGATGCGGAAAACGATGACCATCCGAGGGACTGAATCATTTTCCGTCTGTACCGTTTCAACCCAGCAGTTGTCTGCGAGCGTCAAGCCCCACTTCTTTTGCAGGCAAAGGTCGACAACCACGAGAAAGCTGATGCGTGGTCCGGCAAGCACGTAAGCCGCGGCTTGCCCGAGATATTTTGCGAGCCCGTTCCGCGAAGCGTCGGATATTTCACGCTTTAGCTCAGCAACCAATGTCCAGTCCGCAAGCACAATCGCGATGTCCGTGCGCCCCTTCGCGAAATCAGGTACTTCACGAAGGACCTGATGGTTTTTGAACCCGGAGAACGAGATATGCAACCACTCGAACATGGCTGATTGCAGTTGCTTCTCCAGCGGCAATTCATCGTCACTATTCTGGAAAAGGAATGAAAAGCCCCGCGTCGAGATGTCGTGGCCGACATTGAGGCAATACGTCAAAAACCGTATAAGGAAAATGCTGAACAGCTTTACATCCGCTTCGACGCTTCCGCGGAAATCAGCGTGTTGCCGAAGCTCCGAGACAATGCGCGCGAAGCATTCCTCCTGCGCGGTGTTGAGCGGGGAAAACACCCTCGGGTCAGGCAGAGAAGGATTTTGCCGTTCAAGGTCTGCGTCGGGTCTAGCGCCGCTGACGAGACCATCTTCGCTCGCCAGCGGCGGGGCTTTTCCCTGGTCGGCCCTCATCTTCTCGACCGCAGCCAGCATACCGAGCGCATGCTGCCGCGACCAATCGTCGGTTTCAGTATCGTCCGCCCAATCTCGCAGGTGCGTGCGCAGCCCTTCCGTGGCAACGAACCCAGATGCCAGTCGGCAGGTGACTGCTTCGCGCAAAGTATCACCTGACTTCGTCGCCAGGCTGACAATAGTGCTGCGCAGGCCGGCAATCTTTTGCAATACCGGCAGTGCACGCAGCCAGCTTCGCTGCGACATTTGGGCGCTCAGCCCCTCGAGAGCGCACGACAGTTTGTACCAGGTCGTCTGAAGGTCCAGCCGTGGCCGGAGCCACTTGCGCATCGACAGGGTATCGAGATAATGGAATCGCTCACTGGCGGCCTCGCGCGCCTGCGTCAGTTGCTCCTCGACGTCCGTCGCGGGGGCGTGGTCGCAAAACAGCAGTAACCCTTGCAGGGCACCGCGAAACGCTGTCGCTTCAAGCATGTCCGGGTCAATGCTCTCCGCAGTCGCAAACCACTTGGCAGCATCGCGCAGGCGCGCAAAGAGCGAATCCTGGTCCTGACTACTCAGCGCATAGTCGACGTGAATCATCCCAAGCTCGAACGCAGCCTGTTCCCCCGCGTCCGGGTCCTCAGCCAGACGCTCAAGAGTCTCTTCGACGTCCTTCGAGCGGTCCCATAACCAGGCAAGGCCTGCAAGCAATGCAGCCCTGCGCACGAGCAATGACTCGTCGCCAGGCTCCACTCTCTCAAGCGCCGCAATCAGAGCCGGCTTGGACGCCTTTACTTCGCTGGCAAGCAGAAACGCCACTGCCATGCATTCCGAGGCCATTTCATTGGCGAGGTGGGTGCTCGTCTCGTGTGCTCGCGAGAGCAGCACGTCCTGCGCTGTCATGGCGTCGTGCCTGGAAATTCCCGACTCGGCGAGATTCTGTCCGACGGCCGCGACGACGAGCGGAAATGGATTTCGACGCAGGACATCAACAGCGAAGCAAAGATAGTCACTCTGAGCCGATTCACCCATTCGACGCAGTACGCCGGCCATCCGGTCCGCATACGCACTTTCCACGAAGTTCGACGCCAGCTCGAGTATGACCTCCGCCCCACCCAGTTCGTGTGAACCAGGCGATTCGTTGTCGGACAACACTACGGTGAACTCGTCGATTTTCATCGCGGATGTCGAATCAGAACATGGCTCCATCAGAGGTCGGCCAAATCCGCCTTTCTGGGCCTACAACTTCGGCAAGGCTGCTACCACGAGCAGATGACACGAAAATCTGAAGGTTGTTCGTCTCCGCACTGACAGAACGAATCTCACTCATCATCGCATTCAGGTCGCTCACACTGAGTTCTTCTGACCCTGGCGAATCGATAAACAGCAGACCGGGATGATGGCCTTGGCCATTCGCGACAGCCAATCTCATCATCGCAATGACGAGCGAGATTCGCAAGCGCAATCGCTGCCCAGGTGTCTGCTTGCCAAAGCCGCTTTCCGTGCCGGAAACCGTGAGCGTAATTCCATTCCCACGTATAGCAACTCTCTCCAGGCCGCGAAAGCCAACGCGTGTCGCGACAGCCACAAGCTCGGTCTCGAGCCGTTCAAGCAACGCAGCCCCACCCAACTTCAGCCGCTCTTCGGCAATCTCTTCGGCTGTCTGCAAAATCCTGAGCTGTTCCGCAAGCTCCTCAGCCGGAGCGGAGGTAGATTGCTCATCCTCCAGTGCTTTGAGCTGCTCGTGTGCGCCACGTGCTCGCTCGAGTTCCAGGCGGAGTCCCTGCATCCGCTGAAACTCACTCACATTCTGCTCCGCAGTGCGAATGCTCTCCACTAGCGAATCTACAGTAGCCTGCGCTGCATCACGCTCTTCCCTGGCTTCCGCGATGAGACCTTTCAGCTCATCTCTCGCGGCGCTGGCTGCTTCGACTCGTTCCTCCGCTTCTTCGATTGCGGCGTCGAGAGCCGCTTTGTCGTCGGTCAGTGTGTCGCGGTCACACACCGCGCAATTACCGCCGGACGCCTCGAGCTTCATGCGCTCATCCGGGAACGGTTTGGCGCACCGTGGACAGCATACGGGATTGAGCCCTGCGAAAACCCGCTTCGCAGCTGTCCCGTCCTGCAGTCGCCTCAAGTCCGAGCGAGCGTCGTTTACCTGTTCGACCAGCATCGAAAACCGGTGCTCCACCTCCGTGACAGCCTGTTCTCGTTTTGAGCAAACTACCGCCTCGTGCATGTACTTCTTGAGGAGCCCTTGAACGTCTTCCCCATGTGGCATAGGTACCGATGACGCTTCAAGTTGCTCCTTCAACTCCGCAATGCGAGCGGCAAGCTTCGCAATATCCTCGCGGACCGATTTGGCAAGCGCTGTGCCTCCCCGGAGCTTGTCTAGATGGAGGCCGGCGAGCGTAACGGCACTCCGCAGCGCCATGTGGGCGCCAGAATATGGCATCCCCACGAAAAGATGCAGCATTCGCCACCACAAGGCGCCGACCACGACATCGCCCAGAATCGCCTTATGCGAACCCTCGATGAACATGGAAGCCGCATAAAGGCTCCACGTGTGATGGATTTGTTCGGCTACGTCTGATTGCCGGTTGACGATGGGGATGGCTTGCAGCGCAAACCGCTTCATC
>Ga0310811_10005878_pt1 | contig 15600 bp, 16 predicted proteins | sample YCmetagenome_FD_207642 | JGI IMG/M metagenome (GOLD analysis project Ga0310811, IMG submission 207642) | Soil microbial communities from experimental microcosm in Duke University, North Carolina, United States - YC | ecosystem: Engineered > Artificial ecosystem > Soil microcosm > Unclassified ...
AGATTCAAGAGGACGATGCCTCCACGGAGTACGACGCACTCGACTCGGTAGTGGCGGACGAGACGGAAGGGCGGATGCGCGATGCGGTGAAGCGGTTGTCGCCGACGCAGCGCGAGGTGTTCACGCTCCGGGTGGCTGAAGGGTTGTCGTACAAGGAAATCGCCGAGGCAGTTGGGACGACGGAAGGGGCGGCGCGGGTGCACTACCACAACGCAATGCGCACGGTGAAGGAGTTTCTCGATGAATGATTGCCAGAACGCGGAAATGCGCGACCAACTGCCGGACTTGCTCAACGAGCGTCTGGATGGGTCGGCGCGTGCGGTCGTGATGGCACACGTCGCCGCGTGCGCCGACTGCCGCGACGAGTTGGAGCTGCTCCGGGTCGCGCGTGGGACATTGCTCAAGGCGACGCCGCGCGTTGATTTGAACTTCATCGTCGAAGCGCTTCCAAAAGCGGCGCCGCGAACTCGCATCGCGCCCAGTACGCGGCGTCCGATGTGGGCGGATTGGCGCATCGCCGCCGCGGCCGTGTTGCTCATCGCCGGCGGAAGCTCGTACTCGTTGCTCGGCCGTCACGGCGGCATCGCGATGCGCGACTCGCTCGTGGCGCAGGTGCAGGAACCGGTGCCGGAGACTTCGCCGGGGAAAACGCAGCCGGCTGAGAGTGCGTCGACGATTCCCGTGCCGCAAACCGAAACGGTGATCGCGGACGGCACGCCGGAGGCGAGTGAAAGCTCCGGCCTCGGTACGAGCCGCTTGGGCGATCTGAGCGAGAAGCAACTCAAGGCGCTGCTTACCGAGATCGATCAGCTGCAGCCGACGCCTATTACCGAGCCGGTACCCGTTGTGATTCGCGTCGACTCGAAGGGCACGACGTCGCCGGAGGGCTTGTGATCTTCGTCCGCGCGTCGGCGGTCGCTCTGATGCTCGGCGCGTTCGCTTCGGGCGCGGCGGGACAGCGCCCTGACAGCGGTGCCCCGCGGCCCGGCGGTCGCGGGGGATTGCGCGGGCAGCCGCCCGCCGAACGGCAGCTTCTTCAGCGGCAGGTGCGGCAGGCGTTCGCGAAGGCCGTGAAACGGCAGCTCAATCTGAGCGACGATCAGATGCGGAGGCTGCAGAGCGTCGACTTCAAGTTCGAGCGACAGCGCATTGCGCTGCTACGCGACGAACGCCAAGCACGCCTCGGTTTGAAGACTGCAATGGACGACTCGGCGAGCGTCGATCAAGCCAAGGTCGACGGATACCTGTCGCAGCTGGTCAAGGCGCAGCGAACGCGCGCGGATCTGTTGGAGAGCGAACAGAAGGAGCTCGCCGGGTTTCTGAACCCGTTGCAGCGCGCGAAGTATTTCTCGATGAAAGAGCGTCTCAACCGTCGCATGCAGGAGCTCGCGCAGCCGAATGGCGGGCGCGGCCCGTTCGAGCCGCCGCCGCTCGATTGAGCGCGCGTCGCCCCGGTGCTAGGTTTTCAAGTCCTGCCCGGGTGGCGGAATTGGTAGACGCAGAGGACTCAAAATCCTCCGGCCTTCGGGCCTTGCGAGTTCGAGTCTCGCCTCGGGCATTTTTCTTTACAGTTCGTCGAACGAGCCGTCGCGCATGGGCGACGGCTCGTTCGTTTTTTCCCTCGGCTTGATCGGCTTTCTCGTCGCCCGTAGTTTTCGGGGCTTCGTTATGAAAGTGCGAAAGGGCCTCTAACCGCCCGAACATGGCCGCCTACAAGCTCGCGACCGTTCCCAAGAACGGTGAGCGAATCACGTACGACAACGGCGTTCTCAACGTCCCGAGCAATCCGATCATCCCGTATGTCGAGGGAGATGGGACTGGCCCGGATATCTGGCGCGCGTCAGTGCGCGTGTTCGACGCGGCGATCGAGAAGGCGTACGGCGCCGAGCGACGCGTCGCGTGGATGGAAGTGTTCGCGGGCGAGAAGGCGTTCACGCAGTTCAAGGATTGGTTGCCTCAAGAGACCGTCGACGCGATGCAGGAGTTCCGCGTCTCGATCAAGGGGCCGCTGACGACGCCTGTTGGTGGCGGCATTCGCTCGCTGAACGTGACGCTCCGTCAGGTGCTCGATCTGTACGCGTGCATCCGCCCGGTGCGCTACTTCGAGGGCGTCGGCAGCCCGATGAAGGAGCCGGAGAAGCTCAACATCGTCGTCTTCCGCGAGAACACGGAAGACGTTTACGCCGGCATCGAGTGGCGCGCCGGATCGCCGGAGGCCGAAGCGTTGCGCGGCTTCATCGAGCGAGAGCTCGGAAAGTCGATCCGCGCGGGTTCGGCGATCGGCATCAAGCCGATGTCCGAGTTCGGTTCCAAGCGCCTCATCGACATGTCGATTCGCTACGCGCTCAAGCACTGCTTGCCCTCGGTGACGCTGATGCACAAGGGCAACATCATGAAGTTCACCGAAGGCGCGTTTCGCGATTGGGGCTACGAGCTGGCGCGTGATCGGTTTGCCGAAACGGTCGTCGCGGAAGCCGATCTGTCGAAGGGCGGCACGTCCGCCCGCGCCGATGCGGTCATCATCAAGGACCGGATTGCCGATTCGATGTTCCAGCAGCTCCTGCTGCGCCCCGATGAGTACTCCGTGATCGCCACACCGAACTTGAACGGGGACTACGTCTCCGATGCGGCGGCGGCGCAGGTCGGCGGCTTGGGCATCGCGCCCGGCGGCAATGTCGGCGACGGTGTCGCCGTGTTCGAGGCGACGCACGGCACGGCGCCGAAATACGCGAATCAAGACAAGATCAACCCTGGGAGCGTCATTCTCTCCGGTGTGATGATGTTCGAGTATCTGGGTTGGACGGAGGCCGCGACGCTCGTCGTGCGCGGCCTCGAGAACGCGATCAAGTCGAAGCGCGTCACGTACGACCTTGCGCGTCAGATGCCGGGGGCGACGGAAGTCTCGACGAGCGCGTTCGGCGATCAGATGATCAAGGGCATGACGACCTGAACTCGAAGCGCCGAAGTTGGCGCCACAACCGCCTCCTCCGTCATGACGCTATCCCTCAACGTTGCCGCGCCGAATTTCGGCACGCTCGACACACCGCTGCTTGTCGTCGCGCTGCCGAGTCCACCGGCCGTCGGCGCCGCATTGGCCGCGGCAGACGCCGCGGTTGGTGGAGCGATCAACCGCGTGATCGCTCGGCGCGACTTCCGTGGTTCGCGCGACGAAACACTCCACCTCGCCGGCGGTGACAACGGGATCCAGCGCGTGTTGCTCGTCGGCATGGGCGGCGGCACGGACCGAGCCGGAGCGCTCCGGCGGGCCGGCGCGATCGCCGGACGCCAAGCGACGCGCCTCGGGGTCGGGAAGCTTGCCTTCTTTGCCGGGCCGCTCACCGACGCCGAAGCCGAAGCGGCCAGCCTCGGCCTCGCCGCCGGATCGTGGGACTTTAAAGAACTCAAAACGGCGCCCCCGGCCGATGAGCAGCGCGCCCCGCTGAGCGAGGCCACGATTCTCGCTCCCGACGCCGCCGCCGCCGACCGAGGTGTGAGCGTGGCACGCGCCATCGCCGAGGGCCACGCGTTGGCGCGCCGCCTCGGCATGTTGCCCGGCAACGTGTGCACGCCGGACTATCTCGCCGATACGGCGCGAGACATCGCGAAACGACTGGGCATGGTAGTGACGACCCTCGACCGCGCGGCGATGACCCGCGAGAAAATGGGGTCGTTCCTCTCGGTCGCCCAAGGAACGTCGCAAGATCCGAGGCTCATCGCTCTCGAGTATCGCCGCGGTGCGAAGGGAACGCCGCCCGTGGCGCTGGTCGGCAAGGGCCTCTGCTTCGATTCCGGCGGCATCTCCATCAAGCCGGCGCAGGGGATGGAGTGGATGAAGTTCGACATGTGCGGCGCGGCCGGCGTATTGGGCGCGATGGAGGCCATCGGCCGATTGGAACTTCCAATCAACGTCGTGGGTCTGATTGGCGCGACGACGAACATGCCGTCGGGCGAAGCGGTCAAGCCGGGCGACGTTGTGCAGGCGTCGAACGGGAAGTACATCGAGATCATCAACACCGACGCCGAAGGCCGCCTCGTGCTGGCCGACGTGCTGTCGTTCGCCAGACGTTTTTCGCCCGCCGCAGTCGTTGATGCGGCGACGCTCACCGGGGCATGCGTCATCGCGCTGGGGCATACGGCGACCGGCGTGATGGGCAACGACGAAGCATTGGTGCAGGAAGTGCTAGACGCGGGAAAAAAGTCGGGCGAGCCCGGCTGGCCCCTTCCGCTGTGGGACGACTACAAAGAGCTGATCAAGTCGGACATCGCCGACGTAAAGAATTCGGGCGGCCGTCCCGCGGGGACAATTACCGCGGCGCTGTTCCTCAAGGAGTTTGCTGAAGGGTATCCATGGGTGCATCTGGACATCGCCGGAACAGCGTACACCGAATCGGATCTCGGCACCATGCCGCGCGGGCCCACCGGAGTGCCGGTGGGGACGTTCGTCGAGTTCGTTCGCGGGCGGGTGCGCTGATCGCGCGGCGCCGAGCCGTCGTTCGTTGGTGGTCGATGCTCGGCCTCGGCCTGCTGGCCGGGGCCGTTTTGCAGACGCCGTTGCGTGCCCAAGTCCGCGACACGCTGCCAAAGAAAAAGGACACGACGCTAACGGTCACGGTCCCGATCGGCCCGGAACGCGCCGACTCCTTGCTGCGCGACAGCTTGGCAAAACGCGATTCGATCCTTCGCGCGCGGATTCGCGCGGACACGATCAAGTCACCGCTGACGCATGCGCCGGCTGGCGCCGAGCTGTCCGTCGGCCGCCGACTGTCCTGGTCGCGCGATTCGCTGCTCGGAACCGGAGCCGTCACGGTCGCCGATCTGGTGGATCGCGTCGAGGGAGCGACGACGACGCGCGGCGGATGGATCGCGTCGCCCGCCGTTGGCGCGTACATCGGCGACGCGAAGCGCGTACGCGTTTTCTACGACGGCTTCGAGATGCCGGCACTCGATCCGCGCACCGGGAATGTGCTCGATCTGACGCAGGTGAGCCTGTGGACCGCCGAAGACGCGGTGGTCGAGCATGCACCCGATGAAGTGCGCGTGTATCTGCGAAGCTGGCGCGTGCGGAACACGAATCCGGAAACGCGGACCGACGTGTTCACCGGCGACCAGCAGACCAACCTGTACCGCGGTTTTTACGGGCGGCGTTTCGCGAGCGGCGCTGCGTTCCAGTTTGGCGCGCAACAGTACGGCACGACACCGCCGACGCTCTTCGGCTCGGCGAGTGACCAGACGTCGATCATGGGACGGCTCGGGCTGGCGCGCCGCGACTGGAGCATCGATGCGTACGCCGTGCGCGTCGGGCGGCATCGTGGCATCATCCTCGGCCAAACGGCCTTCGACATTACGGGCGATTCCATACCGCAGGTCGAATCCGCGCGTACCGATTCTTACGTTCGAATCGGCTTCCGCGACCCGGATGTCGACCCGTTGTGGCTGCAGCTGATGGCGGTCGGATCGTCCTACAAGTACACGGGGGTTCGTACCCTCATCATCAACAATCCGCGAACGGCCTTCGACTCGGCACTGGCGACGACGTCGCTCGACAGCGGCGCGTTCCGCTCGCAGTACATCGCCTCGGTCGGCTCGACGCGCGGGCCACTCGCGCTCACCGCCTCCGCGCGCGCGAGTTACTCCGCCGGACATTCGGCCTTTGCGCCGTCGTTTCGCGCGGTGTACCAGAGCGCGATGTTGAGCGCGATCGGATTCGCCGAGGGGAAGGGCTTCGACTCGACGAGCCGCGCCGAGGTGACGGTGCGCGTGGCGCCACTCTCGTTCGTGTCACTGCTCGGCGGTGTCGGGCGAACATCGCAAAACTTTTCTGATCATCAGACCTCGAGCACGAACTGGCTCCGCGCTGAAGGCGGGTTGCGCATCCATGATCTGTGGTTGGTCGGCGGCGTCGTCCGCCGCGACAGCGCGCTCGTTGGTCATCCTCGAGTCTTCTTCGACACCACGATCGCGCCGCTGCACGACAAACCGGCGACGGGACTCACCGCCGCGATTCGCGGTCGCGTCTGGCGTTTCATCGAAGCCGATGTGTGGGGAGTCCGCTGGAACGACACCGCGGGATTCTATCGTCCGCGCTACGAGACCCGCAGCGAGTTGTTTGTGCGCACCAACCTTCTCAATCGATTCCCGACGGGGGATTTCGGACTGAATGCGGGCGTCACTCACGAGTACCGCTCCGGCGTGACCTTCCCCTCGGAGAGCGACGCGACCGGCGTGACGAGGACCGTCGGGTATCGCACGATCTCGACTCTCCTCGAGATCCGGATTCTCACCGCGACGCTGTCGTGGCAATTCCGAAACGTTCTCGGCGAGCGCTACCAGCAATTCCCCGGGTTTGCGATGCCGAGGCAGACAAACATCTACGGCGTGCGCTGGTTCTTCTCCAATTGACAAATCTCCTTGTCACTTCGTAGGTTGGCTGCCGCGATATGATAAAGAGCATGACGGGGTTCGGGGCCGCCGACGGTGTCGTCGGGCCGACACGGGTTTCGGTCGAGATCCGGTCGGTCAATCACCGTTTTTTCAATCCGTCGATTAAACTTCCGAACGAGCTGAGCCGCTGGGAAGTCGAGGCGCGCGAAGCGCTCCGCCGCGGCGTCACGCGCGGCCATGTGACACTCACGGCGCGCGTCGAGCGACACAACGCGGACGACGCGCGCATCGACGAGGAACGGTTTGGCTCGTACGTGGAGCAAATTCGAAAGCTGCAGGAGCGGTTCGGTCTCGCGTCGGCCATCGACGCGGCGACGATTCTCCGGCTTCCCGACGTCATGGCGTCCGAGGCGGATGACGCGACCGGCACCGCCGAGGAGTTCGTCGCAATCGTCGCGCGCGCGGTCGAAGCGCTCGATCGCATGCGCGCCACCGAGGGCGCAAAGCTCGCCACGTACATCGAGGCAAGACTGGCAATCATCGCCGACGCGGTTCAGCGGATCGCCGACCGTGCGCCGCAGCGACTGATCGAACAACGCGACCGTCTCCAGACGGCGGTGCAGGAAATCGCGACCGGCGTCACGATCGACCAGCAGCGCCTGGCGCAGGAAGTCGCCTTCCTCGCCGATCGCCTCGATGTCTCCGAAGAGATCAGCCGCTTTCACGCGCACCTTGGGGCGGTCGCGTCGTCGTTAGGCTCGCCGCCCTCTGACGGCGTCGGGAAGCGCCTCGGGTTTCTCCTTCAGGAGTTGCTCCGCGAGGCGAATACGACGGGGAGCAAGGCGAATGACGCGGCCATCGTGCGCGACGTGATTTTGATCAAGGAGGAGCTCGAGCGGATCCGTGAGCAGGTGGAGAATCTCGAGTGAGCTTCGAGCGACGTCGCGAGGCGCCGGTGGCGGCGGCTGTCGGCCATTCGCCGGGGAACCCGTTCCCGGTGATCCTTTCGGCCCCGAGCGGGGGCGGAAAGACCACCATCGCGCGTCATCTCCTCGAGCGGCGGAACGACGTCGGCTACTCGGTATCCTGCACGACCCGGCAGCCGCGCCCCGGGGAGCGAGACGGCGTAGACTACCATTTCCTCAGTCGGGAACAGTTCCTCGCCAGGCGGGACGCGGGAGACTTCGCCGAGTCGGCGGAGGTCCACGGCAACCTCTACGGGACGCTCAAGGACGAGATTGCCAAGGTTCTGGCCGGCGGGCGGCACGTGGTGATGGACATTGACGTGCAAGGGGCCCGGCAGATGCGCGAAGCCTTTCCGGAAGCGGTGACGATCTTCGTCCTGCCGCCGTCCGCTGAGGTCCTGCTGGAGCGCCTGAAGCGCCGGAAAACTGAATCCCCCCAACAGCTTGTGGCCCGATTAAATTCCGCTCTGCAGGAGCTTCAGGCAGTGGATGAGTACGAATACGTTGTCGTCAACGATGATCTCGACCAGGCGGTTCGCCGCGTCGGTTCGATCGTCGACGCCGAGGTCGTCAGCCGGGAGCGAGTGCTTGGACTCCGGCTGCAAGTCGAAGCGTTGCTCCACCGGCTGCAAGCTGAAATCGACCATCAATCATCGAGCTGATACATGCGAGTCTTCACCCCCGGCGAGATCGCCAACCACGCCGCCAACAAGTATCTCGGAGTTCTCGTCGCCGCGAAGTACGCGCGCGTGCTGAACGAGTTTCCGCGCGATCGATCATCGTCGCGTGAGAAGAAGCTGACGACGCGCGCTCTCGAGGAGCTGGCGAAGGGCGAGATCGATTACCACGTCGTTCCGCGCCGTCGCGCGGAGTAGTCGCTCCATTGCCGCTGGCTGAGCCGCTGACCTCCTTCAGTCGGTAGCCAGTATGCGGCCGTACGCAAATCGTCGCGTCCTGCTCGGCGTTTCGGGTGGCATCGCGAGCTACAAGGCGGCGTGGCTGGCGCGATTGCTGACGAAGGCAGGGGCGCAAGTCGACGTCGTGATGACGCCGGCGGCTACCGAGTTCGTGGGCCCGGTAACGTTCGAGGCCCTCACGGGGCGACCCGTCCACACCGGATTGTTCGACCCGGGTCGGGCCCTCGACCACATCAAGCTCGCGCGCGAAGCCGACGCCATCGTCGTCGCTCCGGCGACGGCCGACTTCATGGCCCGCGCCGCAACAGGCCAGGCGGGCGATCTTCTTACGGCGTGTCTGCTCGCCGCCGCGTGCCCGGTGCTGCTCGTTCCGGCGATGAATGACCACATGTGGGCACACCCCCAGACGCGGCAAAATGCCGAGCATCTCCGCGAGATCGGTTACGCGCTGCTTCCGCCGGACGAAGGCATGCTTGCCGCCGGCGAAGGGAGTGGTCCGGGACGCATGCCGGAACCGGAAACGATCTTTGCGCACACCGGCCGTTTGCTCGAGAAGCGCGAAGTGTTCGCCGGCAAGCGCGTGCTCGTCACGGCCGGACCGACGCGCGAAGCGATCGATCCTGTTCGATTCATCTCGAACCACAGCAGCGGGAAAATGGGTGTCGCGCTTGCGGCCGCCGCTTGGCGGCGTGGGGCAACCGTCGATCTCGTCGCCGGTCCCCTCGCCGTGAGCGCGCCGATCGGCGTCGAGGTTCACGAGGTCGAATCGACGCAGGACATGGCCGACGCGGTTGGCAGCCGATTACCCCAGACAGACGTGCTCGTGATGGCCGCCGCGCCGGCTGATTTCCGTCCCGCCGCACGCGCCACTTCGAAAATCAAAAAGGACAAGGCACCCGACTCGATCTCCCTCGCGTCGACGCCGGACATTCTCGCGTCGACGAAATCGGCCCGATCACCGGGCTCGATCATCGTGGGGTTCGCGCTCGAGACGGACGATGTCAGCGCACACGCCCGCGCGAAACTCGCGTCGAAGGAGCTTGATTTCATCGTGGTCAATGACGCCACCGAGCCCGGCGCCGGGTTTGGCGTCGACACGAATCGTGTGACCATCATTTCGCGTGACGGCAGTGAGGAGCGCTTGCCGCTGATGAGCAAGCCGGATGTCGCCGACGCCATTCTCGATCGCGTGGAGGTCTTGCTTCGTGGACGCTAGAGAGCAGCTCAAGCGATACCTCGAGCAGCGGCGCGACATGGGCGAGACGGAGCTCGTGCTCGATGGCCTGACGGTCGACGAGGCGCTTCGAATCCTCGGTGCTCCCGCCGGCGCCCCACAGGCCGGCGATCGACGCGAAGCTGTTTCGATGCCCGCGATCGAACGCGAGGCGCCGGTCGGCGCTTCGGTTGACTGGCGCGAGACATTGCGCGCCGCCGGAGCGGCGCCGGGAGAGCTCATGTCCGCAAAGCCCGCCGAGCCCGCGCCCGCTGACCAGCCCAGCGGCGACGTGCCGTCAGGGCTAACCGTTGGAACGTCCGGTGGCGAGTTGTTCGGCGGACCGATGGCACTCCTCGATTCGCTCGACAAGCTCGCGGCGCACGTGGCGTCGTGCACGCGCTGCCCGCTCTACTCGACGGCGACGAACCCGGTGCCGGGGGAAGGGAATCCCAACGCGGACTTCATGTGCGTTGGAGAGGCTCCCGGCGCGACGGAAGATGAAACAGGCAGACCGTTCGTCGGCGCCGCTGGTCAGTTGCTGACGAAGATCCTCGGGGCGATCGATCTCAAGCGCGAGGACGTATTTATCTGCAACGTCCTCAAACATCGACCGCCTGGTAACCGGAATCCGCGACCGGAAGAGGTGACCGCGTGCGGCCCGTATCTCATCCGGCAGATTGAATTGATCCGCCCGAAAGTGATTCTGGCGCTCGGCACATTTGCCGCGCAAACCCTACTGGACACGAAGCTGTCCATCGGCAAGTTGCGGGGACAGGTGCACAGGTATTACGGTGTGCCTCTCGTAGTCACGTATCACCCCGCCGCGCTTCTCCGGAATCCGGGCTGGAAGCGCCCGACCTGGGAAGATGTCCAACTCGCCCGTCGAATACTCGATAGCACCGCACCTAGCGGCGCGTGATCCGTATCGCGATCGGCGCCCTCCGTACTCGGAGGACGCCGAGCAAGCAGTGTTGTCCGCGATGCTCATCGACCAGGACGCGGTCCTCCGCGCCGTCGAGTATGTAGACGACACGAGTTTTTACGCCGAGCGCCATCGCCGAATCTTCCGCGCGATGGTGGCGATCGCCGAACGCGGGGCCGTCGTCGATCCGCTGACGCTCTCCGAGGAGCTCGGACGACGCGGCGAGCTCGATGCATCGGGCGGGAAGGAGTACATCGGTTTCCTCGTCGACGCGGTGCCGACGGCGGCGAACATCGAATATCACGCGCAGATCGTTCGCGAGAAGGCGATCTTGCGCCGCCTCATCGAAGTCTCGACGACGATTGTGTCCGAGGCGTTCGAGGGCAAGATCACGGCGCGCGAGCTGCTCGACGATGCCGAGTCGCGGATCTTCCAGGTCAGCCAGGAGCAGACCAAGGACGGCTTCACCCGCGTCAAGGAGCTGATCTGGCCGACGATGGAGCGCATCGAGGCGCTCCAGGGCAAGGGAAGCACGGTCACCGGTGTCGCGACCGGCTTCAAGGATCTCGACGAAATGACGTCGGGTTTCCAACCCGCGGACTTGATCATCGTCGCGGCGCGACCGTCGATGGGAAAGACCGCGTTCACGCTCAACATCGCGCAGCACGCGGCGATCGAGCACAGCACGCCGATCGCCTTCTTCTCGCTGGAAATGAGCAAGGAGTCGCTGGTCCAGCGAATGCTGACGTCCGAGGCCCGCGTCGACGCGCAACGCCTTCGCAAGGGCATGCTCCGCGACGACGACTTTCCACGGCTCGCCCGCGCCGCGGGGATCCTCGCGTCGGCGCCTGTCTGGATCGACGACACGCCGGGCATCACACTCCTCGAAATGCGATCCAAAGCGCGTCGATTGCGCGCCGAAGCGGGCATCGGCATGGTCATCGTCGACTACTTGCAGCTCATGCAAGGTCCGTCGAATTCCGAGAGCCGCCAGCAGGAAGTCAGTCAGATCTCGCGCGGACTCAAGGCGCTCGCCAAGGAGTTGAACGTCCCCGTAATCGCGCTGTCACAGTTGTCGCGTGCTCCCGAGCAGCGAACCGGCGACAACAAACGCCCCCAGCTCTCCGACCTCCGCGAATCCGGCGCCATCGAGCAGGACGCGGATCTCATCATGTTCCTGTACCGGCAGGAGTTCTACGACGGGCCGACGGACAAAGATGGGAACTCGCTCGAGGGGAAGGCCGAGGTGATCGTCGGCAAGCAGCGAAACGGGCCGACCGGACTGGTGAATCTGCATTTCCATAAGCAGTACACGCGGTTCGAGAGTTATACGCAGCGCGGGTGATCGCCTGGGCGGGCTCCGGATCGAGGGCCACCCAGCCGCACCGATTTGTACCGCCAGGCAATCGAGTGGTGGTTCGTGGCCAGTGGCGTGCGCCCATTCGTGAGCCTCCCCGCTCACGAGTAACTTTCATCATGCCGAAGACGAAAACCGTCTACCGCTGCACCGAATGCGGCGCCGAGTATCCACGGTGGCAAGGACGCTGCGAGACGTGCGGCGAGTGGAACACGCTCGTCGAAGAGATCATGGCGCCAAAGGTGGCGGTGGGTGGCGGGTCGTCGCGACGGATCGCCGGCGCTCGATCGCTCGCTGAGGGCGGGAGCGTCGCTCCCACTCCGCGGCTTCGTGAAGTCCACGGGTCCGAAGCCAAGCGGTGGAAGACCGGTATCGACGAATTCGACTTCGTCTTGGGCGGCGGAATCGTCCCGGGGTCGATGATTCTCATCGGCGGTGAGCCAGGGATCGGCAAGTCGACGATCCTCCTCCAGGTCGCGGCCCGCCTCGAGGCGAACGGCCACGCGACGCTGTACGCGTCGGGCGAAGAGTCCGCGCTCCAGGTGAAGTTGCGCGCCGATCGAATATCTGAAGGCGCCGATGAGGTTTCGCTACTGAGCGAGACGAATCTCGAAACCATCCTCGCGACGTCGTCGGCCGCCGCGCCGGCCGTCCTCATGGTCGATTCGATCCAGACGGTCTTCACGGCGGATCTCGAGGGGGCGCCCGGGAACGTCGGCCAAGTGCGCGAGTGCGCCGCGCGACTCATGCGTTATGCGAAGGAAAGCGGGACGACAGTATTCGTCGTCGGCCACGTGACGAAGGGCGGCGGGATCGCGGGGCCAAAAACGCTCGAGCACATCGTCGATACCGTGCTCTACTTCGAGGGCGAGAGCACGCTCGACCACCGGCTGCTCCGCGCGACGAAAAATCGTTTCGGCAGCGTCGACGAGATCGGCGTCTTCCGGATGTCGGAGAGCGGCCTCGAGCCGGTCGCCAATCCGTCGGAATTGTTTTTGGGCGATCGGGCGAGTCATGCGTCGGGGAGCGCGGTCACGGCGCTGCTCGAGGGGACGCGTCCGGTGCTCGTCGAGATACAGGCGCTCGCCGCGAAGGCGGGCTTCGGCACGCCGCAGCGCGTCGCCACGGGCTTCGATGGACGTAAGCTCGCGCTGCTCCTCGCGGTGCTCGACAAGCGCGCCGGCCTCGCGTTCTCGCAGCTCGACGTCTTTCTCAATGTCGTCGGGGGAGTGCGGTTGCAGGAGCCGGCGGGAGATCTGGCGGTGGCCGCCGCGCTCGCGTCGAGCGTTTACGATCGTGCGCTTCCCGCCGACGCCGTGTTCATCGGCGAGGTCGGGCTGGGGGGTGAGGTGCGGCCCGTCTCGCAGGTCGAGCGGCGTGTCGCTGAGGCGGCCAACATGGGCATGCGGCGCGTCTTTCTCGCCGAGCGCGGGGTACCTCGGCGCGGCGTACGCGACGTCGAGATCGTCGGCGTGCGCACGATTCAAGATCTCTTGCAGCGGTTGTTCCCGTGAACAACCGACGCGACGTCGGCGTGGTCATCGTGGCCGGCGGCAGCAGCACGCGGACCGGCGGTCGTGAGCTCAAGCAGTTTCGCTGGGTGGCGGGACGCCCCGTCCTGTTGCACAGCCTCCAGACCTTCATGGCCCGACCGGACGTTGTCGGCGTCGTCGTCGTCTTGCCGCGCGACAAGGTTGCCGATCCGCCGCCGTGGATCTTTCAATGCGACGTCGACCGGTTGATGATCGCGCCGGGCGGCGCGACGCGAAGCGACTCTGTCTGGAACGGCCTGGAAGATCTTCCCGACGCCGCCGAGGTCGTGCTCGTGCACGACGCCGCGCGCCCGCTCGTCGACGACGCGACGATCGATCGGGTCGTCAATGAGGCGCGCGCCGGTCGCTCGGCGATCGCGGCGCTGCCGGTCGTCGACACGCTGAAGGAGGTCGACGGAGACGGGCGCATCGTCCGCACGGTCGAGCGAGAGAAGCTCTGGCGGGCGCAAACGCCGCAGGGCTTTCCACGCGAGACGATCGTCACCGCCCATCGGCGCGCGCGCGCGGAAAAGCTCTCGGCGACCGACGACGCCGCGCTGTGCGAGCGGCTGGGCATTCCCGTGGTCGTCGTCCGCGGCAGTGAGCGCGCCCTCAAGATCACCGACGACGAGGACTTTGCGCGCGCCGAGGCGCTGTTCAGAGTTCCCGAATGAGGACCGACGTCCTCTCGATTCCATTCTGGTCGCCCGAGGAAGTGGAATCGGCGATTCGGCCGGCGCTCCAACAGATCGCGGCGCGCCGGGTCCTCGCCTATCCGACGGAGACCGTCTACGGGTTCGGCGGCGGCATCGACCGGGACTCGGTGGACGCCTTGGTTCATCTCAAGAGTCGGCCGACCGGCAAACCGTTTCTGCTGCTGATCGCCGGCCCCGACATGATCGAGCGTCTCGATCTGCGATTGCCGAGTTACGCCGCGCAGTTCATCGCCCGCCACTGGCCGGGACCATTGACGCTTGTTTTGCCCGGCGGTGAGCATCGGGTCCCCGATCGACTCCGCGGCCCCGAGGGCGGCATCGCGGTGCGGTGGACGAGTCATCCCGCCGTGGCGCGTCTGATCCGCGCCCACGGCGACGCCTTGACGTCGACCAGCGCCAACCGGCCGGGGGTTCCGCCAGCCACGCGCGCCGCCGAAATTCTCTCGCAGTGGGGCGACGCCGTTGCGCGGGGTGTGCTGCGCGTTCTCGACGGCGGCGCGTTGACTCCGTCGAAGCCGTCGACGGTTGTCGACTGCACGGGACGGCAGCCTCGCGTGATTCGCCCCGGCGCGATTGCGGCGAGTACCTTGCGTGAAAGCGTACCGACACTGATCGGAGATGCATGACCGCATGAGAATTCTGTTCGTGTGTACCGGCAATACGTGTCGAAGTCCGCTCTCCGAGGCGATCGCGCGCAAGATTGCGATCGAGCGCGGGCTCACCGATGTCGAGTCGATGAGCGCCGGAACGAGCGCGCACGACGGAGCGCCGGCCAGCGATGGCGCGCTCCTCGTCGGCATGGAGCGCAACATGGATCTCGGCGGACACCGGGCGCAGACGCTCAATCGAGATCTCGTCCGCCAGGCGGATCTGATCCTCGCCATGGGGCCGCACCACCTGGAGCGAATCGAGGCGCTCGGTGGTGCAGGGCGCTCGTATTTGCTGAGCGACTATGCCTCTCATGGCGCCTCGTCGCGCCCGATCAGCGACCCGATCGGCGCGGAGCTGGATGTCTATCGGGCCACCGCGGACGAGCTCGAGGAGGAAATCCGCCGCGTTCTCGACCGGATAACCGCGGAGCGCAGCACGGGCGCTCAGTGAGCGGCGCCGCCGACGGGGAAACGCGGACGAGAATTCGTCCGCCGGTCAACGTACCCGTGCGGTTACTGCTGCTCGGCCACCCGGTCAGCCACTCGCTGTCGCCGCGCATTCAGAATGCGGCTCTCGAGGCGGCCGGAATCCGAGGAAGCTACGAGGCGCTGGACATCGCGCCCGATGCATTCGAGGAAACGCTGACGCGCCTGCGCCGGCCGCACGCCGGCGGAAACGTGACGGTGCCGTTCAAGGAGCGCGTGCACGACGCTTGCGACGAGCTGTCGCCCCTCGCACGGCGCGTTGGTGCGGTCAACACCTGGTGGGTGGACGCGGACGGACGACTGATCGGCGACAACACCGACGTTCCGGGATTCGGTGCCGCGGTGCGCGAGCTTCTCCGTGCCGACGCAGGCGGCCCGCCTCGCGACCTGACCGTCGGTGTTTTGGGCGCGGGGGGCGCCGCGGCGGCAGTGCTCGCGGCAGCGGAGTCGTGGCCCGG
>Ga0310811_10005879_pt1 | contig 15598 bp, 7 predicted proteins | sample YCmetagenome_FD_207642 | JGI IMG/M metagenome (GOLD analysis project Ga0310811, IMG submission 207642) | Soil microbial communities from experimental microcosm in Duke University, North Carolina, United States - YC | ecosystem: Engineered > Artificial ecosystem > Soil microcosm > Unclassified ...
CAGAAAAGAAAAGCAAATCAAACCATTCTACATGAAACAAATCATTATTGCATCTGTCCTTTGCATGCCGTTGATCCTGAGGGCACAGCAGCATAAGCTGGAAAAGTTATGGGAAACGGATACGGTGGTTGCCGTCCCTGAGTCTACCCTACCTGATTATCCGCAGAATATCCTATACGTCTCCCTGATCGATGGAGGGGGGTGGGATGCGGATGGAAAGGGAGGGGTGGGGAAACTTGGTCTGGATGGGCAACATTATGTTGCTGACTGGATCACCGGCCTCAATGCTCCCAAGGGGCTGGGGAGATGGGCTAACCATCTGTATGCAGCCGATATCAGCGAGGTGGTGGTGATAGACATTCAAAAAGGGAAGATCGAAAAAAAGATACCCATTGAAGGCGCCAGCGGACTGAATGATATCACCGTCGATGGCAAAGGGGTCGTGTATGTTTCGGATTCCAAGACGGGCAAGGTCCATAAAATCGAAAATGGTATTGCCTCTTTATATATGGACAATCTGCCGGGGGTCAATGGTTTGAAGTCAGTAGGCGATGATCTGTATATCCTGGCGAAGAAAGCCGTGCTGAAGGCAGATGCTTCCAAAAACATCAAGACGATCACGGACCTGCCCAATGGCGGAGACGGTATTGAGCCTGTGGGCAATGGTGATTTTATCGTGACGGAGTGGGTAGGTTATGTTTATTATGTCTATGCGGACGGGAAGAAAGAATTGCTGCTGGACACTCATCTCCAAAAGAAGAATACTGCCGATATCGGCTACGATCCGGTCGGGCATATTTTATATGTCCCGGGCTTTAATGCCAAGACGGTGACTGCTTACCGGCTTGTATTTTTATCTGGCGGCGGTCCGGCGGCGGGTGATCCCCGGGTATTGCTGATGGATGCCTCCCGGCTCGCCGAGTTGAAGAAGAAGGCGGAGCAGCAGGATGCGGCTGTATTATCCCTGGTGAGCGGGTTGCAGGCGCAGGCCGATTCATACATGAGTTTGCGGCACTCCTCCGTAATGGACAAACCTGTCGCACCTCCCAGCGGGAGCAAACACGATTATATGAGCCAGGCGCCCTATTTCTGGTACGATAGCAGCAAGCCGAAAGGGCTGCCTTATCTCCGGAGGGATGGGCAACGCAACCCCGAGATCTATACCATCACGGATCACCGGTACATGAGTGAACTGGATAATGCCTCCCGGGTATTGGCGCTGGCCTGGTATTTCACCGGCCAGGAAAAATATGCCATGAAAGCCGCCACGTTGCTGCGGCACTGGTTCCTCGATGACTCTACCCGGATGAATCCCAACCTGAACTATGCGCAGGCCGTTCCAGGCGTTAATGATGGAAGAGGGACGGGTATCATCGAGAGCATTGCGCTGACGGGGATTGCAGATGCGGCCGGGCTGCTGGAGGGATCGCGATCCTGGACAGCCGCGGACGCCGGCGCCTTACGGCAGTGGTATACGTTATACCTGGATTGGATGCTGACCAGTAAAAACGGGAAGGACGAGCATGCTGCCAGGAATAATCATGGCACCTGGTATCTGGCGCAGGCAGCAGATTTCGCGCTGTTCACCGGTGATGTGCGGAAGGCGCGGGAGCTGGCCGAAGAGGGTAAACAAAAGATGGATGAGCAGGTGGAGAAGGATGGGAAGATGCCGTTGGAGTTAGCCCGGACAAATGGGCTTGGGTACAGTACTTATAATCTGCAAGCGTGGTTTAAGCTCAGTATCCTGGCGGAGCGAACCGAAACGGATCTTTGGAATTACCGGAATAAGGAAGGCGCCGGGATCCGGACAGCCCTGGACTGGCTGGAGCCTTATGCCCTGGGGGAAAGGAAATGGGATTATCAGCAGATCAGCAGTTATAACAGGGCGGATTATTCTGCCTTGCTGCTGCAGGCGGCCACCAAGTATAAAGAATCCCGGTATCTAACGTATGCCCGGTCGGCCGGAGAGAAAAAGAATACTATTATGACAGCCTTGTTATATAGGGAATGACAATACCCAATTACCAGGGTGGAACGCCACCATCATCGGGTTAGTAAACGGCCTTCCATAACTGGAAGGCCGTTTATTTAATAAATATTGTTCTCCGATCAGTAATTTTTATGTAAATTATATTCTGATCCACCATTCTATTAAAAGCAAGCGCTAACTGCACGTCTTCCCTCCCTTTGTCTTCTTACATTCTTTTAAAAACACCTATTTATGAAAAGAAATCTACTATGTATTGTCATTGGTAGCTGGGCGTGTATTTTGTTGTCCCTAAAAACCGTCCATGCACAAGTAAAAGGAAATCCTACCTTCAGTGGCTCCGTTGCACAGCAGCCCGGGGCGCCAAAGTCATCGACCAAGTTAAGCCCGGACCTGCAAAAGCTGTCCGACCAGTACGGGCCCCATGCGAAAGCAGCTGAATCGACTAAAAAGCCAACTCCGTCCAATGATGCCCTGACCAAGTATATGCAGATCAAGGGGGATAAAGTGGTGGTGGATGTTACGGTGAAGACCGATATTTCTTCGGCCCGTGCGGAGCTACAGAAATTAGGGTTTAAAGAGAGCGCCAGTTTTGGGCGCGTCATTTCCGGGCTAATACCGATCAGCTCCCTGTCCCAGTTGGAATCAACGACTTCTATCCAGTTTGCCAAACCTGCTTACAAACCGATGCATGCAGGGAAGCCGGTGAGTGCCGTCATGCCGGGTTATATGCAATATCTACGGCGGAGTGCCGTGGCAGCCAGTCTGAAGGCGGCCTGGAAGGTACCCGCTCCGGTAATCAGCCAGGGCGACACCGCGCAGCAATCGAATATAGCCCGAAAGAAATATAAGGTAGACGGGAAAGGTGTTAAAGTGGGGATATTGTCCGACAGTTATAATAACCTGGGTGGTGCGCAGACGGGGGTATTACATGGGGAGCTGCCTGGTCCCGGCAATCCTTTTAATTACCGGAAGCCTGTGCAGGTATTGGAAGACCTTGATTCCGGCGGCACCGATGAGGGAAGGGCCATGATAGAGATCGTACACGATGTGGCGCCGGCGGCTCAGATAGCCTTTCATACGGCTGATTTCGGGCAGGCCGATTTTGCGAATGGCATTGTTCAGCTGGCGAGTACGGGCTGTGATGTAGTCGCCGACGATGTTATGTATTTTGCGGAGCCCTTCTTCCAGGATGGCATTATTGCCCAGGCCATCGATTACGTAAAAAGCAGAGGGGTTACCTATTTCTCTTCTGCCGGCAATCAGAGCATCCGGTCTTATGAGAGTGACTACCATCCAACCAACGTCGAAGCGCTGGGACCCGGTAATGGCACGGCCCATAATTTCAGCGGTCCCGGAACCCCTCCCCGTTATTTTCAGCCTATCTATATTCCACCCGGCGGGTCGCTGATCTCTTCCTTCCAATGGGATCAGTCTTCTTTTTCCGCCAGCGGGGTGGGATGTCCATCCGACCTGGATATTTATTTACTGGATACTGCCGGGAATGTGGTGGCAGCCGGCGCATCGAATAATATCGCCAGTGGCGACCCGATAGAAGTGTTTGGTTATTTTAATGATACCAAGAGCCCGACTTTCTACCTGGTGATCCTGAAGTTCGATGGACCCGATCCTACTCATCTTAAATATCTCCTTTTCAACGATGCCCTGTTCTATTTAACCGCCAATCCCATACCGGGGATCCTCTCTCCTGCCCTGGTCGGTCATGCCAAGGCGGAAGGGGCTATTGCGACGGGGGCGGCTTTTTATCTCCAGACACCCGCCTATGGGGTGACCCCTCCTGTGCTGGAGGGTTTTTCTTCTGTGGGAGGTGTAGCCAATTATTATGATGTATCGGGTAACAGGATCGCGCCATTGATCCGGAAAAAACCGGAGATCGTAGCGCCCGATGGTGGTAATACTTCTTTCTTCGACCCGTTTGGCAACGGAGATATTTCAGAGGACGCCGACACTTACCCTAATTTCTTCGGGACTTCTGCCGCCGCCCCTCATGCGGCCGGTGTAGCGGCCCTGATGATCGACGCGCAAAAATTACATACTATTACACCCAGCCAGATCAAAGGGGTATTGACCACTCATACCTATGATATGGACAATCCTTATACGACCGGGTTTGATGTGGGGTTTGATTTCGCCTCGGGTTATGGACTTATCAAGGCTGATGAGGCTGTGGGTGAAGTAAAATTCCCCAACCTGTATGTGAAGAACCTGCAGGTAAAACCTCTCTGTTCCAGCAGTCCAACGTCTGTCCGGAATTTCGATATCAGCAATCCCAATCCTTTTGAGGTAACTGTCAACTGGCTGATCGTCGGCACTTCCCAACACGGAAGTTTTACGGTTTCTCCCGGCGACACTTCCATATCAGTTAGTCCTCTCGTTTACAGGAACACCGCTCTGCCGACCATTGCCATCATTGACTGGGAGGACAATTTCGGGTTCACCCGCTTTGACCTCGCCTATGGTTCCAGCGCTACCTGTGGCAAGGATGCCGTATCGGCTATCAACAGCGATCAGCTGATCGCCGGAAAGGAAACGGGCCTGGCAACGGGCGGCAAACCGGGTAATATCGCGGAGGTATATCCGAATCCTTCTTCCACTACGTTCCGGTTGTATCTATCCACGGCCGACCAGCAGAGTACGGATATTCAGCTGTATAGTGCTGACGGGAAGGTGTTACAGGCTAAACGTGTGTACCAGGCCAATGGGGTGGTGGATATAGATGCGCACAGCTACAAAGCAGGTGTCTACTTATTGAAGGTCACGCAAGGAGGAGTTGTCAAGACGATCAAGCTGATCAAACAGTAGATTAATAAGCTTAATAAATAAAATGGCCCGCGTTTTTTGCGGGCCATTTTATTATTTATTCCGCCAGTTTTATCATAGCGGATAGCTCTTCCACGGCGGCATCATTGCCTCCTTCAAAGCCTGTCAGCCTAAATCGGATATTACCATTTTTATCAATGACAAATTTGGTAGGTATGCCTGAAACCTTAAAGTCTTCGACTACTTTATTTACGGCTGTTTGTTTATCCTTCAAATCCATCAGTACCCGGAAGGTATATTTCATGCTGTCGATGTAGGTTTTTGCATTTTGCGTGGCATCGTCTCCTTTCTCCCAGGTATGAATAAAAAGGAATTTTACAGCCGGATCATCTTTGAATTTATTGACAGCCATCTGCATGGCGGGGAAGGATGCTTTACAGGGTCCGCACCAGGTGGCCCAGAAATCCACTACGACGGTTTTCCCTTTATAGTCTGACAGAGAGACGGTGTTGCCGTCGACGTCATTTAAGGTGAAGGCTGGTGCAGGGGTGTTGATCATTTTTCCGGGTAATTCTTCCAGGATCTTTTGCACCATTTGTTTGTTGGCGGCGGCCAGGTATGCTTCATAACCCGTATCACTGCCATGAGTCTTCACATACATTTTTTTCAACTCGTCCATTATTTCCCTGTTGGCCTGGCCTGTTTTTACCAGTTCAACCAATTTGTCAAGCGCCTCCTGATAGCGGCCCCCTTCGCTCAGAATTTTTGCGTAATTACCGTTAATATTAGCTTTCGGCGTTGGAGAAGCCCCGTATGCTTTTTCCACGTATGACAGCGCTGAGTCGTATTTTTTTTGCTGGTAGTATATTACGGAAATATAGTTACAATAGCCAGGGTATCCGGAGGCAGCAAAGAGGGCGCCTTCTTCATTTTTGCGGGTGGTCCTGAAGTCGAGGGAGTTGATCGCGGCCTTTTTGAGGAGATCTAATGCTTCGTCCGGGAAACCCTGTTTCATTAATTGCATAGCCGGTCCGGCCCAGCCTTCTCCTTTCCATGCCGGGGTTTGGACCTTGCTGGCGTATTCCAGGGCCTTTTTTACGTTTTTTTCTTTTGCATAGGCGACGGCGATGTCGTTGGTAGCGTAATCATATAGGATACGGGAGCCTTCAAAATGTGCTGGTGGAAATTTCTCCATCCATTTTTTGTAGCGCGACTCCTTTGCGGCCGCGGTTTCTTCTTTGTACTGCACTTGTACTTCTTCTTGCCGCATTATTTCACCGAGGGGGAACCTGGCTTTTGCAGCTTTTGTGATTGAATCCCCCACGAGAGGTTTCTTCTCCTGGTAAAAAAACTGCCGGGCCAGCAGCCAGTCTTTTTCTTTTGGGCTGGTCAGGAGGCGGTAGGCCTTGGTATCGGTGTCCGGAGCTGCTGATTGCTGTGTTCCTTTTGGCGTTGGGGTTTGCGACAGGATAGTGGCGGAGGGGCAAATCAGAATGAACCCTAAAAGGAGTTTGTTAATTGTTGTCATGATTTAATTATTTTAATACTGTGGATTTTGAGTCATGTTGGGATTTGCGATTATTTCTGGCTGAGGTATCGGATAGAGAGCCTGGTAAGATTTCCAGGTAGACTTCTTCTCTGTCTCGGCGCTGAATACCGCATCGGTGCGGCCCGTTCTTTTCAGGTTGAACCAGCGGTCGCTCATTTCTGTGAACAGCTCTACCCATCTTTCATGCTCTAAGACTGTCAGTAGATCAGCCGGTGTTGTTGCGGGGGTGTTGGCGAGGCCGGCCCTTGTCCGGATGGCATTGATATCGTCCTGGGCGCCTGAGATATTACCTTGCCTGGCCCGCGCTTCGCTGCGGATCAGGTATTGTTCTGCCAGGCGGAACATCACATTGTATTCATTGCCGGTGACGGAGGTATTCCTATTCTTATATTTATAGGGATAATAATAGGTCTTACTATTATAGGTGATGGGTTGGGTCCAGTTAGTCTGTCTCTTATCGCCGGTCTCAAAGGAACTGGCCAGGGTATCGTAGAGGATGAAGAGGGGGACGGTACCGGAGGGTATCCAGTTTACACCCATTTGTGTTACTCCGATGACGGTGACGCCTGTATTGCCATTGTAATAAGGAGCGGCATCCTGCCAGATAGTTTCGTTGCTGGTCTTGAGAAAGACGTTGGCAAAATTGGTCTCCAGGTTAAAGAGGCCGCTGCCGATCACGCTGGTCGCTTCTGCCTCGGCTGCCGTCCAGTTGCCCCTGTATAGATATACTCTTGCCAGGAAAGCGGAGACGACATATTTGTTGATCCTTGCTTTTTCCGTAATGGTATAAGAACCGTACGTTGCCGTCAGCCTGATCTTTGCGTCCAGCAGATCTGCGACAATCTGGTCGTATACTTTAGCGGTATCTGTCCGGGGTAGTTTGGCATTGGTCAATGCATTGGTGTTGATGACCAGGGGTACGGCGCCAAAATAGTTGAGCAGGTTAAAATAGCAGTAAGCCCGCCAGAATTCACATTCGCCCAGTAGCTGGGTTTTAAAATTGGTGGTAAGGCTGGTGGTAGCGGTAAGCCCCTCTAAATTGTAATTAGCCAGGTTGATCGTTTGATAAAGCGCATTATAAATCGCACTGGTGTAATTGCCGGCAGCCAGGGTATTCGTGCGGAAAAGATCATAGCTGGAATTATTAAAATAATAGCCATCGTCTGCGGACATGGATCCGTATTGATTCAGGTTGATGATATTCGCCGTCGTGTAATACGTGTACAGAGACAAGACCGAACTAAGGGTCGTTGCCGAGTCGACAAATACTTTGTCTTCAGTGAGCTGGTTGGCCGGGGAACCGGCATCCACGTATTTTTTACAGGAAGAAAAGGCGAATACCAAAAGGAAACATCCTATTATTAAGAGCCGAAGCGGGTGTTGATATTTTTTAAACATGAGATTAGTTTTAGAATGAACAATTGAGGCCGAAGGTGATGGTACGAAGCGGGGGCATTACCATTGGCGCCTGGTTAATGACCGTAGAGGTCTCGGGATCTAAAGAGTATTTATTCTTTGTCCAGGTAAACAGGTTCTGTCCCTGCGCATAAAGTCGCAGATTGCTCATGTGCAAACGTTGGATAAATTTTGACGGCAGGTTATAGGCGAACGAAACATTCTTCAGTCTTATAAAAGAATTATCTCCCCAGTTAGCTGTAGAAGAACTGTAATAGGAATACACACTATAGGAGGTTGTAGCCCGTGGATGGGTGGTATTATCCCCTGCGTGCCGCCAGCGGTCCAGCCAATATACATTTTGGTTGCCATTGGCCAGTATACCCGGAGCGGAGCTGGGGTAGATATTCCCATAACGTCTCGTAAACTGGAAGAAGAAGCTGAGCTCAAGGCTTTTATACGTAAAGGTATTATTCAGTCCACCATAAAATCTTGGGTCCGTGTCCCCTATGACGGACCTGTCCGTGGTATAGTTGGGAACGAAGGTGAGGGTGTCTTTTGTCTGGTTGGCATACAGGGGATTCCCGGTAGCGGGGTCCACTCCTTTATACAGGAATTTCCATTGCTGGTTTAAAGACTTGCCCAATTTATAAGAACTGGCATAAAAATAAGTTGGGTCTATTGCCAGCAATTTATTCTGAGGGACGGTAAGGTTAAAGGAGCTGGTCCAGGTAAAATCTTTGGTAACGATGTTTTTGGTATTCAATTCGAATTCGAAGCCCTGGTTTTGTAACAGGGCAGGTAGATTACCTGTATACGAATTGAATCCGGCCTGTATGGCCAGGGAGATTGCACCCAGTTGATTGTTGGAGCGGTTGCGATAGTAATTGACCGTTAATAAGGCCCGGTCCTTGAAAAAGCCCAGGTCCAGTCCTACTTCCATTTTCTTGTTGGTTTCCCAATGCAGGCCGGGGTTGGCAATCCGGGAAGGATAGATCACGCTGACGCCCTGATAAGCGGAGGCCACAGAGGCGGTGGACAGCGTGGGTAAGAACTGATAATCCTGTACCTGGTCATTTCCTGTGATGCCATAGCTGGCCCTGAGCTTTCCGAAGGAAAGAAAGGGAAGGGAGTTGGCTATGAATTTTTCGTTGGTGAAAATCCAGGCGGCGCCTACAGAGCCGAAGGTGCCGAAGCGATGCCCGGAGCCGAAGCGGGAAGATCCGTCCCTTCTTATATTTCCATTGAAAATGTATTTGGAATTCCAGTCATAGGTAAGCCGGCCGAATACAGAATTGTACCGGTAGAGCGTTTGCGTAATATACCTTAGGGAATAAGAAGAAGCGCCAGCCAGGGTACCCAGGAGGCCGGGATTGCTGTAATTGCTGGCATTAATGTATTGCGTATTATTCAGCGTAGACTGCCAGGTGCCTCCGGCCAATGCCGTTAATTTCCCCTTGCTGATATTCCGGTTATAGACCAGCTGGGGTTCCGCTATATAACCTTTCTGGGTCATCGTGGAAAAAATAGCATTATTGGTCGGTGAGATGTTTGGGTTTTGAGATGTGGCAGGGGTTTGTCTGTTCTGATTCAGCGTGATGCTGGAAAAGCCCAGGTTGGTCTTCAGCTCCAGGCCGGGGAGCAGGGTATAACGTAATACGGCATTACTGATCAGGTTGTTCTTTCCGTCGATGTATTTCTGCGCCAGGTAACTCTGTGGGTTGGTAAAATTGGGATTCCAGTATAAACTGCCGTCAGCATTATAGACCGGGAGGTCGGGCGGCAGGTTATACGTAACGGCGGTGAGGTCGGAACCTATAAGATTGGATTTATCGTAGGAATAGATGACGGAAATGAGGGCATTGAATTTCCGGTCCAGGGAGCTATGTTCGGAATTGAACCGGACCGAGATCCTTTGGTCGCTCAGGTCTCCCGGGAAGACGGTGGTTTCCCGATGGTAGCCGGCTCCGAATAAAAACTTAGTGCGCATATCACCGCCGGAGACCGTGGCTTCAGCATCTGTGGTGGCTGCTGTGCCTCCCAGATATTTTTTTTGCCAGTCGGTGGTTTTGGTCGTATCCCAGGTGACCAGGTCGGGGGCATTAGCTGCGGCGGGGGTAAGGCCATCATTGACCAGGGCTTCCCTCCGGAGGGCATAGTACTGTGTCGGGCTCATCAGATCCAGAAAACGGCTGATTTTACCTCCGCCCTGGTATACGTTCAGGTCTAATTTAGTCTTTCCTGCTTTACCTTTTTTGGTAGTGATCAACACTACCCCATTGGAGCCGCGGGTGCCATAGATGGCCGTAGCGTCGGCATCTTTCAGGACATCGATCCGTTCGATATCGGAGGGATTGATCAGGCTAAAAGGGCTTATGCTGCCGTTGGCGCCGGAAGTACCATAGCTATTCAGGTCATTGTTGGCAGGAACGCCCTGATCATTGATATTAAAGGGAACTCCGTCGATTATATAAAGGGGAACGGTACCGTTGGAAATAGAGTTTTGTCCCCGTATCAACATACTTACCCTTGATCCGGGCAGGCCATTGCTCTGTATAATAACGGCACCTGCGATCCGTCCTTCCAGGGCAGCCAGGGGATTCTGTACGGGTTGTCTGGCGATGTCCTCCGAAGTGACAGAGGATACGGAGCCGGTGCTTTTTCTCCGTGTGGTAGTGCCATAGCCGATGATCTGGACCTCGTCCAACTGGCTGGTCTTAGCCTTGACCTTTATGAGCATGCTGCTGCCGTGTATGGCGATCTCGCTGGTCTCGATATTTACACCGGTCAGGATCAGAACCGTGTTGGGGCCAATCCCCTTTAAGGTAAACTCACCCCGGTCGTCCGTAGCGGTGATCATCTTTGTTCCTTTTACCATTATAGTAATGCCAGCCAGGCTATTTCCATTGTCATCCCTTACTCTTCCGACAAAGTCGCCGGGTGGCAGCGAGGAGACGGGAATATTTTCCGGGGGAGTGACCGGGCGTGGGGCTATGATGATAAATTTTTCGCTGATACTGTAGGTGAGGGGCTGTCCATTGAAGACCTGTGATAATACTTCCTCTAATGGAACGTTGACCACATTTAAATCCACGTTGGCCGTCCGGGTCATTTCTCCTTTTCCATAAATGATATGGAAGCCGCTTTGTTTTTTAATTTCGTTGAGGACTTTCTCCAGGGGGGCATTCCTCAGGTGGAGGGTTATGTTCTGGGAATACGTTTTGGCGCTCACCTGTAATATAGCCGCCAACAATAAGATCACCGTCAATTTCATACCTAACCACATTTTAGAGTCTCCGGGGGCGTGCTTCCGTATAGAATGGAGCAGCCCCTTGCCATAAGCAGTTAATTGCATAGCTTTGATTTGTTTTGGTTATTTAATAAATAGTCTGACCCGTAAAGTCCTGATTGTTTGTTGCGGTAACCGAACATTTTGCCGGAGGCGCCGTATACGCTTCCGGTTTTTTGTTGGGTACCCCTTAGTGGTGGCTCTTTTATTTCATGACAGTAATCGTTTTTCCTTCAATTTTAAAATGTACCTGCCGGGTAGCTTCCAGCAAGGTGAGTAACCGGGACAGGGTTACTTCTCTCGGGATCTCGGCCACAAACTCTTCGGTGATCTTATCCTGGTATACGATGTTGACGCCATACCATCTGGCGACCTGCCGCATGATCGTCTGAATATCTGCACCATTATAGCTGAACAGACCTTCTTTCCAGGCGAGGGTTGCCTGCATGTCCGGGTTTGGGATCAATTTCAGTCCCTCCCCTTGTTCATTCGTCCATGCCTGTGTCCCGGGTTGTAATACCAGGGACTGCGCCTGGCTGATCACTTTTACGGAGCCTTCGGCGAGGGTGGTCCGGATCTGTTGTTCGTCATCATAGGCATTGATGTTGAAATGGGTCCCCAATACCACGATCCATTCATTTTTTACTTTTACCCTGAACGGTTTAGAAGCGTTGTTCGCCACTTCAAAATAGACCTGGCCCCGAACCTCCACTTCCCTGGTATCAGTTGGGAAAGAGGTAGGAAAATGGATGCCGGATGAAGCGTCCAGCCATACTTTGGTACCGTCCGGAAGGGTCAGGCGGTATTGACCGGCGGCGGGCGTGGAGATATCGTTGTAAACAAAGGAGCCGCCTTTCGGGATTGGGGCGCCCGCATCATATAGGACCGCCCCGTCTTTTTTTATGACATGGGTATTCCCTTCTATGGCCAGGCTGCCGTTGGCTGCGTCATCCAGGACAATGGTGGAGCCATTCGAGAGTTTTAAGAGGGCTTTGTTTCCTCCCGGCTGCACATCATTTTTGAATCGCTGTGCCTGGGAGAGCGTCCCAGGAGAAGACTTCTTTTTATTGACCCAAATATAGGCCGTGCCGGCAAGGGTGAAGAGAAGGATGGCCGCTGCTGCCGTACGGGAAATCCGGAAAATGCGTCCTCTGCGGGAGGCTGGCGGCATCGGGAAGGACTGCGAAGCCAGAGTGGGCTGTGAGGCTGGGGCTGCCGGCCGGCCGGTTATTTTTTCGAGCAGTAGCTGCCTGACCTGCCGTTGCCGCTCCAGGTCGGGAGGTATTTCATATTTATCACTATTAAAGTGTGCTTCCAGCAAATTTTCCAGCTTTTCCCTGGTGTCCGGCTGATCCATCAATGCCACCAACTTCCGGGCTTCTTCCGGGCTGATGCGGTGTGTCAGCAGGTCTTCCAGTAATTCTTCCATTATTTTCTCCGGCATAGGAATTCAGTTGATTTTTGGGTGTTAGACTTACCCGTCCAGTTAAAGACGTAAAACGGGTATCTCCGTAACAGGTGTAAATGGAAAATTTTTTAAAAAAATAATAATAACCAGGTGTGCCTGGCGACAAAGGTCTTTAAAAAATTCAGGGCGAGCACGATATGCCAGCGCACGGTGGTCTTGGCTATACCCATCTTTTCAGCGATTTCCCCGTTGGTCATCCCTTCCAGGCGGCTCATCTGAAAAACCAGTTTTTGTTGCTGGGGCAGTTCCTCGATGCCTTTGAGGATCAGGAGGTAGGTCTCCTTGTATTCCAACTGCAAGCCGGGAACCTGCAGGTCTTCTTTAAGATCGGGCAGATTGCCTTCTATAAATCTGACAGCCTTTTTTCGCAGGGAGTCCACCATTTCATTTCTCGTGAGGATAAACAGATAGTTTTTAAAGCTTTTGACGGCTCTGAGCTTTTCCCTGTTGTCCCAGACTTTCAGGAAAATCTCCTGTGCATGATCTTCCGCTTCCTGGAAGTTGCTTTTGTAAGTCAGCGCCTGGGACAAAACTTTATTATAGTATCTGTCGAAAAGCCCGGAGAAGGCAGCAGTGTCGCCATCGGCTACCAGGGCCAGGAGTTCCTGTTCGGGGTAATCGGTATGTTGCTCTTTGTCATGCAAAGGGCTAAGGTACTTTATTTCGGGAAACCGGGTAACATTTATGGGCGAAACGAAAAGCGGACTCCCTGAAGAAGCCCGCTGAAGCCAGGAAAGAAATGTCGATCTTTTATTTTCAATCGGGCCAGCATCTGCTACCTTTCGCGATGCCAAAATCGGCAAACCGTACATTTTCGTCACGCAGGTAGGAGGCGTTATTGAGGCTGCGATAAATGCCCCATTTCGGCCGGACGAAGGTGGTCCCGGTACGCCACATATCGATGTTGGAATTGCTGTATGATAAAAGGACCGAGTCATCTTTGAGCCGCCGGATCGTGAGGGAATAGGTACCGGCCGTCTTGTAGATGATATGTTCTTCCGCTTCCACCCAGGCGCCTTTAAAGGGGGCGAGGCTGACAGAGAGTACGGTACCCAGGCTGGTGGCGCTGCTGGACCCGGTATGGATCACCTGCATTTTATCCGGGGTGCCATAGCGGGGTGTCAGTGTAATGAGAGGGGCGCCGTCATCGCCGTCACCAGCTTTGATCTGGTGGATATGGGTAAAGCTGGGAGAGGGTTTAAAGCCCGAGTCCAGTTTAAACTTCCAGCGGTGAACCACGCTGTCGTTCAGGAAGCCTTTCAGGCTGTCGGGAGAAGGGCCGTAGGTCTTGATCTCGTTGCGCTGGCGGTCGAAGCTGACACATCTGTCATTGTCGGGCGTAACGTGGATGGTGAACACGAAGACATATTTGTGCAGGGAACTGTCATAGGCTTCGCTGATATGTCTTCCGAAGTCAGGATGGGAACAATCCGGAACTTCTTCGGCGTTGCCGCCGAGTACGCTGTCGATGAGCTCATAGGTGTTGCCGGGGCCATTGGCGGAGAGGACGATGCCACAGTGCGGGGCCTGATCTTTCTCCTGCTGCCAGAAGAGATACAGCTTCCGGCAGGCGATGGTAGTAGTTAGAATTAAGACGCAGGCGAGGAGGTGATGCTTTTTCATGATGACAAGGTTTGATGGTTTATAATTCTTTTTTATCCGCCTGTTCCAGGTGCGTGTCCTTTATATCCTTACTCCGGGAGATGGTAAAATCCTTTACATTTTTCAGGACAAAATAAGGGGCATTGGAAGGGCGTTGTGCGATGATGTCATGTAAGTCCGCCCCGGTTACGGCATCCAGGATAAAAGCCGGTCGCTGTTCTTCACTGAGGAAGCTGACCTGTATGTCGTGTATTTTCAAATCCTTTACATGTCGTATAAAGAACCCATATGCGGGCATAGTGCCAAAACGATAAGGTTCGGGATAGTCTTTTTCAAACTCGGGGACTTCCCGGACGGCCATTTCGGCCTTGCCTCCTCCTTTATAATAAATGCGGATATTGCTCATCTGCAAGTCTTCGATCTCATGGCCCGGCAGTCCGCTGATGATAGCGCCGTGGCGGTAGTCCGCATTGTAGATTACGATGTTGCTGAGGATGATCCTGCGGCAGGCGCCGACGGGTATGGAATCCGGGCCCCTCATCCTGGCGCCCAGGCGTATGAAGATGGGGGCATTCACGATGTCGCGCATGGTAATATTGGTGATGGCGACGTCTTCCAGCAGCCCTCCGTCTACCGTCTCCAGGGCCAGGCCACGGGAGTAATCGAAGACGCAGTTTGAAATGGTGACATTCTTAAAGCCCCCGTTGGATTCCGTTCCCATTTTAATGCGGCCGGTGGTCGTACCGTCGGAATATTTTTTGTAGGTCCTTTTGAATGTCCCGTCCAGGAGTGTGCCTTCGTCATATCCGCTGACCTGACAGTTGGTGATGGTGACATTCTCCGTGGCTTTGGCGTAGCCCAGGCCAAAGGAGCTCTTGAGACAGATGCCGTCGTCAAAGGGGGAGTTGACGGTGCAGTTGGATACTCTTACATTCTTACAGCAATCTATGTCGAAGCCGTCCCTGTCCGTATCCACTTTCAGTCCATCAAGGGTGAGGTTGTCCACCCCGGTGGCCAGGATAGCAAAATGCCCGCCGTGCAGGATGGAGACGTCGCGAATGGTTACATTGTGACAAAGCTTCAGGGCGATGGTCTTGTTGCCTCCGCCTTCGGGTACGTTGGTGCTGCGGGTCAGCTCTTTTCCCCATATAAGTCCCTGGCCGAGGATGGAGATGTCGTGCAATCCTTCTCCATAGATTAAACTGTTCTTCCAGTGGCTATGTCCATAGTCCTGGTATTTGTCAAATTCATTGGGTTCGGGCTTGTCGTACCCCGTCTTGTTCACAGGAGCGGCGGCGATGAGGGCGGCACCCTGGTCGATGTACAGCGAGACATTGTTTTGCAGGCGGATGGTATAGGAGAGATAGTTACCGGCCGGAAGATAAACGGTGCCGCCGCCGGCAGTGGCCGCGGCATTGATAGCGTTGTTGATCGCCTCACCGTCTATGGTTTTTCCATCGCCTTTGGCGCCATAATTTTTTACGTTGTAGACCGGGTCGGTTGGTGTGGCGAAGGCGCGAAGGGATA
>Ga0310811_10005880_pt1 | contig 15596 bp, 13 predicted proteins | sample YCmetagenome_FD_207642 | JGI IMG/M metagenome (GOLD analysis project Ga0310811, IMG submission 207642) | Soil microbial communities from experimental microcosm in Duke University, North Carolina, United States - YC | ecosystem: Engineered > Artificial ecosystem > Soil microcosm > Unclassified ...
CGCCGAGGGCGTGATGGTGGACACCGCGACCTGGGTTCCAGACGAATCCGGTCGCTGAGGTCGCTCTAGTGTCCTGGTTCTCGGGAGTCGCTGTCTTCTCCTGAGTGTCGTTTAGCGTCTGATTCTCGGCGCAATTCACGCACGGTGCAGTTGATTCGTGCTGCCTGGGTGGCATTCATCGGTGAGGTGAATTCGTGATGCCTTGTGGAGATTTCGCGAGCGTTTGCGGTGTCGGATTTGGTTCCGGGCTCAATTCGGCCGGTGGGTCGGCGGGTGCGGAGCCACTGGTGGCCGTGTCGGGGTGGGTTCGGTGAGCCGGGCCGGGCGCATCGGGGTGTGGCTTCCAGGGCTGGCGGTCACTGTCGCGGCGGCTGCGGCGACCGCGCACGGCCTGTTTGAGGTGGCGCTGGGGTGTGGCACGCCGCGCGGAATCGCGTGGCTGTATCCGGTGATCACCGACGGACTGGCCCTGGTGGCCTACACCGCGACGAACCGGTTGCCGGGTTCGGGGCGGCGCTATGCGTGGGCCGTCGTGGTCTTGGCGGCCGGGTTGTCCGGGCTGGCGCAGGCGTCATATCTCGCAGGCGGAGTCGGTACCGCTCCGGCGGGTCTGCGGTTCGGGGTAGGGGCGTGGCCGGCGCTGGCGGCCGCGATCGCGGCGCACCTGCTGCATCTGATCGGTGGATCGGACGCTCCGGTGGCCGAGGTGTCCAGCGTTGGACGCGGTGTCCCACCGTGGGTGTCCCACCGTCCAACCGACGATGTCCCAGCTGTCCCATCGCCCGGTTCCGACGACCCTTTTGAAGATCTTGCTCGGGCTCCGGCGGCGGTCGAGTTGGGACAGCACTCCGGGGTGGGACAGCCGGTGTCCCAGGCGGTGCGGGCCCGGCTGGTGGCCGAGGCGCACGCCTACCGCACCGGCGCGCTGCCCAGCGTGCGGGAGCTCGCCGAACTCGCCGACGTCGGCCGGGGCACGGCCGACCGGGCGCTCGCGGCGCTGCGCGCGGCCGGCAACGGCTCGGGCCCGACTCCTGACGGCGCTGACGAAAGGCCGAACCAGTGATCACACACCCGAACGACCAGCACAACCCACACACGCAGCCAGTCAGATCCAGCTACTCACGATCAGTAGCCGATCCAGTTACAAGCCGTAGTACTCACCCTCAACTACTAAGACAGAAATGCCACCCACACCCAGGCATCCTGATCTGTGGGGCGCTGGCGCCTCCGGCGCATCGCGGCGCGGGCAGCCGCCCGCCAGGTCCCCGAACCACCGTGTTGTGGATCTTCACCGCCGACCGGTGGGGGTGGTCGGCGTGTTGAGCATCCGGGCCGGGCACATGGTGCGCTACTACACCGACGCAGTGGTCGAGGAGCGGGAGAACTACTACACCGGGGCGGTCGAGGCGGGGGAACCGCCGGGGCGCTGGTACGGCGCCGGCGCTGAATCCCTCGGCCTGACCGGCCAGGTGCGCGCCCAGGACATGATCGGGGTGTACGAGCGGTTCCTCGACCCCCGTGATCCGAAGTTCGCCGATGTGTCCCAGTGGGACGAGGTGTCCAACCTGGGACACGGCGGTCGCCGGTATCTGTCCGAGCAGCAGATCTACACCCAATTGCTGGCGGCCAACCCGGGCGCGGACCTCGCCCGCCGCGACGAGCTACGCGTCGAGGCTGGGCAGCGGGTGCGGCACAACGTGTCGTATCTGGACGCGACGTTCAACGTGCCGAAGTCGGTCACGGTCGCGCACACCGCGTTCGAGCACGAGCAGATCCAGGCCCACCGCGCCGGTGACACCGAACGGGCGGCTGCGTGGGGTGTGTTGAAGAAGGCGGTGGAGGATGCGATCTGGGCGGGCAACAATGCCGCCCTGGGTTACCTGGCCACGCACGCCGGGTACTCGAGGATCGGGCACCACGGCGGCGCGGGTGGGCGGTGGATCGACGCCCACGACTGGACGGTCGCCAGCTTCTTCCAGCACGACTCCCGGGAGCACGACCCGCATCTGCACATCCACAACGTGATCCTCAATCGGGTCCAGTGCTCCGACGGGCAGTGGCGGACGATGGATTCCAAGGCGGTGCATGCGTTCAGGCCGGCCGCGTCGGCGGTGGGGGACCGGGTCACCGAGGCCCACCTCGCCGCGTCGCTCGGGGTGTTGTCCGCGACCCGCCCGGACGGGAAAGCCCGGGAGCTGGTCGGGATCGATCAGACGGTGTGCGAGCTGTTGTCCTCGCGCCGGCGCGCGATCGGGGCGAAGGCCACCGAGTTGATCGCGGCGTTCGAGTCCCGGCACGGGCGGGAGCCGACGGCGTTGGAGCGTGACCGGCTCGCGCGGCAGGCGAACCTGGCCACCCGCCGCTCCAAGACCAAGGGCGAGTCGGTGGAGCAGCGCCTGGACCGGGTCCAGGCGCAGATCGCCGAGGAGCTCGGCGGTGGCCTGGGGCAGGTCGCGCAAGACGTGCTGGACATGGCCCGAACCCGGCGTGCCGAGCCGGCGCGGTGGTCGGTGCGTGAGGTGCTGGAGACCGCGCTGGCGGCGGTGCAGGAGAAGCAGGCCGCCTGGACCGCGCCGGATCTGACCCGGGAGATCTCCGACGCGCTGCCGGACAACCTGGGCACCACCGACCCGGCCGAGATCGCAGAGCTGCTCGACGAGCTGACCAGGCAGGGGCTGGAGTTGGCGGTCGCGCTCGGCACGGCCAAGCCGGGGGATGTGGCGTTGGCACGGCAGTTCCAGCTCACCGACGGCACCTCGGCGTTCCTCGCCCCGGGCCGGGCCCGGTATGCCACCCCTGGCCAGCTGCACACCGAGCGGCTGCTGGTCGCGGCCACCGCGGTGCGGGACGCCCGAGCCGCGACCACAGCGGCCGCCACCCTGTTCGTGGCGCGGCTGCGGGAGTCCGGGATCGAGCTGGGACCCGACCAGGCCGCCGTGCTGACCGGGGTGCTCACCTCCGGCGCGCAGGTCGAGTCCCTGATCGGGCCGGCCGGGGCCGGAAAGAGTTTCGTGCTGGGAGCGCTGGCCAGGGCCTGGGCCGATCCTGGCATCTGGACCACCGGTATCGACGCGGCGCCTGCAGGCCGGGTGGTGGGGTTGGCGACCAGCCAGCGCGCCGCCGAGGTCCTGCGCGGCGAGGGCCTGGCGGCGGCGAACACCGCCGCCTGGCTGGCCGCGCAAGGCCGGATCAGCCAGCGGCGGGCGAACGCCACCGACCGCGAGTGGGCCCTCGGGTCGGGGGATCTGGTGGTGATCGACGAGTCGTCGATGGCCGACACCGCCGCCGTCGCCGCTGTGTATGAGCGGGTGCGGGAGGCCGGGGCGAAGCTGCTGCTGGTCGGGGATCACCGCCAGCTCGGCGCGGTCGGCGCCGGCGGGATCGCCGAACTACTCGCCGAACGCGGCCCCTCCTACGAGCTGACCGAGGCTTCCACCACCGCTGGGAACGCACCGCCTCCCTCCAGCTACGCGCCGGAGACATCAAGGCGCTGGACGTCTATCACCGCGAAGGGCGCATCCTCGACGGCGGCGCCCTGCAGACCGCCGAGACCGCGGCCGCCCGGGGATGGCTGGCCGACACCCTCGCCGGGAAGCACTCGGTCCTGGTCGTGGACACCAACGAACAGGCCGCCCGGATCAACGCCGCCCTGCGCGCCGAACTGGTCGCCCTAGGCCGGGTCGCCGAGGCCGGTTCGCCGCTGGGCCGGGAGGGCACCACGGCCGGGGTCGGGGACATCGTGCAGGCCCGCCGGCTAGCCTGGGAGCTCGCCGGATACGCCGGCAACCCGCGCGGCCCGATCACCCGCGAGCACTACCGCGTCCTCGAGATCCGCGACGACGGTTCGATCGTCGTCGCCCCGATCGCCGCCGACGAGAAACTCGAGCGTCTGACGCTGCCGGCTCGCTATGTCGCCGAGGATCTCACCCTGGCCTACGCGGTCACTGTGCACGCCGTCGAAGGCCTGACCGTGGACACCGGGCACACCGTCACCACGGCCCGCACCTCGGCGAACGCCCTCTACCCGGCCGCCACCAGGGGCCGGGAGGCCAACCACCTCTACGTCGTCACCCGACCCGCCGCCGAGGACGCCACCCCAGGCGAAGTCGCCCGAACCCTTGCCCGCAACCCCCGCGCCGTGCTCGCCGGCATCCTCGAGACCAGCGGAAGCGAGAAATCCGCCACCACCCTGGCAGCGGAGTCTGCTGGCGAAGCGGTCTCCATCCGCACCGCTGTGGAGCGCCTGGCGGCGGTGGCCGAGGTCGCGGTGGCTGAGCGCACCGGCCGTTGGCTCGACGAACTCACCGCCACGGGCGAACTGACGATCGTCGACCGGCGCCGGCTGGCCGCCGAGGACGGCATCAACAAACTTGCCCCGGTTCTGCGGCGCATCGAACTGGCCGGCGAAAATCCTCAGGCGGCGCTCACAGCAGCGGTGACTCAGCGGTCGCTGCACGGCGCCCAGCAGATCAGCAACGTCCTGGTCCACCGCCTCACCGACCACCGCCAACTCGACCCGGTCGGGGACAGCCTGGCCGACTGGGCACCCGCCACCGACGACCCCGCCATGGCCGCCCAACTCGCCGCCATCACCGCCGCCGGCGACACCCGCCGCCGTGAACTCGGTGAACAGCTCGCCGCCGACCCGCCGGGCTGGGTGGTCGAAGCGCTCGGGCCCGTCCCATCAGACGCCGAGCCGCGCGCGGAGTGGGTCGCCAAGGCAGCCGTGGTCGCGGCGCACCGTGAACTCGTCGACCACACCGACCCGACCGATGTGCTCGGGCCAGTACCGAAGCCCGGACAGGTCGAGGCTTACGCCTCCTGGCGCGCCGCCGCCCGTGCCCTGGGCCGTGACGACGCCGGCACCGCCGAGCAGGGCATGTCCGACGGCCAGCTGCGGATGCGCATCCGAGCCTGGGAACGCGAACAGACCTGGGCACCCCGCCGGGTCGCCGACGAGCTCGCCGGGACCCTCCACACCGCCCAGAGCTACCGCCAGGACGCCGAACTCGCCACCGCCCGCGCCCAAGCCACCGCCGACCCCGCCGAACGCGACCAGCTCACCCTCGAAGCACAAGGCTGCCACTCCTTCGCCGACAGATTCGACCAGCAGGCCGAAGTCCTGCGCGGGCTCGACGACACCTACCTCAACTGGTGGGTGCACACCCTGGCCACCCGCCACGCCGCCGAAAACGCCCGAACCGAACTGGCCAACCGAGGCACCCTGCACACCCCCGAACACGAGCGCGTCACCGTCGCCGAATGGAACACCGTCCGCGAAGAAGCCGACGCCGCCGAAGACCCGCACCGCGAGATCACCGAACACGACATCCCCGACCCCGAACTCGACCGACACCACGCCGACGAGCACTCGGAGATCGACCGGGCCAAGCAACTCGTCCAACCCCCCGAGACCCTCGACCTGCGCGAGATCACCGCACACGAACCCCGGGGAGCCGACGAGAACACCGTGCGCGTCCCCACCGCCGACCAGACCACCGACGCAGTGGACCGCGCCATCCGCGCGCTGCGCGAGATCACCGCCCGGATCGCCGCCGACAACGCACGCGCCGCCGAGGAAGAACACCACGCACGAGTGATCCGCTGGCACCGCGACGACCACGCCGCCGACCACGACCTGGCCGCCGAACACGACGACGCGGGAATGGACCTCGGCTACTGACGGCAGGCCGAGACCGGCACAAGGGAACTTGGCCCTCACGGCCGGGCGCGCCGAGCGACCTCGAACGCCCCGCCTGCCGGCGGGGCACTGGGTGCCGGCCCCGAGCTTGCGCCAGCCGCCCCGCCGATGGGGCCGACACCCGGCGGAGTCAACTCGGCGGACGCAGTCCCAGAGGTGAGGATGCGCGCTGTTTGCGACCGCACACGAGTTCGGCGGAACCGCTGCGCGCCACTGCCGCCAGCTGCCGGCGCCGGCCGTCGCGGCGGGACCCCCGGGTGTCGAACGCGTAGTCGTCGAGCGGGAAGCGGTGCTGTGCCCACCAGGCGTGCAGCCCGGAGGTGGGCCGCAGGTAGGGGGAGTCGCCGTGCTCGTCGATGTAGTAGCTGTTCGATCCGGCGCAGGTCGGGGCGAGGAACATGGTGTGGCCGACCTTGCCGCGCACCGTGTCCAGGAACCGCTGTTGCGCGGCCTTGCTGATTTCGACGCGGGTGGCGCCGCGCCTGCGGGCTTCGCGCAGCACCCGCACCGCATGGGTGGTGCAGAGCTCGAAGGTGGCGAACAGCGAGGGGCCGGCGACGCCGTAGGGGCCGGGGTTGAGGAACAGGTTCGGGTAGCCGTGCACGGTGACGCCCTCGTAGGTGTGCTTGCGGTCGCGGCGCCACCGGTCGTTGAGGGGCTCGCCGCTGGTGCCGCGCAGGGCGTAGGGCACGTCGAACACCGTGAACCCGGTGGCCAGGACCAGCACGTCGATCTCGCGTTCCTCGCCGGTGACCGTGCGGATGCCGGTCGGGGTGATCCGCTCGATGCCGTCGGTGATCAGCTCGACGTTGTCGCGGAGGAACGCCGGGTAGTAGGTGTTGGAGAACGACGGGCGCTTGCAGCCGAACCCGTAGCTCGGGGTGAGCTTCGCCCGCAGCGTCCGGTCGGGTACCTGCCGGCGCAGGTGGGCGCGGCAGAGCTGCTCGACGCCCTTGACCGCGAACGGCAGTTGCTGGTGGTAGACCGCGCCGAAGGTCACCGCGGCCTCCGACAGCGCGCTGGTGGCCGCGCGCACCGACCACCGGGCCAGCGGGACGCGGTCGAACGCTGCGCGCACCAGCCGGCCCAGCTGGGCGTCGGCCTTGGGCAGCACCCAGATCGCGGTGCGCTGATAGACGTCCAGCGACTTCACCTCGGGCGCGATCGCGGGGATGACCTGCAATGCCGAGGCGCCGGTGCCGATCACCGCGACCCGCCTGCCGGTGAGGTCCAGCTCGTGGTCCCAGGCCATCGTGTAGATCGTGGAGCCGGTGAAATCGGCCAGGCCGGGGATGGTCGGCCGCTGCGCGGTGGCGAACTGCCCATGGCAGGAGAACAGGAAGCGGCCGGTCACCGTGCCCCCGTCGGCGAGCTCGAGCCGCCACAGGTGTGCGTCCTCGTCGAACCGGGCCTCGACGACCTCGGCGTTGAACCGGATCCGTTTGCGCAGCCGGTACTTGTCCGCGCAGTGTCTGGCGTAGTCGAGCAGCTCACGACCGGGCGCGTAGATGCGCGACCAGCCCGGGTTGGGCTCGAAATGGAAGCTGTAGGTGAACGACGGGATGTCCACCGCCACACCGGGGTAGGTGTTGTCCCGCCAGGTGCCGCCCACCTCGCCGGCGCGTTCCAGGATGAGGAAATCGTCGAAGCCGGCGTCGCGGAGCTTGATCGCCGCGGCCATGCCGGCGAACCCGGCGCCGACGATCAGCACCTCGTGGTCCGGTTCGATTGCGCTCATCGGAATGCCTCCGCTCATCAACCGGCCAGCCGCAGTGCCCGGTGCTTGCCGAACCGGGCCCTCGGCGTCTCCCGCAGCGCGGAAGGCAGGCGCGGCCAGGTGTTGCGGATCAGCGCGGCCGCGGCGGCGAAGCGCAACCGGTCGAACCTCGAGTAGGGCAGGTTCATGGTGCGGCGCGCGGCCGGGGGAAGCAGCGCGGCGGTGAGCAGCATCGCCTGGTCGGCCAGTAGCGGGCGCAGCACCAGGTAGACCGGCAGCGGCAGGTGCGGTGGCCTGGCCGTGCCCTTGCTGGGGAAGACGTCTGTGATGATGGCCCGGGCGACCGGGGTGTCCTCCATGACCTCGCTGCACAGGTGGTCCCAGTAGACGCAGAAGCCGTCCCAGTCCTCGGGCATGGCGCGGTCGCTGATCCCGTACTGCTGGTACCAGAGCTTGCACTCGCGGTAGAGCTGCCGTTTCTCGGCGTCGGTGAGCCGGTGGTCGAACACATCGATCATGGTGATGATCGTGTAGGTGAACACGGCGTGCGCGGCGAAGTAGAGCTCCGGGCTCAGCGCGTGGTAGCGCCGGCCGTGGTGGTCGATGCCCTTGACGTCCTGGTGGTAGTCGCGCACGCGCCGGGTCATCTGCGGGTCGTAGATGGTCTCCATGATCTGCGGGATCGAGCGCAGGGTCCGGACCCACGGCTCGGTGAAGAAGCTGGAGTGCTGCTCGATGCCGGCGGAGACCCCGGGCAGCATGTTCAGCAGCAGCCCGGTGGCGGTGGCCATCAGATAGATCCGGGAGTCCCCGGCGTAGCGCCACAGCATCGAGTCCGGCCCGAGCGCCGATGGCTGGGTGTCCACAACCTGCTGACCGTGCTCGATCGGTGTCGTGTTCGACATGGTGAGTTCCCTCCGGGTAGGCCGTGCTCGGGGCGCGCTGTGGTCCGGCTCGACGGTGCTCACCGGCGTGCCTCCGTCCGTTCCTCGATGGCGCGGATCAGTCCGCGCAGGGTCTTCGACGCGGCGGCGCGGTTGTCGATCACGACGTTCAGCGCGCCGCGCAGCAGCGAGTACAGTGCCCAGGCGCGCGGGGCGGTGGTGCTGGCAGAGCGGTTCCGGATCCCGTCGAGGAGCACGGCGGCTGCCTGGGCGGCGGAGATCCGCTGGTTGAGCGGCCACGGCATCAGCGCGTCCAGCCGGCGGCCGATCGGGTCGTCGTCGAGTGGGCGGGCCAGCGGTGTGCGCACGAAGCCGAAGTAGGCGAGGCCGGCGGTGGCGCCGGTGCCGGCGAGTTCGATGCGCAGCGCCCGGCCGAGCTGCTCCACCCCGGCCTTGCTGATCATGTATGGGGCGAGGCCCGCACCCGGGGCGAACGCGGCCGCCGAGGCGACGACCACCACATGACCCCGGTTGCGGATGACCTCGTCCAGCGCCGGGTGGACGGTGTTGAACACGCCGGTCAGGTTGATGTCGAGGACCCGGTCGAACTCCTTGGGCTCGACCGTGCGCAGCGTGCACGCCGGCGGCGCGACTCCGGCGTTGGCGACGACCACGTCGATGCGGCCGAAGTGCTCGGTGATCGCAGAGATGGCGGCGGCCATGGCCTCCCGGTCGCGGACGTCGACCGTCCGGGCGAACGCGCGGTCTCCGAACCCGGCCGCTGCCGCGTCGATCGCCGGGCCATCGACGTCGAGCAACGCCACGCGGGCGCCGTGAGCGTGCAGCAGGGTGGCGAGCGCGGCGCCGATGCCGCTGCCCGCGCCGGTGATCACGACGACCTTCTCCCGCACGTCGTAGCGGGTACCGAACAAGCCGGGCATCGCGGTCTCCTTCACAGGTCCAGGACGAGCCGGTCGTGGCCGCGGGACACGCAGATCAACATGGAGTCGGCGCGCTCCTGGTCGAGCAGCACGCTGTCCCGGTGCTCGACCCGCCCGGCCAGCACCGTGGTCTTGCACGAGCCGCAGAACCCCTGCCGGCAGGAGTACGCGACGCTCGGCACCTCCCGGCGCACCGCGGCCAGCACGCTTTCTTCGGCGCCGACCTCGACGGTGACCCCGGTGCGGCGCAACTCAGCCTCGAACGGCGTGCCCCCGACCACCGGCGGCGGGCTGAAACGCTCGGTGTGAAGCTCGCGGAGATCGCCGGTGGGGTCGAACAGCGCGCGTGCGACGTCCAGCATCGGGGGCGGCCCGCACACGTAGACCGCGTTGGACGGGCGGACGTCGGCCAGCAGCCGGGCGATGTCCGGCGGCCCGAACTCGTCGTCCGGGCGGATCGCCACGGTGCCCTCGCGCAGACTGGCGAGCTCGGCGAGGAACGGCATCGACCCACGGGTGCGGCCGAGGTAGTCCAGCCGCCACGGGACCCCGTTGGCGGCCGCGGCCCCGACCATCGGCAGGATCGGGGTGATGCCGATGCCGCCGGCCACGAACCGGTAGGAGGTCGCCTCGACCAAGCGGAAGGCGTTACGCGGGCCCCGGACCCGCAGCGGCTGACCCGCGCGCAGCGTCTGGTGGATCTCCTGGGAGCCGCCGTCGCCGTCGGGGATCAGCCGGACCGCGATGCGGTAGCCACGGGGGTCGGCGGGATCACCACACAGCGAGTACTGCCGCTGCCGTCCGGACGGCAGGACCACGTCCACGTGTGCGCCGGGTCGCCAGCGTGGCAGCGCGGCACCGTCGGGGGCCACCAGGTAGAGGCTGACCACGTCCTCGGCTTCGCGGGTGATCACGTCGATCCGCAGGTCCAGGTCGAAACCCGTGCGGCGCACCGGTGCCGGGTTGCACAGCCTCGGGGTCAGCGGGCTGTCCGCGACGAGCGCGCGGTAGCCGCGCATCACGGTCAGGAACCTCCGCAGGCCGGGGTGGACGGGAACGTCGGGCAGGGGAGTGTCGCCCCGGATCATCGGCCTCATCGCTGTGCCTCGCCGCCGGCGGCGTGCGCGGCGGGGGCGGTTGCGAGGTAGGCGATCGCCTTGTCCGGGCTGCCCATCCCGCTCGGGTGGAACCCGGGCTTGAGGTAGGGCGGGATCTCGGTCAGGAAGAAGAACGGGTTCGGGATCAGCCCGCGCCTGGCCGAGCGGAGCATCCGCAGCGGCCACGGCTTCCACCAGCGGTGCGACGGGTCGTGCCGGATCAGGTAATCGGCGACGATCAGCCAGGTCGCCAGCAACCCCATCGAGCCGATCACCGCCGTACGGGCGCGCCGGCCGTAACCGCCGTCGACGTGCTGGAACACGTCGAACAGCACGCTGCGGTGCTCCACCTCCTCGGCGCCGTGCCACCGCAGCAGGTCCAGCATCATCGGGTGCATCCGCGCCTCGTCCAGCGCCGAGGCGTCCAGCAGCCACTGGCCGACCACGGCGGTGAAGTGCTCCATGCCGGCGTAGAAGGCGAGCCGCTCGGCCAGCCACTCCTGCTCGGCCCGGCCGGTGAGCCCGTGCCCGCCGAACACGGTCCGCAGCATCTGCGAGACGTTGCGTGCCACCGGTTCGATGTCGATCCCGTGCGCGGCGAGGTGCTCGTGGTAGCCGCCGTGCGAGGCTGCGTGCATCGTCTCCTGGCCGATGAACCCGATCGCCTCCTCGCGCAGCCGCTCGTCGGTGATGTAGGGCAGCGCATCCGCGAGGCATCCGGCCATCAGCTGCTCGCCGACCGGCACCACCAGGTGCATCACATTCCAGAACTGTGTCGCGAACGGCTCGCCCGGCAGGTAGTGCAGCGGGACGTCGGTCCAGTCGAACTGGACGTTCCGCGGGCGGATGGCCAGCGCCTCGTCGTCGTATACCGCTGCGGTGTTCGGCTTCGTCGCCATGAAGAGACTGTACAATGCAACAATTAGAATTGCAATGTTGCAGTCGCAGCCACCTACCAGCTGCTAACCTGCGAACCGTGAGTACCCCGTCGACCTCAGCGCCGGCGGCGACACCGGAAGCGAGCGATCCTGTCGTCGATCGGATCCTCGATGCGGCACTGGAGCTGTTCGAGGACATCGGAATCCGCAAGACCACGATCGAGGACGTCGCTCGCCGGGCCGGCGTCGACCGGGTCACCGTCTACCGGCGGATCGGGTCCCGCGACCAGCTCGGCCAGGCGGTGGTGGCGCGGGAGGCGCGCCGTGTCTTCGAGCGGTCCGCCGACGTCATCGGCGTGGCTCAGTCCCTCGAGGATCAGGTGGTCGCCTTCTTCACCGGCCTGGCGCGGAACCTCCGGAACCACCCGCTGCTCGAGCGCCTGGTCTCCATCGAGCCCGACACCACCTTGCCCAAGGTGACTACCGAGGCATCCGGGCTCCTGGCGATGGCGGTCCACTGGGCGGTCGCAACACTGCACCAGCACGGTGACGAGCGGGTCCGCGCGATCACCGATCTCCCGGCCCGGCTGGAGATCGTTGCCCGGCTGATGCACTCCATGGTGCTCACCAAGCACGCCGTGGTGGACCTCGACACCGAGGAGCAGCTCACGGACTTCGCCCGCGCCTACGTTGTGCCGATCGTCACGGGACCATCAGCAGCGTCGTAGCGGGACCGGAGGTAGATACCGCCGAGTGAGCGACGCATCCGGAATGCGTCGATCACGTCGATGGCGAAAGAGCCTCGGGGCCAGGTCGGTACTGTGACAACTTCCAAAGGCCCGAACATCGTCGGCACGGCCCGCATGGTCCCGCTGAAGTCCCTGGCCGGACCGGACATCAGCTACTCAGCTCTGCGTCAGGCCGCCACGAGGGGCCTCTCGAGGCTGAACTCGCGTCGGACGGCGCCTGGCGCTCCAGCCGCGGGCGGTCGACGAGTACCTGGCGAGTTCGATTCCCGTTGCCCGCTCCACGCTCTGCCAGTGGAAACGCATTCGCCAAGATCGTGGATCTCGGCGACGTGGAACGAAATATGGGACGGACGCGCTGTCGTCCGTCCATGTCAGGTCGTTCCAGGACCGGCAAGACCCGGGCGAATGGTCACCTCGAGACCCTGCCGAGCGGCGCGCTGCGGGTCAGCGTCTACGCGGGGCGCGACGCCGTCAGCGGCACCTTTCCGCGCTTGTGCGAGGCGTACCAGAGATCGCCCAAGGTGGCGGCGGACACGAGGATTCCATCGCTGTCCTCGCCGTAGAGGGCCGCACGCTCTGCCTTCGCCCCGTCGAGTCCGGTGTGATCAGTTCGTCCACCGCGTCGGGCGACACGGTGTCGGCGAGGGCGCCCGCATGGCGTCCGGCGCCGGGTTTGTGCTGGGCGGGGACGAGGCGAACATGTGTGCCGGGGCGGACACCGTGTCGCGCCAACTCGGCGACCGGTCAGCGACCGGAGCTCCGGCCGCTCGTCGGAGATACTCCCGCATGCTCCGTCCACGGTCGACGCTCGTCATGCCGGCCGGAACACGGGGATGTGCTCGTCGTCTCCCCGGCGGCGGACGAAGGTGGCCCGCAGCGGCATCCCTTCGCGCAGGTCGGCCAGGGCGACGTCGACCAGCAGGGCCTCCAGCCAGGGTCCCTCGGCGAGCTCCACCCAGCCGAAGATCGTCGCCGGCCCGCCGGGATCGTCGCGGCCGGGAGGAGTGGCCGACCAGGTGATCAGGGTCGCCTCCCCGGCGGCGGGTATCCAGGTCATCTCCGTCCCGCAGCGGCGGCAGTCCCGGGCGCGGGGCGCGGCATGCTCGCCGCAGTTCGGGCAGGTCTTGATCAGTAGTTGGCGGCGGGCGGCGGCGTCGAAGAAGGGGGCCGAGGCCTCGTCGCGTCGCACGCTGATGTTCGGCATGGGCTTCCCGGGTCTCTAGCGGGGTTGGGGGCTCAGGACGACGGTGGCGTGGTGGGCCAGGATGCCGCCGTTGCCGCTGACCAGGATCACGTTGTTGTCGGCGACCTGGCGGGCACCGCCGTGGCCTCTGGCCTGGATGACCGCCTCCACCAGGGGGGTCATGCCGACGAGGTAGTAGGCCGAGAGTTGGCCGCCGCCGGTGTTGGTGGGCAGGCTGCCGCCGGGGCCGAGTGCTCCGCTGGCCGCGAGCGGGCCGCCTTCGCCCTTGGCGCAGAATCCGTAGTCCTCGAGGGTGACCAGGGTGGTGTAGGTATAGCAGTCGTAGATCTCCCGGATGGTGACCTCGGCAGGGGTGATGCCGGCCATCTTCATCGCGGTCCTGCCCGACTGGACGGCACCGGTGACCAGGCCGAAGTCGCTGCCGCGATCGAGAGCATAGCCAGGGTGTCCCTGGCCCCAACCCCACACGTAAACCGGTGGCTGGCGGAGGTCGCGGGCGCGTTCGGCGCTGGTGACGATCACCGCCGCGCCGCCGTTGCTGACCAGGCAGCAGTCGAGCAGGTGCAGCGGGTCGGAGATCATCCGCGAGTTCTGGTGGTCGGCGAGGGTGATCGGGTCGCGGAACTGGGCCTGCGGGTTGTGCCGGGCCCACTGGCGCTGGGCGACCGCGACGGCGCCGAGCTGTTCGCTGGTGGTGCCGTAGCGCAGCATGTGCCGTCGGGCGGCGAGCGCGTACTGGGCGGCGGCGGAGGTGAACCCGCTGGCCGCCCGCATGCTGGCGAACCCGGTGGCGGCGCCTCGGGTGGAGAACTTCGTCCAGGCCGCACCGGCTCCGCCGCCCCCGGTCAGCGGCGCGTCGGCGAACACACAGGCCACCGAGCTGACCGAGCCCGTTGCGACGGCCATCGAGGCGTACTCGATCATCGCACCGGCGGTCGCGCCGAAGACGTTGATCTGGGCCAGCATGCCCAGGTCGGACAGGCCGAGGGTGTCGGCCAGCCCGAGGTCGACCCCTTTCGCTAGCCCGGACATCACCAGCAGGCCGTCGATGTCGGACATCGCGAGCCCGGCGTCGGCGGCGGCCAGGCGTACGGCCTCGGCGGCGAACTGTCCGGCCGTTCGGTCGTAGACCTTGCCCACGTCGGTCAGGCCCAGCCCGGCGATCGCGGTGGTTCCCGGTGCGCCCATTCTCAACTCCCGCTCCATTGCGGCGCGCGCTTCTCGGCGAAGGCGCGCGGTCCCTCACGGGCATCCCGGGAGCGGCTGACATCGCCGGCGATGCCGTCGTGCCAGGACCACAGCTCGGGGTCGTGGACCTCTCCGTAGGCCAGGCCCTCGTAGGCCAGCCGCTTGTGAGCCTGCACCGCCAGCGGTGCGTTGGCCGCTATCCGCGCGGCCAACGCCACGGCGCTCGCCACCACCTCACCCGGGGGCACGACGTGGTTCACCAGGCCCAGACGGGCGGCGGTGGCGGCGTCGACCCGGTCCCCGACCAGCAGCATCTCCATGGCCAGCTTGAGCGGGATCTGGCGGGGGAGACGGAGCGCGCCGCCTCCGGCCGCGGTCAGGCCGCGGGTGACCTCGGGCAGGCCGAACGTGGCGGTGTCAGCGGCCACGACGAGGTCGCAGGCCAGCGCGATCTCGGTGCCGCCGCCCAGCGCCGCGCCGTTGACCGCCGCGATCAGCGGCTTCGCTACCCGGTGTCGGAACAGGACGCCGACCCCTCGGTTGCGGTCCCGGTCGGGGGACAGTGATTCGCCTCGGGCCAGTGCCTTGAGGTCGGCGCCCGCGCAGAACGTGCGGTCCCCGGCTCCGGTGAGCACCCCCACCCGCAGTGCCGGGTCGGTGTCCAGGGTCCGCAGTGCGTTCTCCAGCCCGAGGCCCAGTGCCGCGTTGATGGCGTTGTGGGCGTCCGGCCGGTTCAGGGTGATCAGCAGGACCGGGCCGCGGATCTCGGTCAGCACTTCGGGCTCGGTGGTCATGCCGCGGTCACCTGGTAGCGGATGGGGAGGCGTTTGACGCCGCCGACGATGAGTGACTGGCTCCAGGCGGGCTCGCCCGCCAGTTCCAGGTGCGGCAGCCGCCGCAGGAGTTCGGCGAACAGTAGCCGCATCTCCATCCGGGCGAGGTTCGCCCCGAGGCAGGTGTGCACTCCGAATCCGAAGGCGACCTGCCGGTTGCGGGTGCGGGTGATGTCGAACCGCTCGGGGTCGGTGAAGACGGATTCGTCGCGGTTGGCCGAGACGTAGGACAGCATCAGCGACTCACCGGCCCGGATCCGGGTGCCGCCCAGCTCGCAGTCCCGCGCGGCGGTGCGCATGAAGTGCCGGGCCGGGGTGGTCCAGCGGAGGCTCTCCTCCACGGCGCCGTCGATCAGCTCCGGGCGGCGGCGCAGCAGCTCCAGCTGCTCGGGGTGCTGCAGCAG
>Ga0310811_10005881_pt1 | contig 15595 bp, 12 predicted proteins | sample YCmetagenome_FD_207642 | JGI IMG/M metagenome (GOLD analysis project Ga0310811, IMG submission 207642) | Soil microbial communities from experimental microcosm in Duke University, North Carolina, United States - YC | ecosystem: Engineered > Artificial ecosystem > Soil microcosm > Unclassified ...
TTTTTCTGACATTTCTAACAAGCGCTTGGCATTGTTTTCCTGTCAGAAACCGAATTTTTGACAATCATCCCGACAAAAAGGACTGAAAAAATTTCAGTTTTTCCGGTTGGCACAATGGTTGGTTAGCAATTTTCAGAAGATACGATGGTATTGAATCTGGTAAATGAGTTTGTCTTTAATAGACGACCGGTTCTTCCCGATATCCGGATAAAGAAAAAAACTCAGGAATGGGTACACGTCGATAGCGGGAAAGAAAGTGATCTAAAAAATTCAAAATCATAAATTATGTCAGGTACACATCTCAAGCCACTTCACGACAGGGTTATCATTAAACCCGCGCCGGCAGAAGAAAGAACTGCCGGGGGTATTATCATTCCCGACACGGCAAAGGAAAAACCGCAGCGAGGTACAGTCGTTGCTGCGGGTCCGGGCAAAAAAGACGAGCCGGTCACCGTAAAGGAGGGCGACATCGTCCTGTATGGTAAGTATTCGGGAGCGGAGGTCAGCCTCAACGGTGAGGATCTGCTGATCGTCCGCGAAGCGGATATCCTCGCGATCCTCTAACCTATCGTGTATATTTTGTTTCGAAACCTCATTGTCTAAACAGTAAATGTTTTTACCATGGCAAAGCAACTATTCTTTGACACTGATGCAAGAAATCGAATGAAAAAAGGCGTCGATATCTTATCCAATGCTGTTAAGGTCACACTCGGTCCACAAGGGCGAAACGTGGTACTGGAAAAGAAATTCGGCGCTTCGGCGATCACCAAGGATGGCGTCACCGTAGCAAAAGAGATCGAGCTGGAAGATCCTATTGAGAATATGGGCGCCCAGATGGTGAAAGAGGTCGCCTCCAAAACAGCAGATGCAGCCGGCGATGGAACCACGACGGCCACGGTATTGGCACAAGCCATTATTTCTGAGGGCATGAAAAATGTTGCTGCCGGCGCTAATCCGATGGACCTGAAGAGAGGGATCGATAAGGCCACCGAAACGGTGGTCCGGCATCTAAAGCAGCAGTCCCAAACAGTGGGCAGTGATACTGATAAGATCCGTCAGGTCGCTACTGTTTCTGCCAATAATGATGACAACATCGGCAGTCTCATTGCAGAAGCATTTACAAAAGTCGGCAAGGAAGGAGTGATCACGGTGGAAGAAGCCAAGGGTACGGCCACCACCGTGGAAGTGGTGGAGGGTATGGAATTCGACCGGGGGTATATCTCGCCTTATTTTGTTACGAATCCCGACAAGATGGAAGCCGAATTGCAGCATCCCTATGTGCTGATCTGCGATAAAAAAATCAGCGTGATGAAGGACATGCTTCCCCTTTTGGAGAAAACTGCACAAAGCGGCCGGCCCCTGTTGATCATCGCGGAAGACCTCGATGGAGAAGCCCTGGCGACATTGGTGGTCAACAAGTTGAGGGGAACGTTGAAGGTGGCGGCTGTAAAAGCTCCCGGATTTGGCGACCGGCGCAAGGAAATGCTGGAGGATATTGCAGTGCTCACCGGGGGTGTCGTCATCAGCGAAGAGCGGGGATATAAGCTGGAGAAGGCCGATATAAGCTATCTGGGCACGGCAGATGCGGTAACCATTGACAAAGATAAGACCACCCTTATTGGCGGAAGGGGAAAGAAGGAGGACATTCAGGCGAGGGTGGGCCAGATCAAGGCGCAAATCGGATCGAGCACTTCGGATTACGATAAAGAAAAGCTGCAGGAGCGTCTGGCCAAATTGTCCGGCGGAGTAGCGGTGCTCTATGTCGGCGCCGCCACGGAAGTGGAAATGAAGGAAAAGAAAGACAGGGTGGACGATGCATTGCATGCCACCCGTGCGGCGATTGAAGAAGGGATCGTGCCCGGGGGCGGAGTTGCCTATATCCGAGCCCTTGAATCCTTAGACGGTATGTCCGGCACGAATCCCGACGAAACGACAGGGATTGCCATCGTGCGCAGGGCCATCGAGGAACCTCTCCGGCAGATTGTGCGAAATTGCGGTCTGGAAGGCAGCATTGTCGTCCAGCAGGTCCGCCAGGGGCATGATGATTACGGGTTCAATGCCCGAACAGAGCAATACGAATCCCTGCTGACAGCAGGAGTGATCGATCCCACAAAGGTAACCCGTATCGCCCTTGAAAATGCCGCTTCCATAGCCGGCTTATTATTAACGACGGAATGCGTAGTCTCCGACAGACCGAAAAAGGAAAATGTTGCCGGACCTGTCGCCCCTGCTATGGACATGGACTATTAAATAGGAAACGGCCCTTTGCCTGTGTGGTCTTCTTATGCAAGCGAATCCCATCACTCCGGAGCTATCCGTGGGTGTATGGGATTCCACTATTTCGGGATATTTTGGGAGTGACACGCTCAGAAGACCTCATGAAGGGCCTGGGCGCATTCCGAATCAGACTTTTGTAAGATGAAGATGGTTACGAAGCCTAATTTACGATATTGCATTTATTATTTTGTTTCAAATATTGTTTAATCTAAGTCTACATGTCTTTATAAGTGTTTTGTATTTTGCGGGTGCGATCTCGAAAATCAAATTATTGAATGATAAACGATTCCGCCTATAAATTGTCGGCCCGCGACCTGGAGGTCCTGATCAGTACGCTGGATGTGCAGTTCGTGTGGCTGTCGCATTGTTTGGTGAGCGCCGGCTACCGGCTGGACATGGGTGGTATCGATTTTCCGGGTATCCACTATAATATACGTGGGAAGGGGCGTCTGGTAGTTCGCGGCCAGCATTCAGTCGATCTCGAGCCCAATACACTTGTTGTGGTACCGGCGAACAGTCCTTTTACCATCGAAGTGCCGGATGGGCAACAGATGACTTCCGATCTGGAGACTGTGAACGGAAGGGATGTGGTCGAGAAAAAAAGTGAGATCTATCAGTTCGTCGCCGGTAATCCGGGGGACGCAAAGATCAATCTCATCTGTGGGTTTTTTCGGGCTTCCTATGGCCAGACCACGGACCTTTTCGAGGGATTAAATGCCCCTATCGTCGAGAAATTCAGGCGCGAGGAGCAGATCGGCACCAGACTCCGGTCGGCGGTAACGGAATTTCTGAGTCATGAAGTGGGCTCGGATGCGATGAGCGCCGCGCTACTCAAGCAGGTGATCATCCTTTTACTCCGTCGTTCGCTGTTATCGACCGGGCTCTGGGCAGAGCGTTTCCAAATACTCCGCGATCCGCGGATAGCGCGGGTGTTTGCGGCGATGGCTGCCGATCCCGGTGGTGATCATACGCTGAAGAGTCTGTCGGGGATCGCCCTCATGAGCCGTTCGGGTTTTGTAAGCGCCTTTAGCGAGATACTCGGGAAGACCCCGATGGCCGCTCTTCGTGATCTGCGGATGCGGCATGCCGCGCAGTTGTTGAAATATTCCTACCTCGATATCGACCAGGTGTCGCAGCAGTCCGGTTATGAGAGCAGAACCAGCTTTACCCGGGCGTTCAGGGAGACCTATGGTAAGTTCCCCAACGAGTACCGGGCTGAGTTCGCGAACCGTCCGGCGTAGCTGTTTTTCCGCTAAAAGAGACTGAAAGTCCAGAATTCGACGCCCAGAGTCCAAACATGGGCCAGGCCCTTGGTTGTCAGGCCAAAGCGAGCCTAACTTGCGTCCCAACAGAGGATGTTACCATGTACAAATATTTAGCGCCGCACCAACAGTATGATGAAGCAGGCGAGTCTGAGGCCAGGGACCGGTCGGCCTTGATCGATGGAATGCCCGCCGATCCGGAGATACAGGCGATCTATGGGCTGAAATAGGGAGTTGTCACCAAAATGAACGCCCGGTGTCTAATCCGGCGATGATTTATTTTACAAATGGAGCAAAAAACAATGAGTGGAGATATTTGCGGTGCGCGGGATGCAGCCCGCCCTGCGGTCGATACAGAACGATTCCGGCGGGAAGTACTGGCGGGGCTTTCTTTGGCTCAAAAGTCGCTGCCTTCGAAATATTTCTATGACGCTGAGGGAGATAAGTTATACAACAAAATAATGGAGACCAGTGAGTATTACCTCGCGCGAAGCGAGATGGAGATATTTTCCGGACGGAAGGAGGAGCTGGCTGCTGCCATCGCCGGACGGTACGGGCAATTTTCACTGGTAGAGCTGGGGCCTGGTGATGTCCGTAAATCGATCTATCTGATCTCGGAGCTTTATATGGGTCAGGTCCGATTCAATTATGTCCCGATCGATATTTCGTCGAACGTCATTTCCTTTCTGGGGTCTTCGCTGCCTCAAAGTCTGCCCGGACTGCCGGTCCTGCCGATGAACGGCGAATATCTGGAAATGCTCCGCGCATTCAATGAGAAAGAGCCGGCGATGCCGAAGGTTGTCTTGTGTCTGGGAGGAAATATCGCCAATATGCTGCCTGCGGAAACGCGGAAGTTCTGTGAGCAGTTGCGGGGTTGTATGAATCGGGGGGATCTGGCGATCATAGGCTTTGACCTGAAAAAGAATCCCCGTGTGGTCCGTGCTGCCTACAGCGATAAGGCGGGGGTGACGGCTGCTTTTAATCTGAATCTGCTGACGAGGATGAACCGGGAGCTGGGTGCGAATTTCGACGTGAAGAAATTCGATCACTACTGCAATTATGATCCGGAGAGCGGCTCGTGCAAGAGTTATCTGGTCTGTTTGGACGCGATGGAGGTGACCGTTGGGGACTCCGTGGTCCGTTGTGACAAGGATGAGTGTATCTGGATGGAGATCTCGCAGAAGTATTCGCCGGAGGAGATAACGCAGCTGGCTGAGTCCGCGGGTTTTTCTGTTGTTGAAAATATATACGACAGTAAGGGATGGTTCACGAACTCGATCTGGGTCGCGGAGTGAAATTTTTGCAAACTTAAAAATGACAGGATATGGACGATTTTAAAATACCGAACCGGCAGGACGTTTCTCCGGAGACGGAGACGATCTTCGGAAATCTGGAAAAAAAGCTGGGTTTTGTGCCTAACCAGTACAGGGCGATGGCGACCAGCGAAGGTGCGTTGAAGGGATTCCTGAATCTCCAGGACGTTCGGACGTCGTTCGGGAAAAGGGAGAAGATGGTCGTCAACCTTTTGGTGAGCCAGCTGAATGAATCGGCCTATTGTATTGCGCAGCATACGGAAGAGGCGAGGGGGTTCGACCTCAGCCCGGCAGAGATTGCGGAGGTCAGGCATGGAGGTGCGTCTTTTGACCCAAAGCTGGATGCTTTGGTTAAACTGACCAGGGAGCTGGTGGAGAAGAGGGGCAGGCCTGACAGTGAGTCGCTGGCCGCGTTCTATAAGGCCGGGTATAATTATGGTCATGTGGTCGATCTGACGGTGGCGATCGGAGAAAAGACGATCGCGAACTATATCTGCAATATCGCGCAGCCTGAGATCGATACGGTGCAGCAATTTGTGGGGGAGCAGCTGACGAAGGGGATTGTAGATCCTGTGCTGACGGGCACGACCATCTCGGATATCTGGGACTGCCTTTTGCGGGGGGATGACAATAGCGAGGATGATTCCGGGGTCGGGTTGTGTTCGGATATGACGGTGTGGGATGCGGTTAGGGCGCTCGATGGGCTGTCGCCCTGTCCTGAAGTGATCACGATCATGCATTCTCAGAGTGGTGGTTGGCGTAGGACGACCTGGAAGGAACTGATCGCTGCGGCCCGGGAATGCAATTGACTGACCTGGTGACGGCCCTTGTTGGTGGAATTAGCGGGTTGCCGGGGGGAGGACACCCAAGCCCGGCCCTGATGCAGGCCAACCCAGCAGGAAATTGCGATCATGGGGATGAAGGCCTTGCGGTCGGTGAAGGTTGTTTCGGGGAGGGGGCAGGGTTGAATACCGCAGCGTTGTCTTTGGCAAATTGCAGGAAGGTGGTGGGTGTTTCGCCAAAGAGTTTGTGTACCGTGGTGTCCACTATAGCCTGAGGGTTTCTGACCCTTTCGGCGGCCTGATCCGCCAGGGCGTCCATAAAAAAGGAGGGCAGTCCGAAGGGCGATAGCATGGCCTTTCGCTCTGTCCAGCTGACGGGGATGTAGCGGACAGGTTTGCCGGTGATGGTCGAAAGGATGTTCGCTATGTCTGCCATCGATAGCGCTTCCGGGCCGGTTATGCGAAGAGATTCGTGATAGTGCCCGCCCTGGGCCAGCAGCGTCGAGGCAATTTTGGCAACATCGCGGAGGTCGACGGGAGACATTTGAATATTCTTCAGCGGAAGGCGCAGCTCGCCTGTCTTTGCAATAGAGGGCCCTTCGCGCAGATAGGCCTGCATAAACTGGCTGGGTCGCAGATGGGTCCACTGCAAGCCGGATGCCTCGAGGTAGTCTTCGATCTGCTCGTGCTCCCGGGTAAAGCGGAAACGTTGGGGATCGTATCCCTGCTGCGACTCTTCCCCCGAAAATTTGATCACATGAGGTACACCGGACTGTTTGCAGGCGTCAATAAATGTACACTGGGTCTCCACCATCCGGTCGTTCGCTGAGGAGATGAGCAGAGCGCGCTCAACTCCGTCCAGCGCCGGCCCCAAACTATCTTTTTCGAGCATATCGCCTTCGTGCAGTTCCACACCGGGCAAATCCGCTAAAAAACTTGCTTTCGCCCTATCGCGTACCAAAGCCCGGACGGGAATTTGGCGTTCGGCCAGGTTTCGCACGATCAGCGCACCACTATTACCGGCGGCGCCGGTTACAAGGATCTTTGTCTTTTTCATGGATCAAAAATAGGTCGCGGCCGGCTGAGAGGCGGGGTGCACATTTAGCAATTCAGGGGGTTGTTTGTGCAGGTTTTGAGGGGTATTTTTGCCGGATGAAAGAGGTAACGTTCCTGATCGTCGAAGGGGTGTTGAAACCAGGTAGTCTTTTTAATGCGATAGAGGTGTTTGAAAAGGCCAATGAGTATTTGCAACAGAAAACCGGCCGGTCATTCTATTCTATCCGGCTGGCGGGAACCGATCTGGATCAGCCGGTGGTCAACGGACTATTCAGCCTGAAGGTAGAGCCGCTGGAAGCAGCGGGAAACGCTGACCTGATCATTCTGCCAGGTTTTGCGGAACAGGGCGATTACGCTATCCATAAAAGCCGCGCTGCTCTGGAATGGGTCATCGATCAATACCGGACAGGGGCGGAGGTGGCCAGCCTGTGCACGGGAACCTTTCTGCTGGCGGCCACGGGTCTGCTCGAAGGGAAGCCTTGTGCGACGCACTGGAAGGCGGAGGGCAGTTTTCGTCGGCTGTTCCCTGACCTGAAACTCCATACCAATAAGATCGTTACCGACCAGCAAGGCGTCTATACGGCCGGGGGCGCCATATCAAGCCTCAATCTTCCCCTTCATATCATCGAGAAGTACAACGGACGTGATGTGGCCATGTACTGTTCACGGGTATTGGAGATCGATATCGACCGTAATTCCCAGTCGCCCTATATTATATTCGAGGGTTTAAAGGATCATACCGATAAGGTGATCCGTGAAAGTCAGGAATTCATCGAACGGCATATCGGTGAGCGTCTGACCGTTAAGCAAATTGCAGCAGAAAGTGCGATGGACCGCGTTAATTTTTCGAGACGGTTCAAGAAGGCTACTCAGTTGTCGCCGGCGGACTATGTGCAGCGGATAAAGGTGGAAAGTGCCAAGCGGCTGTTTGAATCGACCGGCCTGCAGATAAACGAGGTGATGTATGAGGTGGGCTATGGGGACATTAAAGCGTTCAGGCAGACATTTAAGAAGATCGCGGGGATGACGCCGGTTATGTATAGGAATAAATTCAATAAAGGGGTGGGTGTTGTGAAACAGGGGAGGGTTTAGGAGTGATTTCGCAATTCGGCGGTGACTGGCAAGCAATTCATTTGCAGTTGTCTAAATGTTTTTTTGCCTGAATTCCGAAATGGTTATAACTTTTAGGGAATAAAATCCGAAATGGTTATATCTTTATGGGAATTAAAACTCAAAATGTGATAGTCCGAACTCTACAGACTGATTTGCAAAAACGGCTTTTTAAAGGTAAAGCCATTCTGCTTTTCGGCCCGCGCCAGTGCGGGAAATCCACCCTCATCGAAACAATGCTGGGAAATACGGATCATTACTATATGAATGGAGACGAAGCAGATATAAGGGAAACGCTTTCCAATACGACATCCACAAAGCTGAAAGCCATTGTTGGGAATAAGAAGGTCGTTTTTATTGATGAGGCGCAACGTATTCCGAATATCGGCTTAACACTGAAGCTTTTCACTGACCAATTAAAAGATGTTCAGGTAATCGCGACGGGCTCTTCAGCTTTCGAGTTATCCAGCCAGGTCAATGAGCCGTTAACAGGCCGCAAATACGAATACATGCTTTTTCCGTTGAGCTTCGGTGAAATGGTGCAACATCATGGTTTGCTGACTGAGAGGAGATTGATTGAACATCGTCTGCTATATGGCTATTACCCTGAAATCGTCACGAAGCAAGGGGAAGAAAAAGAACTGTTGAAATTATTGGCCGAAAGTTATTTATATAAGGATCTGCTGATCCTGGAGCAAGTTAAGAAACCGGCATTACTTGAAAAGCTGCTGAAAGCGCTGGCTCTGCAAGTTGGCTGCGAAGTGAATTACCATGAATTGGCGCAAACGATTGGTGCGGATGGTAAAACTGTCGATAGATATATTGATCTGCTGGAAAAAACCTTTGTTATATTTCGATTGCCTGCCCTGAACCGGAATGTCCGCAATGAAATTAAAAAAGGAAAGAAGGTTTATTTCTATGACTGTGGCATTCGTAATGCCGTAATCAATAATTTCAAACCATTGCAGTCCAGGACGGATGTAGGTGCTCTGTGGGAGAATTTTGTTATTGCAGAGCGGATGAAGTTCTTACGGTACCATGGCAAGGACGCCAAACAATATTTCTGGCGTACAAAACAGCAACAAGAAATCGACTTGATTGAAGAGATAGAGGATGGCATGACCGCTTATGAAATAAAATGGAATTCAAAAGAACGTGTTCGGTTTTCGCAAACATTCACTGAGAATTATCCTGTGTCGAAGACTGCTGCGATCTCCCCTGGGAATGTTGAAGAGTTTCTGATGGATGGCGGAACGGGACAAGGGTAGTAAAATGTGTCATATCCTGGAGGAGGCCCCGGTAGGCGGTTGGCGGCCAGAAAGCAGATATATTGCACAAAATACAGAAAATGTATAAATGACATTTAAAAATGCTGTACTATTGTAGTAAAGCATTGCATATGAAAAAGATCCTGCTGCTCCTTGCCGCATCTTCCCCTTTTATGAATGCGCGGTCACAATCAGCTGATTATCAAATTCGTCCCGTTAGTTTTACCCAGGTTCGTCTTACGGATTCTTTTTGGAATCCCCGTATCGAGCGGAATCGCACCGCTACTATTCCCGCGTCTTTTATGCGGTGTGAGAGTACGGGAAGGGTGCAGAACTTTGTGATGGCGGCGCTAAAGAAGGGCAGGTTCGGTACAAAATTCCCTTTTGACGATACTGATATTTACAAAACCATTGAGGGCGCTTCCTTTTCCCTGGCCGTGCATCCGGACGCGGAACTGGAGAGATATGTGGACGGCCTGATCGACACGGTGGCGAGGGCGCAGGAGCCCGATGGGTATCTGTATACGGCGAGGACGATCGACTCGCTGCATCCGCACGAGTGGTCGGGGAATGACAGGTGGGTCAAGGAGCACGAGCTGAGCCATGAACTGTATAATAGCGGTCATTTATTCGAGGCTGCCGCTGCCCACTACCTGGCGACGGGGCGCCGGAACCTGCTGGATGTCGCATTGAAGAACGCCGATCTGCTGGTACGGACGTTCGGGCCCGGCAAACGGGAGGTGGCGCCGGGGCATGAGATCGTGGAGATGGGGCTGGTGAAGCTGTACCGGATCACCGGCAGGACGGACTACCTGCAGCTGGCGAAGTTCTTTATCGACGCGCGCGGAAAGCGCGCTTATGACAAGAACAGCACCGATGAGTGGAAGAATGGAAAGTACTGGCAGGACGACAAGCCTGTCGCGGATCAGGACGACGTGGAGGGCCATGCCGTGCGGGCCATGTACCTGTATTCCGCGGTGACGGACGTGGCGGCGCTGACCGGCGACCAGCAGTATATCGCTGCGATGGACAGGCTTTGGAACAATATGGTAGACAAAAAGATGTATGTGCAGGGAGGCATCGGCGCCGTGCCGGCCGGGGAGCGATTCGGCGAGGACTATGAGCTGCCAAACGGGACCGCCTACAATGAGACCTGCGCCGCCATCGGGGACGTCTACTGGAATCAGCGGATGTTCCTGCTGCACGGCGAGTCGAAGTATATAGACCTGATGGAGAAGGTGCTTTACAACGGGATGCTGTCGGGTGTAGGGTTGGACGGAAAATCTTTCTTCTATACGAATGCGATGCAGGTGACGAATGGGTTCAGGCATGACGCCCTCGAACGGCAGCGTTCCGGCTGGTTCGAGTGTTCCTGCTGTCCGACGAATATACTGCGTCTGCTGCCTTCGCTGCCGGGTTACCTCTACGCGCAGAAAGACCGTGAGCTCTATATCAATCTCTTTGCGAGCAGCAGGGCGGCTGTGAAAATGGCCGACGGGCCGGTGGAGGTCGTGCAGGAGAACAACTATCCCTGGGACGGGCATTTGTCGTTTACGCTGAATCCGGCGTCGTCACAAACCCTGACCGTGCGGATAAGGATACCGGGCTGGGCGCGCGATGCGGCGATACCGTCTTCGCTGTATTCGTTTGTGAACAGGTCGGGCGGCGAGCCTATAATCTCTGTAAATGGAGAACGGACCCCGTATAAGATAGAGGGCGGCTATGCCGTGTTGCAGCGCGTATGGAAGAAGGGGGATAAGATCAGGATGCTGCTGGATATGCCCGTTCGGGAAGTGCGGGCCAACGACCGTGTGGGCGAAGATGCGGGCAAGGTGGCCATCCAGCGCGGTCCGTTGATGTATTGTCTCGAATGGAAGGACAATGGCGGAAGGGTCAGCGATCTTTCGCTGCCTGCAGGCGTACAACTGCAGACGGAAGCGCGCGATGGCCAGCTGGGTAAGATAACCGTGCTGAAAGGCGAAGGGATCAGGAGGGACAGCGCGACAGGTGCGACGACATCCACCGCAATTACCATGATACCCTATTATGCGTGGGCGAACCGGGGCGAGGGAGAGATGGCTGTTTGGATAAAGAAAGAGAGGCGTGCTCCCGCCGCACGGGTTTCGAAGGCGCGGCATTCGGGACCGACGGCGATCAGTCCGGACCTGTTCGGGGTCTTTTTTGAAGACATCAGCTATGCCGCCGATGGAGGACTTTATGGCGAGCTGGTGCAGAACAGAAGTTTCGAGTATGGCCCCGCCGACAGGAAAGGCTGGAACCCGCTGACTGCCTGGGAATACAGGACGGAAGGCTTTGGATACGGGAATTTAACAGTCGGGGACGCGGCGCCTTTGCACGCCAATAATCCGCATTATGTCGTGCTGACCGTCGAAGATCCGGGACAGGAAGGTATCGGGCTCACCAACGGAGGATATGACGGGATGGCATTCAGGGCCGGAGGAGTATATAATTTTTCGGCGTGGATAAGACAGCTTTCGGATGGGTCTGTGCCTGTGGAAGTGCAGCTGCGGGGTAAGAAGGGAGTTGTGCTGGGAAGGGCAGGGCTTTCGGTGCAGTCGCGCGGCTGGCAGGAATACAGGGCGGCCATACGGGTCGACGCGTCCGAAGACAGCGGGTATCTCGTGGTGCTGGCAAAGGGAAAGGGGAAGCTGGCGCTGGACCAGGTGTCGCTGTTTCCTGAACAGACGTTCAGGCGCCGAGCAAACGGGATGCGGGATGACCTGGCTCAGGCGATTGCCGACCTGCATCCGAAGTTCATGCGATTTCCCGGGGGTTGTCTCGTGCATGGGGACGGGCTGGGGAATATGTACCGCTGGAAGAATACCATCGGGCCGGCGGAGCAGCGGCTGGAACAAAAGAATATCTGGAACTACCACCAGTCGGCGGGACTGGGGTTCTTCGAATACTTCCAATTCTGCGAGGACATTGGCGCCAAGCCGGTGCCGATCGTCGCGGCGGGTGTCAGCTGTCAGAACTCGGGGGGCACCTGGCGTATCGGCGGTACGGGACAGAAGGGCATTCCAATGGACGAGATGCAGCAATATATACAGGACGTGCTCGATCTGATAGAGTATGCCAATGGCCCGGAGAGCTCGGAGTGGGGCGCGAAGCGGGCTGCCGCCGGCCACCCGGCGCCTTTCCATCTGCAATACATCGGCATCGGTAATGAGGACAGGCAGACGGATGCATTCCGTCAGCGATTCAGGATGATCTATGCGGCCGTGCACGCGAAATATCCGGACGTCACCGTCATCGGCACGGTGGGACCTTCCCCGGCCGGCGAGGACTTTGATCTCGGCTGGCAGTTTGCGGACAGCGTGTCTGTAGCCATGGTGGACGAGCACTACTACGAGAAGCCGGAATGGTTCCTTGCCAACGGGCAGCGTTATGACGGATATGACAGGAGCCGGTCGAAGGTATATGTCGGCGAATATGCGTCCTGGGGTAATACGCTGTACAACGCACTGGCGGAAGGCGCGTATATGACCTCGCTCGAGCGGAATGGCGACGTAGTGCATATGGCATCCTATGCCCCCCTGCTGGCCAATGTCCGTCACACGTCATGGAATCCCAACCTGATCTATTTTTCGAACACCGGTGTGATCAGGACCGTCAATTACTATGTGCAGCAGCTGTTTGCCGGCAATGCCGGCGATATTTTCTATCCGGGAGTCGTTGCTGTCCGGTCAGGTGATACGGCGGTGGCGACGAGTTGTGTGAAAGACAGCCGGACGGGTGATATCATCCTGAAGGTTGTACATACCGGCCCCGGCGCTCTTCGTGTGGCCGTGGACCTGACGACCGTGGGCAAAGCGGGTGGGCCCGCCAGCAGGATCCTGCTAACCGGAACTCCGGAAGCCAGGAATGACGAAGCGGCCCCGGCAACGGTGGTGCCTAAGGAAAGTAACCTCGAGGTCAGTAAAAAGTTTACGCTGGATGTACCCCCCTATTCCCTGCAGGTCATCCGGATCGGGAAAGGGAAAAAACAATAATGGCTGCGGGAATGGAGAAGAGAGAACTGATATCGGAACTGCAACGGCAGATAGCCCTCTGCGACGACATGGCGGCCTATCGCAGGCTGTGGGATACCCTGCATAAGGAGCTGTTCTATTTTTCTTATTCCATTATCAAGTCGAGAGAGACGGCCGAAGAGATCGTCTCCGATGTGTTTATCAAGCTGTGGCGAATCCGTAATGAATTGCCGGGCATCGGGAACCTTACGGTATTCCTTTATACCATCGCAAGGAATCTGTCCATCAACCATATTACCCGCAACTACAAGTATCCCAGGGTCAGTCTGGATACCATCGAAGTAAAGAACATCTCGACTTTCGACAATGCCGAAGAGCTGCTCATCACCGCGGAGATGACCAGGCGCGTCCAGCAGGCCGTAGACGGGCTTCCTTCCCAGTGCAAGCTGATCTTCCAGATGGTGCGCGAGCACGGGCTGAAGTACAGGGAGGTGGCGGCGATCCTGGATATATCCGAGCTGACGGTGCGGAATCAACTTGTCATAGCCGCCAAAAAGATCGCCGCGGCCGCGCAGCTGAATGTTCCCGCCGCGCGGACGAAGCCGAAACCGGGCTGATCAAATATCTGGTAGTCAACTATATATGTCAATGGAGCCGCGGGCTCCATTTTTATTTTTATTCCTTTTGGTACATGGTCTTCTATTTGGTGTCCTATTGATGATGGAGCACGAAAAAATATGGCACCTGCTGATCCTGAAGCTTTCAGGAGACGCCACCGGCGAAGAGCTGGCGGAATTGAATGCGTTGATTCGGCAGCACCCGGAGCTGGCTGCGCAGGCGGCGTCCGTAGAAGCCGTATGGAAAGGGAAAGGCGATGTAGAAGAAGAGCATACGGATGAGCTATTCAACAGGCATTTGCAGCGCCTAAGCGATGACACGGCGAAGGATACGCCTTTCTTTCATCGGGCGGAAGGTTTTGAAAAAGATAGCCGGTCCCGCCGGCGGGCGGGGTTGCGATGGGTGCTGGGGGCAACGGCGATCGCTGCCTGTCTCGCCGTTGTATTTCTACGCGGAGGGGTGAAGAGTGGGGCTGCGGCGGCTTCGGCAACGGGGAACTTCGTCAGTACAAAGAACGGTTCGAAGTCAAAATTGCAGCTGCCGGATGGGACGCAGGTCTGGCTGAATTCGGGCAGCAATATCTCCTATGACAATGGATTTGGTGAAAGGACGCGCGAGGTGAGGCTGACGGGTGAGGCGTTTTTCGATGTGGCGAAGGACAATGCGCGCCCATTTATCATTCATACGGCGACGGTGGACGTGACTGTGCTGGGTACGGCGTTCAACGTCCGGTCGTATCCCGAGGAAAAGATCACGGAAACTTCACTGATCAGGGGGGCGGTGGAGGTGACGCTGAAAACCAGCGCCGACAAGAAGATACTGCTAAAGCCGAACGAAAAGCTGATCGTCAGCAATGACAGCGCTGCGGTTAGCAGTGACAGCGTCCTGGTCAGGGATGTTCATCGGAAGGCGGCGGTGATGACGCTGACACAGGTGCATCACCTGAATAAGGACAGCGTGCCCTCGGAGGTATTGTGGACAAAGAACAAGCTCGTCTTCGACGGGGAGACCCTCAGCGAAGTGGCGCTGAAGCTGGAGCGGTGGTATGGGGTAAAGGTGATCATCCAGGGCGAGGAGCTGAAGAATACAGAGTTCTCGGGTGTGTTCGATGACGACAACCTGACGGAGGTGCTGTATGCGTTGCAATTGTCAGGAGGTTTCAAATATGTCATTAAGAGGAACGAGGTTATTATAATACCCTGACCGGCTATGCCGGTAGGGATCGATTGCCATAAACCAAAAACTGCTGCATATGAAAAAGACTACGTAAAAAATTAAACGGAGAATGTTTGCGGCATTCTCCGTATTCGTAAAAGGACAGTAAACAGCCGTGGGAGGCTATTTAATCTAACATTTAACTCTTGCAAAAGTATGAAAAAAACAAGACATGGATTGCCGTGCCCGGCAGCCAGGTTAACTTTCAAATATTTCCTCATGACGAAGCTTGCCATTATACTTATCGTCTGCTTTACCCTCCCGGCTGCAGCCAGCAGCTATGGCCAGGAGAATATAAGCCTGAGGCTTGACAATGTGACCATTAAGGATGTGCTGAAAGCCATCGAGGATCAGGGATCGTACCGATTCGTATACAAGACCAGCGTTCTGTCCAGGGGACAGCAGCGAACTTCGGTAGCCGTAGAGCATACGCCGCTGAAGGAAGTACTGATGCTGGTTTTGAAGAACAGCGCGCTGACCTATCGCAAGATCAACGAAAGATTGTATGTCATTATGGACTCCGTGGCCATCCGTAAGGAGGCGGAGGCGGCGCCACCGATAACGGGCAGGATCACCGACGGCGGCGGGAACCCGCTGTCTGGCGTCACGGTCCAGGAGAAGGGGTCGGGCAATGCGACTACGTCCAGAGAGGATGGCAGCTTTACGCTGACAACGGCGAAGGAGGATCCGATACTCGAATTC
>Ga0310811_10005882_pt1 | contig 15594 bp, 11 predicted proteins | sample YCmetagenome_FD_207642 | JGI IMG/M metagenome (GOLD analysis project Ga0310811, IMG submission 207642) | Soil microbial communities from experimental microcosm in Duke University, North Carolina, United States - YC | ecosystem: Engineered > Artificial ecosystem > Soil microcosm > Unclassified ...
GAAGCCTGACCGCAGCCTCCCACGCCGTGCGTGCGGCGTCGGGCTTGTCCATCGCATAGGCGATATTACCGCCTTCGAGCGCGATCGAGGCATCGTCGGGCGCAAGCTTCATCGCCTGTTGGATGTCGTCGAGCGCGCGCGGCAGCTGTCCCGCGCGGCGGGCCAGCGTGGCCGAGAGCAGCCAGCCGAGCGGATCGTCGGGGACGAGCTTGAGTGCCGCATCGAGATCCGCGCGCGCCGCTGCCTGATGGCCCAGCGCGGCATGCGCGCGACCGCGATCGAGATGCGCCTCGCCCGCCGCATCGCCGGCCAGCACGCCGGTCGCGAGCGCCGCGTCGAGCGACGTCACGGCGCGCGTCGCGTCATTGGCGGCGAGCGCGGCATTGCCCGCCTGCAGCCACAGATCGGCGGCGCGAGCATCGGCCTGGCTCATCGCCAGCTTTGCCCCGTTTTCAAACGCCGCTGCTGCCTCAAGCCACTTTTTCTGGGCGGCATAAGCCAGGCCCTCGCACTGCCGCGCGGGGACGCCGCCACCTTCGATCCGCCAGCTTTGCGCGGCGAAAACGGCTTGTGCGGGGTTCGACCGGACGAGCGTGACGCAGGCATCGTAACGGCCATCATTGGCCGGGGCGGCCGCTGCGGCGGCCAGCAAAGCGAGGATCACAGCGTCTCCAGCAACTTCTTCACCGTCGCGATCAGCAGCTTGATATCTTGCGGGCGCGACAGCCGGTGATCGCCATCTTTGATCAGCGTCACCTGCACATCGTCTGAACGCAGCCGCTGGGCGATGTCGAGCGACAGGTTCCACGGCACATCCGGGTCGGCCTGGCCGTGCAGCAGGCGGACGGGGCAATCGATCGCGATCGGCCCGCCGAGCAGGAGGTTGCGCTGTCCCGATTCCCACAGGGCATAGGTATAGGTTGTCGTGCCGCCATAGGGCGACGGTTCGGTGATCCGCCCGTCGCAAACCAGCACTGCCCGGGTCTCCGCGTCGAAATCCCATTCGGTGAAATCGGGCGCCGCCGCGATCCCGACCAAGCCGACGACCTTGTGCGGCCGCGCAAGCGCCGCGAGCAGCATCAGCCAGCCGCCCATCGACGATCCGACCAGCACGACGGGTCCGTCGATCGAATCGAGCACGCGGATGGTATCTTCGCGCCAGTGATCGAGCGTGAAGTCTTCGAACGACCCGCCACTGAGGCCGCAGCCGCGATAATCAAAGCGGACGATCGCCTGGCCCCGTTTGACGGCCCATTCGTCGAGCGCGACGGCCTTGGTGCCCGCCATGTCGCTGCCGTAGCCGGGCAGGAACAGGATCGTTGGCCCCGCGCCGGGGCGGCGATGCGCAGCAATCAGATTGTCGGGCCGGGCCTGTGCGTGCATCATGCTGGGCGGATCATATGATCCATTCGCATTCGAGCATTTGCATCGTTGCGTCGCGCTTGGCGCCGCGTTTCTGCACCATGATGGTGTGGAGGCGCTTGATCGTTTCGCTGCCCGCGGTTTCGTAAGCATTGGGTAGGATGGCGTGGACGCACGCCTTGAGGCCGCCGCCGATCATCGCCACGCCGAACGAGCCGGCCACGCGGAAATGCTCCCAATAGCCTTCGTCGACGGAGCGCGGGTGCTTCAGGAAAATGCGGTCGATCATGGCAAGCTCCTCAGCTGGTATATCCTGGTTCGCCTTCACGCGGCGCCGGATGGGCGGTGCCGTGATGGGCGGATGGGGCGGGCGGATTGGTGACGATCGGGCTTTCGGGCGGATCGAGTTGACCCTCCCATTTGGCGACGACGGCGGTGGCGACGGCGTTGCCGACCACGTTGGTGCCGGTGCGCCCCATGTCGAGGAACTGATCGACCGCGAGGATCAGCACCAGGCCGCCCTCGGGCAGGCCGAACTGCGCCATCGTCCCCGCGATGACGACGAGCGAGGCACGCGGGACGGCGGCCATGCCCTTGGACGTCAGCATCAGCGTCAGCAGCATGGTGATCTGCTGCCCCATGGTCAGCTCGATCCCGTAGAGCTGCGCAATGAAAATCGACGCGAAGGTCATGTACATCATCGAGCCGTCGAGATTGAACGAATAGCCCAGCGGCAGGACGAAGCTCGAAATGCGGTTGGGCACGCCGAACTTGTCGAGTGCCTCGAGCGTGCGCGGGTAAGCGGCTTCGGACGAGGCGGTCGAAAAGGCGAGCAGGATCGGATCGCGGATGTAGCGGATCAGTTCTCCGGCTCGGCGCCCAATGATCACGAATGCGGCGAGCAGCAGGACCAGCCACAAAACGCCAAGACCTAAGTAAAAGCTGCCGATGAACTTGCCGAAGGTGAGAAGGACGCCGAGCCCGTTGGCCGCGACCGCCTTGGTCATCGCCGCGAACACCGCGACCGGCGACACGCGCATGACGTAGTTGGTGACGGTCAGCATCACTTCGACCAGCGCGTCGATTCCGGCAATGATCGGCTTGCCCTTGTCGCCCACCGCGGTCAGCGCGACGCCGAAAAAGGTCGAGAAAATGACGATCTGCAGCATCGTCGTGTTGGCCATCGCCTCGAAGAACGATTTGGGCACCATCTCGGTGATCGTCGTGAAGATATCGACATGTTTGGCGTCGATGCCCGAACTGCCGACCGCGCGCGACAGATCGAGACCCGAATTGACGCCTGGCTGGAGCAGATTGACCATCGCCATGCCGAGCGTGAGCGAAACGAGCGTCGCACCGATGAACCAGCCGATCGTCTTTGCGCCGACGCGTCCCAGCGACGCGGTGTCGCCCATGTGGACGATGCCCGCGACGAGCGTCGCGAACACCAGCGGCCCGACGATCATCTTGATCAGCCGCAAAAAGATGTCGGTGATCATCTTGAACCACTTGTCGACCTCGGCGACCGTGTCCGGGGCCAACGTCGCGTGCATCACCGCGCCGACCAGAATGCCGGCGACCAGACCGATCATGATGTACAGTGTCAGTCGTTTGGCCATGCCCGCTCCCTTTCCCTAGGAGTTACGGGCGGCGAGCGTGTCGAGCAATCCCCGCGCGAAACTGGTCAGGCTGTCGTCACGCGCGCCCATGACGACGATGCGATCACCGGGCTGCGCGAGTTCGAGCAAGCGCACGCTGCAATCGTCGCGGCTGGCGATATGCTCGGCGCCGGGGACGTGGGCGATGAGCGCGCCGCTGCCGACGCTCTTGTCGGTCGTGCCGCCGAAATAGGCTGGGTCGCTGACGATCAGGTGGTCGCCGGGGCGCATATTGCTGGCAAAACTCTCGCCCAGTTCGCGGGCCATCAGCTTGAGCGGGCCATAGCCGTGCGGCTGAAAGAACAAGAGCAGGCGGCCGGGAAAGGCGCCGAGCGTCGCGATGGTCGCGGCGATCTTGTCCGGGTTGTGTCCGAAATCGTCGATGACGGTGACGCCGTCCGCTTCGCCGACGACTTCGAGACGGCGCGCGATGCCGCGATAGGTGGACAGTGCGGCGGCAGCTTGCGCCAGCGGGATGTCGAGCGAAACCGCGGCGGCGATGGCGGCCAGAGCGTTGGCGGCGTTGTGCTTGCCCGGCACGGCGAGGGTGATGCGGGCGGCGCTGCCGCGATGGTTTACGTCAAAGCTAATGCCGTTCGGCGATTCCTCGAGCGCACTCCCGCGCACATCCGCACCCTCGAAAAAACCGAAGCGCAAACCCGGCAGGCTGGCGCTTTCCGCATCGTCGGCATTGACCACCGGATGCTGGCTGGCGGTGACGAAATTTCCGAACAGGTTGCGCAGTTCGGGCAACGGTTTGTGATCGAGCGCGATATTGGTGACGATGCCGACGGTCGGGCGGTACAGCGCGATCGAGCCATCACTTTCATCGACTTCGCTGAGCATGACGCCGCCGCCGCCGGTGCGGCTGGCGCTGCCGAAATTGCGCATCACGGCGCCATTGACGATCGTCGGGTTGAGCCCGGCTTCGGCAAGGATCCAGCCGGTCATGCCGGTCACCGTCGATTTGCCGCTGGTTCCGCCGACTGCGACCGACACCGGCGCGGCGTTGAGCAGGCGCGCGAGCAATTCGGCGCGGGTCAGGCGCTCGAGGCCGAGTTCCTTGGCTCGCGCGATATCCGGGACGGTCTCTTCGATCGCCGCGCTGGCGACGATGATTTGCCCCGGCCGTACCCCTGAGCCGTCCTGCGGGTGCAGCGAAAACCCTGCGGCCCTGAGCGCGTCGAATTTCTCGGGCGTGCGGCCCTGGTCGTAGGCGCGATCGGAGCCTGAGACCTCCGCACCGCCCGCTTTGACGATTTCGGCGAGCGGCAGCATGCCCGATCCGCCCAGACCGACGAAGAAATAGCTTGCCATCGGGAGGCCCCTAGCGGTTTCTGGGACGATGAGGATAGCCGTTGTCGCACCGTCGAATATGCTGCCCGCCGAAGTGCCCGCACGGGTCAGCGCCATTGCCGGCCATCGCGCGGAAATCCTGTTCCACCCGCAATGTTTCCTGTCCTCGGGACATTTTGCGGGGCCAGACCAGGTGCGCGAGGACGCCTTTGTCGATGTCGCCAACGATCCCTCGTTCGACGCGGTGTGGTTTGCCCGTGGCGGTTATGGGGCAGGGCGCATCGCCGAGGCGGCAGTCGCGCGATTGGGCGAGGCGGCGCGGACCAAGACGTATCTGGGCTATAGCGACGGCGGTTTCCTTCTCGCCGGTTTGTTCAAATCCGGGATCGGGCGCGTGCTCCACGGGCCGATGCCCGCCGATGTGCGGCGTGAGGGCGGCGAGGCGGCGATCGAGCGCGCGCTCGATGCTTTGATTGCGCCCCCCCGCGCCGAACGCCCGCAATTCGCCTTCAACCTCGCTCGAGCCCGACTTTTGCGACCGCGTGCTGATGATCGAGGAGGTCGACGAGCATGCCTATCGCATCGACCGGATGCTGTTCCACGTCACCAGCCAGCCGGCGGTGCGCCGCGCTGCGGGATTGATGCTTGGCCGTTGCGAGCCGATGCCTGCCAACGATCCCGATTTCGGCCAGGAGGTCGAGGAGATCGCGCGCTATTGGTGCGAGCGGTCGCGCATCCCCTATCTCGGGCGCGCAGATATCGGGCATGACGTAAACAACGCGGTCATCCCTTTTGGCTGATTGTTAAGGCTTCGAACCTAGTTTGCACCCCGAGATTTCAGGGGAGTCTGCAAACATGTCGAAGATGTTGATGGGCTGTGCATGTGCTGGAACCGTGCTTGGGGGTATGTACCTGCACGGCGATCTTGCGGGGGGCGAGATCTACAACGTGCCGCTTCACGACGCCTATCTTCGCGCCCAAAACGTGTCCGTGCCGGGAGGGTTTGGCGCCGGGCTGATGAGCGAGAGTGCCTGCGAAATTGAACGCACCCCCGACGATTCGGTCGCCTGGGCATGCTCGCGCGACGGCAAGACCGTCGGCCGGGTCGTCGCGACTTTCCGCGAGGCCAGCCAGGGTCGCACGCGGGTGTGGATCAGCTTCAAGGCGGCCGACGCGACCGGCGAATCGGCCGCGCGCGGGCAAGGCTATATGAAGACGGTGGGCAAACCCGTGATGGGCGAAAAGGTCGCCGCGGCGATCGAGCAACGCCCCGTCAACGGCGCGGTGCTGCAGGGGGCGATGCAGGCCTATGTCATGACGCACATGGGTGACATGCAGAAGGATATTGGGGACACGTTCGCCAATGTCTCGTCGCAGATGAAGAACAACAGCAGCAGGTCAGACTCGTACGACCATGCCCAGGAAGCGGCGGGCAAACCGATGGTCGATCTCGATCACAAGAGTTCGCGCTTCCGCTAAAACTTGATGGGGATGCCTGCGCTCGCCTAAGGGCGCGGGCATGTCCGACCTGATCGATATCGCCCTGCCCGATGGTTCCGTGCGCCAGGTCGCGCGCGGCACCACGCCAGGAGAGATTGCGGCCGCGATCGGGCCCGGGCTGGCCAAGGCCGCGTTGGCCGCGCGCGTTGACGGCGAATTGCGCGATCTCGACCGGCCACTCGAAGCGGATGCCAGCCTGGCGCTGGTCACCGCGCGCGACGAGGCGGATGCGCTCGAACTTGCGCGTCACGATTACGCGCACGTCCTCGCCGAGGCGGTGCAAAACCTGTTTCCGGGCACGCAGATCACCTTCGGCCCGTCGACCGATGACGGCTTTTATTACGATTTCGCGCCAAAGGACCGTCCGTTCACCGACGAGGATCTGCCGGCGATCGAGGCAGAGATGCGCGCGGTCATCGGCCGCGACCAGAAACTCGTCCGCGAAGTGTGGGACCGCGACAAGCTGATCACCAAATGGCAGACCGAGGGGGAGAGCTTCAAGGCCGAATGGGCCGCCGAACTGCCCGCGGGTGAGGAGCTGACCGTTTATCGCTCGGGCGACTGGATGGACATGTGCCGCGGCCCGCATCTGCAGTCGACCGGTAAGCTCGATCCTAACGCTTTCAAGCTGATGCGCGTGTCGGGTGCCTATTGGCGCGGCGACCAGAACAATCCGCAGCTCAGCCGCATTTACGGCACCGGCTGGCTCAACAAAAAGCAGCTCGACGCGCATCTCGTCCGTCTCGAGGAGGCCGCCAAGCGCGACCATCGCCGCATTGGGCAGGACATGGACCTGTTCCATCTCCAGCAGGAAGCGCATGGCTCGGTATTCTGGCACCCCAAGGGCTACATGATCTGGCGCCAGCTTGAGGCCTATATGCGCCGCCGGCTCGACGCCGCGGGCTACGTCGAGGTCAAGACCCCGCAGGTCATGGACGCGCGCCAATGGGAGCAGTCCGGCCATTGGGGCAAATATCGCGAGAACATGTTCGTCATCCCTGACGAGGTGCCCAATACCGAGGACGAGGGCGAGCTCGTTTCCAAGGACGCGCAGTGGATGGCGCTGAAGCCGATGAACTGCCCGGCGCACGTTTTGATCTTCAAGCAGGGCATCAAATCGTACCGCGACCTGCCCCTGCGCATGGCCGAGTTCGGCTGCTGCCATCGCAACGAAGCGCACGGCGCGCTGCACGGCATCCTCCGGGTCCGCCAATTTACCCAGGACGACGCGCACATGTTCGTGCGCGAGGATCAACTGGTCGAGGAAGTCGCCGCGTTCTGCGATCTACTCGACAGCGTCTACAAGGACCTGGGCTTCGACAAATACGCCATCAAGCTCGCGCTGCGCCCCGACAAGCGCTTCGGCAGCGAGGAGATGTGGGACTGGTCGGAACAGTCACTGCGCGACGCGGTGGCGGCGACGGGCCGCAATACCGCGGAATGGGGCTGGGAGGAACTGCCCGGCGAAGGCGCGTTCTACGCCCCGAAGCTCGAATTCCACCTTACCGACGCGATCGGCCGGACCTGGCAAGTCGGCACGATCCAGACCGACACGGTGCTGCCCGAGCGCCTCGACGCGTCCTATGTCGGCGAAGACGGCCAGAAGCACCGCCCGGTCATGCTCCACCGCGCGATCGTCGGCACGTTCGAGCGTTTCATCGGCATCCTGATCGAGCATTATGCCGGGCGCTTCCCCCTATGGCTGGCCCCTGTGCAAGCGGTCGTTGCGACGATCGTGAGCGATGCGGACGCTTACGCCGATGACGTGATTGCCAAACTGGCGGCGGCGGGGCTGCGCGCCGAGGGCGATCTGCGCAACGAGAAGATCAACTACAAGGTGCGCGAACACTCGCTGGCCAAGGTTCCGCACCTGCTGGTCGTCGGCAAGCGCGAGGCCGAGGAGGGCACCGTCGCGGTGCGTTCGTTGGGCAGCGAGGGACAGCGGGTGATGACGGTCGAAGACGCCATCGCCTGGTTGCGCGACGAGGCGACGCCGCCGGACCTCAAGCAGCCATCGTGACGGAATCGTCACAGCCATATGGCTAATTGCGGGTGCATCTTTCGTTTTCGCGCCAAAATCCCTAAATCAGCACTGAAACCAATGCAGGAGTCTACCCTATCCCACCGCCAGTAATGATGCGCCGCCCGCTGGGGCAGCCGCCGATGCCGCTAAACGGCCCCCGCTATAACGAGTTCATCCAGTCGCCGAAGGTGCGGGTGATCGACGGCGACGGCGAAAATCTGGGTGTGATGTACACGCGCGAAGCGATGGAGCAGGCGCGCGAAGTGGGTCTCGATCTGGTCGAAGTGTCGCCCAACGCCGATCCGCCGGTCGCCAAGTTCCTCGACATCGGCAAGTTCAAGTACGAGGCGCAGAAAAAGGCGAATCTCGCGCGCAAATCGTCGAAGGCGCAGGAGATCAAAGAGATCAAGATGCGGCCGAACATCGACGATCACGATTATGACACCAAGATGAAAAAAATTCACGAGTTCATCGGTGAAGGTGACAAAGTGAAGGTCACCCTGCGCTTCCGCGGCCGCGAACTCAGCCATACTCAGCTGGGCATGAACCTGCTTATCCGCGTGCAGGGTGACGTAGCGGAAATTGCGAAGGTCGAGCAGCATCCGCGGTTCGAAGGCCGCCAGATGCTGATGGTCATCGCCCCAAAATAGCCGTTCGGGAGCTGTGGCATTAATGCCGCAGCTTGTCCGGCTTCTCCGATGCTGCGCTGCGGCAACTGTGGCGATTTTGCACATTCGCTTCTAACCTACCTGTCAAAGCGGCCCAAGAAAGCCGTAACAGGGAGGATAGGATGCGCACTTTCCAGCTGATGATGTCGGTGGCCGTCGTCGCCATCGCGACGCCCGCTCTGGCGCAGGACAACACCCCGCCGTCGACGACCCAGCCGACGGCGAGCACGGCGGCCAATGCCGATGTGGCGGATAATGCAGGCGAGATCATCGTCACCGCGACCCGCCGCGCCGACACCGTCAGCAACGTGCCGATCGCCATTTCGGCGGTGTCGGCGGCGACGCTGCAGAATTCGGGCGCGAACGATATTCGTCAGCTCAACCAGGTGGCGCCGTCGCTCTTGGTCAGCTCGACCGGTTCGGAAGCAAACGGTTCGGCGCGTATTCGCGGCATCGGCACGGTCGGCGACAATCCCGGCCTCGAAAGCTCGGTCGCCGTGTTCATCGACGGCGTCTATCGCTCGCGTTCGGGCATCGGCCTCAACGAACTGGGCGAAATCGACCGGGTAGAAGTGCTGCGCGGGCCTCAGGGTACGCTGTTCGGGCGCAACGCGTCGGCGGGCCTGATCCACATCATCTCGAAGGCGCCGAGCTTCGACGGGCTGCATTTCGGCGGCGAAGCGAGCTATGGCAATTACAACCAGATCCGCTTTTCGGGCGGGATCAACGTCCCGTTGGGTGACACGCTCGCGGCGCGCATCGACGGCGTTTATGTCAATCGTGACGGCTTCTATCACGACACGACCAACAACACCGACGTCAACGACCGCAATCGCTACTTCGTGCGCGGGCAGCTGCTGTTCCAGCCGACCGACGATTTGAAGGTCCGCATCATCGGCGATTACACGCACCGCAACGAAAAGTGCTGCGCCGCCGTGTATGTCAGCCGCGACACCAACGGGTTCATCGGCAATCTGAACGAACCGTCGACGCCGCTGGCGCCGCTCTCGGCGAACGGTAACAACATCATCAACGTGCTGCGCGATCTCGGCCAGCCGCTGAGCCGGTTCCAAAACCCCTATAGCCGGCAAATCTCGGTTTCGCCGGGACGGAGCTTTGCCGGCGTGACGCGCGATGGCGGCATTTCCGGCGAGATCAATTATGACTTCGGCGGCGCGAACATCACGTCGATCACCGCTTATCGCGACTATAAGTCCGATCAGGGATCAGACACCGATTATTCGAGCGTCGACATCCTGTACCGGGCGCCGGGCCGCAACGGCTCGTACCGCCAGTTCAAGACGTTCAGCCAGGAACTGCGACTGCAGGGATCGCTGTTCGACGACAAGCTCGACTGGCTGGTCGGCGGCTATTTCGCCGACGAAAAGCTGCGGGTGGCCGACAATCTTCGCTTCGGCAGCCAATATGGCCGCTTCGCCACCTGCCGCATCATTTCGGGTGGCGGGTTGGCCGGCCTCTACTCGCCGACGAGCCCCGGCTGCGTGATTCCCGGCGTCGGCCAGGCCACGATCGGCGGCGCCAGCGGCCCGATCAGCGCCGCAGACGTCGTCAACGGGTTCGCCTTGCTCGACTCGCTGAACGACAAGGGTTCGACCAGCGACCGCTACAACCAGAACAGCCGCAACTTCGCGGTGTTCACGCACAACATCTTCCACTTGACCGACACCCTCTCGATCACCCTCGGCGCGCGCTACACGACCGAGCGCAAGACGTTCAACGCGACGTTCGGCAACGACAACACGGTCTGCCCGGCGCTTCAGGCGTCCTTGCTCGACGATGCCACCAACCCGGCGACCACGGCAACGGCGCGCGCGCTCGCCGGCGCGTTGATCGGCCTCGGCTGCCAGGGCAACTCGACCGCCGAACTGAACGGCGTCTCGGTCAACAGCCGCCGCAAAGAGCACAAGTTCACCGGCACCGCCGTCGTATCGTACAAGCCGACCGCCCAGCTGCTGACCTATGCCAGCTATTCGCGCGGTTATAAGGCTGGCGGGTTCAACCTCGATCGTTCGGCGCTGAAATCTCCGATCGTGCCGTTCGGCGGCCAGGCGGGTGCGCAGGCACTGGTCGGCAACCTTCAATTCGATCCGGAAACGGTCAACGCGTACGAACTCGGTGCGAAATTCTCGTCCCGCCAGCTGTCGGTCAACGTCGCGTTGTTCCGCCAGGAGTTCAAGAATTTCCAGCTGAACACGTTCAACGGCACGGTCTTCCTGGTTCAGAACGTCGATGGCTGTAAGAATCTGGTAGGCGGCAGCGCTGCCGACAACGATCTGAGTGCGGCCACCGGCACCTGCGCGGCGAGCGACGTGACTTATGGCGTCCGGGCGCAAGGCTTCGAACTCGAAGCGGCGTTGCGCCCCGCGCGCGACGTCAGCGTCGGCCTCGGCCTGACGTACAGCGACACGAAATACCGCAGCGATCTGGTCGGCAATCAGAACGGCATCGCGCTTGATCCCGCACTGCGCGTCTTGCCGGGCAAGCGCCTGTCCAACGCGCCGCAGTTCGTGACGACCGCCTCGTTCACCTTCACCCCGCCAATCGGCGACACGGGGCTGTCAGGGCTCTTCTATGTCGATGGTCGCTTGACCGGCGACTACAACACCGGTTCCGACCTGTTCCCGCAAAAGGCGCAGGATGGCTTTCCGGTCGTGAACGGCCGCGTTGGCATCCGCGGTCCGGAGGAAAAGTGGGCTCTCGAATTCTGGGGCCAGAACCTGTTCAACCAGAAGTACGCGCAGGTGGCGTTCAACTCGCCGTTCCAGGCCGGGACCAGCTCGGCGCCGTTCGTCGACCCGCAATATCCGGGTGGCCGCCAGCTCTTCTCCGAGTTCTTGGCCGAGCCGCGCACCTACGGCGTGACTGCGCGCGTCAAATTCTAGGATTACTGATGATGTGACTAGGCGGGGCGGGTGGCGACACCCGCCCCGTTTGCGTTCGCGGCTAGGCGGCAGCCTGCACGGCTTCACCCGCTGCGGCCGCCAGCAAGCGCCCCTCCAGCGTTTTGAGCCGCGCGGGGGTATCAATCTTCTCGCCAATCAGGTCGGTGACGTAGAACGTGTCGACCGCGCGCTCGCCATAGGTCGCGACATGCGCTGAACGGATCGTCACGCGGCTGTCGAGCAGCGCGTGGGCCAGATCGGCCAGCAGTGCCGGACGGTCACGGGCATTGACCTCGATGACCGTATGGCGGTTCGAAGCCTTGTTATCGACGATGACGTTGGCGGCGCCCTGCTTTTCGAGCGCACCGGCAATCGTCCCGGTCAGGCGTTCGAGGCGCGACGCTTCGTCGAACATCCGCCCCATGGGGTCCTGAACCAGGAAATTGTCGAGCGCGAGGCCGTCACGCGTCGTGTGAATGCGCGCATCGATGATCGAGGCGCCGGCCAAGTGAATCGCCCCCGCCAGCCGGTAGAACAGGCCCGGATGGTCGGTCGCGGTGACGGTGACCAAAGTCGCGCCGCGTGCGGGATAGATCGCCGCGCTGACATGCAGCGGTTCGCCCTCTGCTGCCGAGACGTGTCGGGCGTTGGACAACAAGATGTCGTCGGGTTCGGCGATCCAATAGCTTTCGGGAAATTGCCGCGCATATTTGGCAAAGCGCTCCCGATCCCAGCCCAGCGTGTGGCGCAAGGCGGCCTGCTTGGCCTCAATCCGCTCGATCCGGCCGGTCTGCTTGTGGCCGAGGCGCAGGACTTCCTCGGCCGCCTCGTACAGATCGCCGAGCAATTGCCGCTTCCAGCTATTCCATACGCCCGGCCCCACCGCGCGGATATCGACCACGGTGAGCGCGAGGAGCAGGCGCAGGCGTTCGTGGCTCTGCACTTGATCGGCAAAGTCGAGCACGGTCTTGAAGTCGGCGAGGTCGCGCTTGAACGCGGTGGCCGACATCAACAGGTGATGCCGCACCAGCCAGGCGACGGCTTCCGTCTCCGCCGCGCTAAGCCCGAGGCGGGGGCAAAGCTGTTGCGCGACCTCCGCCCCCAGGATGCTGTGATCGCCACCGCGGCCCTTGGCGATGTCGTGCAGCAGTACGGAGACGTAAAGCGCGCGGCGCATCGGGGTTTGCTTGAGGATCACGCTGGCCAGCGGGTGGTCCTGCTGCAGCGCGCCCTGCTCGATCTGCGAGAGCAGCCCCACGGCGCGAATGGTGTGCTCGTCGACGGTGTAATGGTGATACATGTCGAACTGCATCTGCGCGACGACGCGGCCGAAATCCGGAATGAAACGGCCGAACACCGTCGCCTCGTTCATCCAGCGCAGCACGATCTCGGGATTGTGGCGCGACGTCAGTACGTCGAGAAACAGCGCATTGGCGCGCGGATCGTTGCGGACGCTGGCGTCGATCAGCTTGGCATCACGCGCGGCGGCGCGCATCGCCTGCGGGTGGATTTCCAGATTCTGGCGATCGGCCACGGCGAAGAGTTCGAGCAAGCGGACGGGGTCGCCCTGAAACCATTTGTCATTCGGAATCGTCAGCCGGCCGCGATCGAGGATGAAACCCGACAAGGCGCGGGGGCGGCGCATGAAGCCCGACAGCGCGAAGCGGCGCCCCTTTGCGGCCAGGCTGTCATCGAGGTGCGCAAGGAACACGCCGGTCAGGTCGCCAACGGTTTTTGCCTGCAGAAAATAATGCTGCATGAAGCGTTCAACCGCCGAACGGCCGGCGCCTTCGCGGTACCGCATCCGCCGGGCGATCTCGGTCTGGACGTCGAACGTCAGCCGGTCTTCCGCGCGCCGGGTCACGACATGCAGGTGGCAGCGGACCGCCAACAGGAAGTTTTCCGCCTTTTGGAACCGGCGCAGTTCGGGGCCGGTCAGCAACCCCTTGCCGACCAGTTCGGCCACGCTGCCGACGCGATGGACATATTTGCCGATCCAGAACAGCGCGTGGAGATCGCGCAGACCGCCCTTGCCCTCCTTCACATTGGGTTCGACGACGTAGCGGCTGTCGCCCATCCGCACGTGCCGGGCATCGCGCTCGGCAAGCTTTTCGGCAACGAAGGCGCGTGCGCCGCCGTCCACGATTTCGGCATCGAACCGGCGCGAGGCGTCGTCATAAACCGCGCGGTCGCCCCAGACATAGCGCGCCTCGAGCAAGGCGGTGCGGATCGTCAGGTCGGATTTTGCCATGCGGATCATTTCGTCGAGCGAGCGCGACGAATGGCCGACCTTCAGGCCCAAATCCCACAGCAGATACAGAACGGACTCAATGACCTGCTCGGTCCAGCCGGTCTGCTTCCACGGGGTCAGGAAGGCGATGTCGACATCCGAGTGAGGCGCCATTTCGGCGCGCCCATAGCCGCCGACCGCGACGATCGAGAGCCGTTCGGCCGCGCTCGGATTGTGGCTGCGATAAAGCGTGCCGACGATGAAATCATACGCCAGCCGGATAATCTGATCGATCAGATAGGCGCCAGCGAGGGTCGCCCCCCGCCCGTCCTGCGGCACGGTTTCGAGCCGCTTGGCGATCTCGGCGCGGCCGGCCTCGAGCGCGGGCTTGAGGATCGCCACCGCTTCGCCGCGCGTGCTTGCATGGCTCAACGCGTCGGCCAGGTCGCGGCGTCCGATGATCGCGCGGCGTTGGTCGAGAGCGTCGTAGAGCATGGGCTTCTGTAACGCCTCGCTTGACCGGACGCATCAACTCCTTCCTTGATAGCATCGTGAGCCAGATCGATCTCAACGCCGTTGCCCAATCGGGACTGTCCGCACTGCAGCAGGGCGATGCGGTGACGGCCCGGGCGGCGTTCGAGCAGGTCACGGCGGCTGGATCAGCCACGCCCCGGCTCAACCTGCTGCTGGCCCATGCCTGCCATCGGCTTGGCGACAAGGCCGCCGCTGCAACCGCGCTTGACGCCGTCCTCGCCGCCGAGCCGCGCAACATCGAGGCGCTGATCCTGCGGGGCGATGTCGCCGAGGACGATCGAACGGCTAGCGCCTTTTATAGTTTTGCGCTCTCCAGTGCGCAGGGCGCCAATCCCACGCCGGCCATCGCCGCGCGGCTGCAGCATGCGCAAGCCGCGCTGGAGGCCGCCAATGGACGGATGCTCGGGCATTTGCGCGACGTTACGGCAGGGCACGACGCAGGACCGCGATTTGCGGAGGCGGTCGAAATCGTCGCAGGTGCCAAACAGCCCTATGTCCAGGCGCCGACGAGCTTTTTCTATCCCGGTTTGCCGCACACCCAGTTTTTCGAACCCGCCGATTTTGCCTGGGCGGCGGCGCTCGAGGCCAATGCACCGCAGATTCGCACCGAACTTGAAGCGGTCCTGGCGAGCGACGCGGGTTTGCGCCCCTATGTTGAAAGCGAGCCCAACCGTCCGAACCGCGGCCACGAGCTGATCGGTGATCCGAGCTGGAGCGCGTTCCATCTCATGGAAAAGGGCAAACCGGTCGCAGGGAACGCCGAACGCTGCCCGGCGACGATGGCGGCGCTCGCCGATCTGCCGATCCCGCGAATTGCCGGACGGTCGCCGATGGCGCTGTTTTCGGTCCTGAAAGCGGGAACCCACATCAAGCCGCACAACGGCATGATCAACACCCGGCTGATCGTGCATTTGCCGTTGATCGTGCCGCCCGGTTGCGCGCTGCGCGTCGGCAACGACGCGCGAGAGGTCGAGGCGGGCAAGCTCATGATCTTTGACGATTCGATCGAACATGAAGCATGGAACCGCAGCGATGCGACGCGCGTCGTCCTGTTGTTCGAAATTTGGCGGCCCGAACTGAGCACGGCAGAACGTGAAGCCCTGACCGCGCTGTTCGAAGCGATCGGCAGCTACGCGTAATTCGAGCGCAGGATACGGGATGACGCGCAACTTGCCCTGTGGTCAGCGTTGGTCATGACGCATGTTCTCGACCGCCCGATCTGGCACACGCTTAACGGCGCGCATTTGGCGCTGGGGATGGGCGGGCCATTGGCACGGCGCTTCCGGCCTGACATCCACATCCTCGGGGCGGCTGCCCATGATGGCCCGGCAGCGCAAACATCGCTCGCGTCGCTTGTACCGGCAGAGGGCGAACTGGGCGTGGTCGAGCCGGTTCCGCCGCCGCCGCTCACGGGGGGGCG
>Ga0310811_10005883_pt1 | contig 15593 bp, 15 predicted proteins | sample YCmetagenome_FD_207642 | JGI IMG/M metagenome (GOLD analysis project Ga0310811, IMG submission 207642) | Soil microbial communities from experimental microcosm in Duke University, North Carolina, United States - YC | ecosystem: Engineered > Artificial ecosystem > Soil microcosm > Unclassified ...
ACGCCCCCTGGTTTTCGGGCGTATCGGGCATCGAGATCATGGTTCCGTCCACGATCTTCACGATGCGTCCCTTGAGCCATTGCTCCCGCTTGAGGGTGTTGCGCTCCAGGGTCCAGCTAATCTGCCCGGCGATCAGCCGCAACAACTCCGGAGCCAATCGCGCCCGCGCCTGACAGTAGGCACTCGCACTCAAGGAGCCGCTGCGATCTTTTTGCGTCCATCTCCACCAAGCCTCCACCTTGCGCACCACTTCCCGGCAGGATGTTCCCGGGGTCATCACCTGTGCCACGAACGCCCAAAACGTGACCTTCGGCGGCAGATCCCGGCTACCCAACCTCCAGCTTCTCGTAGGCCACCGGAACATCAGCAAGAACGACACTCCCATCAAAGATTGGATCGATCGACTCCCCTCTGAAAGGCGCAACTCGTTTTTTGCGGAGAATTTCTTCCCGCCTGGAATCGGGCTCGAATTCAATGACTTCCCGAAATTTTATGAGGCCCGAAAGAAGCTTTTGAAGGAGGCGTTGCGGCGAGTCCTTGCGATGGCGCACGCCACTGAGTTGGACACAAGTTCATCAGACGAATCGATCGACGAGCGTCTTGCCGAGGTGGATGCCGAGGATTTAAACGAGGCCGGAACTCTCTAGACCTTTCGTGGATTTTACTTATGGCATACAAAGGCCCCAAACCCGGCAAAAGCCCTCGTCCCGAGGACGAAGAACAATTGCTTCAAGAGTTTTTCGACTTCTGCGAACAGAGCTATGCCGATGACCCAAAGGCTCTAAGCATCAAACTCCCGAGGACGGAATTTGCCGCAGCTCTCAATCGCATCGAAAAACTCATCAAGTCTGAGGCAACCAAGCTTACGAAAGATAAACGCATGCAGGCCTTTCTGAAAATGGCAGCGCTGCCACCTGGACTGGTCCCGTTTCTTCCCGATGAGGTTCGCGTTTATTGTTTGCTCATCAATGCGCTCAAGCAGTGGGTTTCCTCGCAGTCCCTTGCTACCGATGGAATTATTTTCGGAGGCAATCTCAGAAAAAGAGTGCGTGCCTCCGCCAAACAATGCGTGGTCAGTGGTGAGACACTAACCTATCAGGCGGTCGAGTTACACCACGTCGTCCGCGATGGCCGCCCGCCCATTCCCCTCAGTCACAAGGGACACTCCAAGGTGGATCGTCAATTTCGCCCGGAACTCACTGACGAGGTTGGTTGCGCTCTAGCAAAGCTCCGGAAAGAAAAGAACACGTCCTGGAAAGATGTGCTCGCGGCTATCGAGCACGAAAGCGGCTTTGCGGTCGGCACGACAAGTCGCCACACGAAACTCGGAGAGGCTGTGCTCGAAACTACCTGCAAGTCCGCCAGCGAACTTCTCGAATGGGCGGAAGAGTCGGGATTGAAGGAAACTCTCGAGGAAAGGTAGCAAACTCCCTCAATGGACGCCCTTTGCCTGTTCTAGATCAGTTTCAGCGAGGCCGAATCTGTGGAGTCGCTGGAGAACGAAGGACCGGCGGGCAGACGAAGTCGTTGCGGATGCCGGACAAGCTGAGAGCAGTGGAGCTGGTGATTCGGATTCATGGGTTGGACGAGCCGGAGACGATGAAGCATTCCAGCGAGGAACCGATCGTGGTCAGAATCGGCGGGGAATGAGGTGAAATTCGACGCGGAGACTCGGAGAATGGGAGACTCGGAGACGTTGATCAGCGGAAGAATGATCCGGCGACCTAGGCACCTTCCCTCGTCTCCGAAGCTCTGTTTTGTGTCAATAGTGAGGACCGCCCCCTTGATCGACCCGCGCCCCCTTGATCCAACGTACGCTCGCGAGAATGGGCAATTACACTCGTCGGAGCGGGCGGCGGCACAGATTAAACCAACATAAAAGTGCTCGGCTCTTGGGTAAGCTTGGAAATGTCCAGACGGTTGAGCAGAGCGGCGGTGATCGGACGTTTAGCGTCCCAAAAGATGTGAGACAAAAAGAAATCCTTGGCCTCCGGTCCATTCAACAAAGCCCCTAGTTTCTCCGCTTCCTCCTTGTCTTTCGCTGGCACAAAGTAGCTCGCGTCGTCCACCATAACCGGCTTTCCGGCGATGGGTGGGAGGACGGTGAATTGCAGCTTTTTGTAAAGACCGCTGATGGCGATTTTGTAGCGCGTGAAGGAATAATCTCCAATTCCGAAGACGGCGAAGCGGGCTCGACTTTTGTAGATGCTGCTCCCCCGGGCATCTAACGTGTCTCCATGCTTCTCCAGATAGGCCCACGTCTTCGGGGCCTTCTTCGCAATCACACTCGTGTCATCTTTCACGCTTTGCTGGGTGACCAGCACGAAGCGCGGCTCCTTCGTGAACCCTCTGGCCACGTCGGAGGTCTTGAAGAACGGGAACATGAATTCGTCCTCAAGTTCCACCAGCTCTCCTAGCCCGTTTTTGTAACGGCCGCCCTCCTTCGTGAATTCAAAGACGGCTGAACAGTCGTGTTTGATCCCGCTGCGCCAGCTTTTCGGTTTTCCCTGCGCGGCGAGTTGTTTTGTCCGTTCGTAGGCGTCGAGGTCGGCAACGATTTCACCCCCACGAAAGCCAATACGCTTGCAGCCCGACTCCCAAGAAAGAGACGGATAGACCTCCGCCTCCTTCGAGGTCGGCACGCCGAAGTCCATTACAAAGAAACATGCGTCCACCGCAGCTCCGAAGCTTTTCAGTGCGTTGATTCCAAACAACGCGGCCCGCTTGACCTTCAGGTTGCGGCTCCATGCGTAGAAGCAAATCTTCCTCGCCACGGCAGTCTTCACGAGCATAGCAATCTGGCCGGTCTTTCCGTTCATCGTTTCGGCCAAGCGAATCAGTATCCACTCGGAAATGTCGAAGTTGCTCTTGCCAGTCATGGCGTCGTAACCAGCAAAGCCAAGGAAGTTCGTCCGCTCAGGCCGGTTCTCGCTACCCAAAGCGCCCAAAGCTGCGTTCGTTACCCACGGCGGGTTTCCGATCACGAGGATCGGTTGTGGTAGGCCGTCGAAAAGCTTTTGCCAATCCGTCTGGAAAAAATCGCCCTGCCGGATCGAGGCCCGGGATTCGTTTTGGAATCTCTCCCGAGCTAGGTCGGCATAAGCTTTCTGCAACTCGTAGCCGACCAGGTGTTGAGCGTCCGGAAAGACGATGCCGCCGGCGGCGAGGAATTGGCCCTTTCCGCAAGTCGGCTCGACGATCGAGCGGGGTAACGCTTCGTCGTCCCTGAGCAGCGTGGCAGCTTCCAAAGCCAGCGACTCCGGCGTCTGGAAATCGCCGAACTCAGCGACCTCTTTTGTCTTCGCCATCTACTTGATTTTGAGGACGCCCGCGACCACACCGGCTTGCGCCATGGCCCGCTTATATTGGAGCCTCCATTGCAGAGCATTGGAGATCGTGAGACACCCAACAACGAGCTTGGTAGGGTCAGCTAGCAAATCGGTGGCGATGTTTTTAAGCTCGATGGCGTCGCATGGGAGATTTTTGTCGCTCATGAAGGCGATCAAATCATCCTCGTTCCCCTGATTGTTCAGGATGGCCTGCAAACCAGAGGTCATCTGGAAGTCGGCTGTCTTGGAGGAATCGACGAAGACTACCTGCTGAATATCGAGGTTGCCCGTGGAGGTAGCTGGGTCGTCTTTTTTGGCGTAGACAAAGACGAGGAGGCTATATCCCAGTCCGTAGATTTTTTGCCGGGCCGACTTATACGGGCACGACGATTGTGGCTGCTGGATTGAGGTGACCTTGATGTCCACGTTGAGCGCCGGGAGGTCGATTCCGGACGCGGAATTGCCGGCCGCAAAGCTATAGTGGAGGGCGAGATCAGCGGTGAACTTGTGCTCGACGTAGGTGCCTACGGCTTTACCGTCCGTGGCCCCGTAAAGGCTGGGCTCCCAGTGCGTCGATTCTACGTCAGCGAAAATGCGGGCCTGCTTGATGAGTTCTTCGACCGTAAGAGGAGGTAGCATGTTCCGATTTTTATCAGTCCCGCGAGTCTTGAAAAGAGTGGAGAAGGCCTATTTTACGTAGTCGCTAGAAAGGAATACTTTCCCATTGAACGGTTCGGATCGATGGATTCGCGCTCATCTAGAACACCCTCGTCACGCAGGTGCTAGACGAAAATAATTCCGCCATCGTTCAAGCGATGACCGCCGACGCCTTGACGGTCGTGATTGTTCTAGATGGCGTCGGCATTAATTTCCAGCTCCGCCCCGAGGTCAGTGCGAACAGGACGAATTATTTTGTTTGCCAGCTAATTAGGTGACAAGTGAAGATCATCTTCCGCTGCACATTCTCTCATCATCTACAGCATCATCGCAGCTCGACCAACCCACATATTGTATGACATTTTCACCGCACCACCACCTGTGGTAGAGACTCTCACGTCATCGTTGACATTCGATGAAGAGTTGATATGCTGACTTCAACCAAATCTTTTGGTCTGATTCCCACGGCGGGAAAAATATACAGCCGGATCTTGATTCCGTAGGATTTGTCCGAACGTATCAAAAATCCCACTCGGGCCCTGACGTAACCGTGCAAGCCCGGGAATCTTTCCGAACTCGGAGAGTAAATCGTCCTGGAGCAATCCAGCGAGGTTAGCGGGGATGCGCATTGGCATGGACGACCGGGAGCGCAAATGAACCGCTAGAAACGTCTAAGGGGCTGTCGACAACGGAGACGGATGCCACCAATGACACCTTTCCCGGCAACGGGCGAGGTGCGTCAGCGGACCGCGCTCTTCCAAAGCCGGATTCTCACCCCGAAAAGAAGCAATAAGCCTCCGTGGGCTTGGAAACATAGACCTTCCAAAGGGCTTAAAAAACGGGGCCCCTCGCCATTTTTTTCGCGGATCACCGTGCCGCCCCGCTCCCGATGAGGCTACGGCTCTGTGAGACGTCAAATTACCCCTCGCCATCGCTCGGTAGGCTCTTCCGCAGTCGCGCCGTACCAGCCGACATTGCCCTTTTTACAGGAGCGCGGGCCCTCCGACCGATGCATCGAAACGAATCACAGAATTTGATGCCATATCGGCCGACCGCACGCGCGCCCCGACCCACTTCTTCCATCGCGTTTGCCCGCCCGCCCCGTCCCATGCGTTCGTTCAGATCGGCGGGCTGAGACACCACCGTCATCACCAAAGCGATTCCCTCCCGCTAGACGGGACGACTTGAACCGAAATACTCAGTTGATCAACTTCGCCCCAGGGAGCCTCGCCCAACATTCGCCGCCACTTCATCGCACCATGAGCGTGCCGCCATTTATGCGTTCTGGCGGATTCATTTTCCCTCTGCGGTTTCGTTCTTGCGCAATCTTTTATTGGAGTCATGCCCCCTACGCGCCATGTCAAATCAACAAGAAATTCAATGCAGTCAGCCACCCGCATCCTAGGCTTGGCCTCAAGTATGAGAAGTGTAGATTATGCGACACTAGTGTCACATTTAATCAGAGATAATTGACATATCTTCTATTTTCGCATTTCAATGAGAGCATGAGTCAGGGACTTTACATTCCTTCAACGTCCGTCAGCCACGCGCTCAAAGGCTCTGAAAAGTGGGGCGATTCTGCCGACATTGGCTTCGCCTTGATTCCAGATTTACTTATCAGAAATCAGGCCGAACTCGGCATGACCGCCACCGAACTTGTCGTGCTGATCAACGTGGTCATGCACTGGTGGTACTCCGACAGAAATCCTTTCCCTAGTAGCGTTACTATAGCCAAACGGATGGCCATGGATCGCAGGACAGTTCAGCGGGCCTTGTCGAAACTTGAAAAACTCGGCCTGCTCGGCCGGAACCTTGGCGCTCAAATCACCAAGACTCAACGCGACAAAACAACCTACGACCTTTCACCCCTCGTGAGACGGCTTAATGAACTCGCGCGAAAAGACCCTGCTTTTTACCGTAAAACCCGGGAGGGCCATGCGAAATTGTAATCACAGGAAAGCCGCCTCCGGACGGGAGGCGGCTTTCGTTATTTTCCCTGACAGGCATCGCCCCGGTCAGGGGACAACCATCGGTACAGGGAGGGTGACTGGACATCATCACTTTCATAGGACTCCCGGTGGCCGTCAAGACCAAGGGGCGGCTATAGCTAGAAAGGAAATCGCCCATTATGGACGGCTCCAAATTTACGCACGAATCCGACGGCGAATATATCTTCGTCAAATCGTTCTGGCATGCCAAGGCTCAGCGCCGTGTTTACGCACCGCCAGGCAAAGCATTTCGGTTCCGAATTCGACGTAAGAATTAACGGGCTGCGCGGCTTGTCACCGCGCAACCCATCATTGTCGGATGACAACCAGTCAAGCGGGCCCACTGGGACGCTCTTCATAGTGCCATCACGCGTTTAAGCACCGTTAACATGGATTTCTATGATCGGAGCGTCAAGAGCGGCCAGCACCATTAAACCGAGGAGGTTCTCATGGCCAACAAAGCCAAAAATGAGGTCACTTCTGCCCGTGTTGCCAGCCGTGCAGGTCGGATCTTGAGCGATCCGAGTTCTACGGCGGCAGAACGCAGCGTTGCCGCTTCTGCTTTGACGCAGCGTCAAGGCAAGAAGCGATAGCTACAGTCACGGTGTCCAAGCGAATCTTGGGCACCGTGATTCTGTTTATCATCACTGGGATGAAAGTATAACAGACTGGTTATTGGCCACACATCGCTTTTCGGCGTGACGCGGGAGTACCAGCCAAAGCGACAGGCATTGAAGCGGGCGACACATCGGCCGAAACCATCCTCCTCGCCACCCCGAGCACACTTGAAACTACCCCCGCCGAGAGCGTTTGCGTCTCACGGCATCTGTTCCCAGAACTTCTTCGACACTGAGGCCGAGGGCACATGCAATCTTGAAAACGGTATCCAGAGTGGCCCCCTCTCCCGAGGTCTCAAGCTTGTGAGCCAGTGATTTCGTAATCCCGAGCTTGGTTGCAAACTGCGCGTAACTCATCTCTCCTCGAAACGCCTTCATCTGCTCCGAGAAAGACTTGGTGACGGGATTGGACACAGAAATCTCATACCCGGACAATCGTCCATATTTTTGGACATTTGTCGTTGCTTTATCGAATCGTCATCCCTTCATTTGGGGTGATGAACGAAACCCCGGATGAGACGACGCTCCTCTTTACGATTGAACGGTCATCGGACCGGTCGGTGCGCGCTCATCCCGAGGCCCTCGTCAGGCAGGTGCTGGACGAAAACAATTCCGCTCTCGCTCAAGCGATGACCGCCGGTGCGTTGACCATCGCGGTCATTTCAGATGGTAGCGGCATTGAATTCCTGAGCACGACCACGGGGCTGGTGCGGTTCATGATTGGCGGACGGAAAGAACTTCTGGAGGAGGCACGGTTTTTCCTGGATTGGGAGAAGCGGACCTTGGAGTTGCGGCCAACCACGGATAGCACGGAGGACACGGATAGAAGAAAAATAGAAGTCTGAAGGAAGAAGGATGAAATCCTGACTGGGAGCCGCTGATTGCGCCGCGTCCTTCCCGGAATCGATTCGCGCAAGGCGGAATTTTTAGCCCGACGCCCCTTTGTCGGGGTTTGAAGGGGACAGTTTTTCGATGAGTAGGCCGGCTTCCCGGCAAAAGTCGCGGGCGTTTTTTGGCGTGGCTTCCTCGACAAAGATGAAGTCGTTGCTCGACCCCGGTTTTTTGGAGAAAAGTGGAATTCCGATTGCCGCCTCGCACATCACCATGGAGTGGGCCCATCGCTGCTTCATCAGGTCGCCCTCGGTCGAGGCCTTTAGCATGTCCCGACTGAGCTTCGGGCCTTCTGAAGCCAAGCCACGGCCTCGCCAGGGCTGGTGGTGGGAGGAGGGTCGGATGTCGGACTCCTCGTTCCCTGGGTATGGCTCCCAAAAGCGGAGCGCCGCGCATTGAGGACCGCGCTTTTCAGGTCGAGGAAGCTATTGATCCACTTCGCGTCACTGGTGGCGAAAAGCGGGCCGGACTGGGCTCGGGTCGGATGAATCGTGGCCGCGAAAAGGAGCAAGACCGAGCAGAACGCCAACCACCTAGATACCGTCTTCATAAGATTGCGAACGGACTGGGCATGGAAAGGCAGAAGTCAGAAGGAAGAAGGAAAAAATCCCTACGGCTTATGCCGTGATCGAGAAATGCCGGTTGGGACGAGAGGTTCGCCATTTGGAGCGGTATTTCACCATCCAGTCAACGAGGGCGTGCTCGAAACCGATGTCGTGTCCGGCTTTCTCACTCTCAAGCCATTTGTGGCGGAGGACTTCGGTTCTTTCCTCAAGATACTCCCGATAGAGAGATGATCCGACGAGCAACTCGGTAGATTGGAGCATCCCCCGCCTTACGAGAACATGGCGCGTCCGTCCATCGGGAGAGACCCTCGCCCGCCGCTCGGGGCAGAGGTTCAGATGCGCCATCGGCGCATCCCACCTCGGAGCCCATCTGCATGCGGAAATACCCCGACGGCCTCGTCAGGGGGAAATATCGCCGCATCGCGCGGGCGCCGGGGGCGTAACGGATTTCTGAAGTCTCAATTCATCACACCCAAAAACCATCACATCATGAAATCCGACGATCTCTCCTCTCCCTCAGTCGACGAAACAGCACCTTCCTCGGTGGGCCGACGGGCCTTTCTGGGACGGGCCTCCCTATTCGGCGCCGTGGCGGCGTTCACTCCGGCGGCCCTCCTGCTGGGCACCCGGGATGCGGAGGCGGAAAGCTCGACGGCGTTGTCGACGGACCTCGCGGTCCTGAACTTCGCCCTCAATCTCGAGTACCTCGAGGCGGAATATTATCTCCATGGCGTGTATGGGAGCGGGCTGTCCGGAGGGGAGACCACGGGCAGCGGCGCGCGCGGAGAGGTGGTCGTGGAAAGCGGGGCGGTGAACTTCGAGACGAAGGCGATCCAGCAATATGCGACGGAGATCGCCGAGGACGAACACGACCATGTGCGGGTGCTGCGACATGCGATCAAGCACGCGGGAGGAACTCCGGCCGCGCGCCCGAAGATCGATCTGCTCAACAGCTTCGTCGGCTTGGGCAACCTGATCGGCGTGCCGAACTTCGACCCCTTCGCGAACGAGGTGAACTTCCTGCTCGGAGCGTTCATCTTCGAGGACGTGGGGGTGACGGCGTACAACGGAGCGGCTCCCCTCATCTCGCGCAAGAGCATCCTGGGCTATGCCGCGAGCATCCTCGCGGTGGAGGCGTACCATGCGGGATCGGTGCGCACGCAGCTCTACGCCCTCGGGAACGAAACCCAGACGCTGGCCGGCCGGATCTCGCAGGTGCGGAGCAGCCTGGGCGGGGGCCGCGACCAAGGCATCAGCCTGAACGGGACGGCGAACATCGTCCCGACGAATTCGCAGGGGCTCGCCTTCACCCGCACGACGCGCCAGGTCCTGAACATCGTCTATGGCAAGGTGGGAGCGTCGAGGGGGCTGTTCTTCCCGAACGGCCTGAACGGAGCGATCACGAAATAAGACGATAGACGCCCGCGGGAGGCGAAACTCCCGCGGGTGGCTCCCCCTTCCCTCCAAATCCGGGGAGCGGATAGTCGGGAATACCGGAACACTCGGGATAGCCTGTGCGCAGCACAGCCTGACTCCGGGCCGCCTACGCGGGACTCCAGGGAGCGGGCTGATATCGAAACTCGGGGGTGCTGGGGAATTCCCGCATCGCCATATGGAAGACGGGGGTCGTGGAGGACGACATGGGCGGGACGATCCAGTCCCAGCGCGCGGAGACCTCGCGGTGGGCCGCTTTTTCGCGGGCGAGAAAGCGGACGAATTCCTCGGAGGCGGTGTGATGGTCGACCATGCGGACGCCGGCCTGCTCGAAGGAGTGGAGGACGGTGAGGTTGAGCTCGAGGAGGACGCGATCCTTCCACAGGGTGGCGGGGCGGGTGGCATCCAGCCCGAGGCGGGCGGCGAGCGTGGGAAGGAGGTCGTAGCGGTGGGGATCGGTGAGATCTCTGGCGGCGATCTCGGTGCTCATGTACCAGCCGTTGAACGGGGCGGCGGTGAAGTCGGTGCCGGCGACGTGGAGGCCCATGTCGCTGATGACGGGAACGGCGTACCAACGGAGCCCGAGCTCGCCGAACCACGCGTAATGAGGGTGGCGGAGGCTGACCTCGCGCACCAATCCGGGAGGAAGGGGAAAGAGGCGCGGGCGCTCGCGGGCGCCGGCGACGATCCAGGGCAGGAGATCGAAGGCGGTCCGCTCGGACGGGGGCTGCCAGCCGAGCTCGAGCGCCGCGCGGGTGAAGGCGGCATTCCTGGGATCCCCAAGGATGGCGCCGCCGCGGGAACGATACCCGGCGTAGCCGCAGAGCTGGTGATTCCAAATACGGGGCGCGTGGCCGCCGGCGGTGGCGGGGGCAAAGACGGTGAGGATGCTGCGCACGCGGCCGTCCCCCTGGGCAAGACGAAGGTGCTCCTCGAGGCTGCCGACGATGTCGGCCGCGCGCTCCAGATGGCGCGCGTCGCGGACCTGCAGGGATCTCCAGTGCAGACGACCGATGCAGCGGGAGCTGTTGCGCCAGGCGATCCGTCCGGCCCAGGTCAACTCCCGCGCGGTCAGGGAGGGCGCCGCCCCGGCACGGGCAGCATCGCTCAAGAGGATCCGTCGCAAGGCGGCGGTCTCGGGACTGGAATGGGCCTCATCCAGGAAGCTCCATCCATCGACCGGCGGCAAGGTGGGCGGCGGGGAAACAGCCGACGCGTCGTGGTGGGAGTGGAACGGGCATTTCGACATGAGCGAAGGGACTGTAAACTAAACAGGACTTACAAGATTTACAGGATTTACAGGACAGGGGGATTCTCAAATGGGCTGAGGAGAGGAGGAATGCCACCAAGTTTCATGCGGCCCTTGCGCGCGGGATCATCCGGCGGACTGACGGCGAAATAAAAGTTTTCGCACTAGTCGAAAGCTGATTCAATGTAAATGGTCTCATGAACAAATGGCGCCAATTTTTAGGATACGGTTTCCGGGGTGCCCGCTCGGAACAGCCGCTCTTCGCAAGATCATCACAACGAACTTGGCCCCCGGATACGGGAGCTACGGGAAGCGGCGGGACTGTCTCTCGAAAAACTGGCGGTGAAACTCCAGAAAGACGGATGGGACGTGGGCCGAGTCGTCCTCTCGAACATCGAACTCCAGCGCCGATTGTTGACCGACGTGGAAATTCGAAAAATTCTCAAAGCCCTCGGCAAGAGCTGGCGCGATCTCTAGCGGAGGTCAAATGAAACGGGTGCTCGTCGTGGAAGACAGCGAGCCTTGCCTGCGTATCTGCCGGATCGTCCTGACGCATGCGGGATTCGACGTTGACGAGGCTCGGTCGGCAATGGAAGCAATCGTCGCCATCCGCGAGCGACTCCCGGACAAACTTGTGTGCGATCTATTGCTCGGCAGAGGACGCAGCGGCTACGATGTGGTGACGGAATTCCGGCAAGCGGGCGGGACTGGCTGCGCAGTGGCGGTGACTGCGCTGATTCAACCGGAAGTCGAACAACGAGCCCGTAATGTGGGCTTTGACGCCTTCCTGCTTAAACCCTATGCGCCGCATCGCCTAGTCGACCTCTTGAGCGGGGAAATGAGCCGGAAGTCACGTTCTTGAAAGGATTTCGTCGACCGCCAAACCTGCCCTGCCCCTGCCCTCGGTCGCCGGCCAGGCGGTGAAAAATGGTAACTCGGACTACAGAAAAAGCCCTCCTTTCCCCCGGCCAGAAATTTTCCAATAAATATACCCCCTTAATTTCGTGTTTAAAAGCGTCAGACTATCCGGTAAAGAACCTAAAGCGTTTTCCCGATGGCTTCCGCGACGATCAGAAACCTGTCTCTGGATTCCCATCCACGACTGCTCGTGGTGGAGGATGTCCCTGACGCTGTTAATCTTCTAAGCCGCCTTTTAGCGGGCGCAGGCTATCGCGTGGTCTCTGCTTTCTCCGTGGAAGGTGCGATGAGGATCCTGGACACGACACCGATCGACCTCGCGATCTGCGACGTAATGCTTCCAGACGGCTCGGCTTTCGACATCCTGCCCACACTCGAGAAAAAACATATAGCGACAATAGGGATGAGTGGTTTCCCGTCCCGGTCCGAATCGGAAGAGATCGCCCGGGGAAGTTTCGTGCAATTCATTCTGAAGCCGGTGCCGTTCGAGATCCTGCGCGAGGCGATTACGCAGGCATTGAGAGGCAGGGCGGAAAGGTAGAAGTCAGAAGGAAGAAGGAAGAAACGGTTAGAGGCATCGCCGCTCGCTCGCTCAAGCCGCTCCAACTTTCGGAGCGTTGGAAACAGCTTCATCCAGAGCAGGGCGACGCGGGGGCGTCGCAATTCGAAGCGGGGACACGGAGACCCGGGGACACGGAGAGAAGAAAGACGGGGACAACGTTTTTGCGTGGGCTATTGCCTCGCTCATTCCCATTCGGCTCGCCCCTCGGGCTGCGCTTTGCGCAGGCTATGCTTCGGTGGCCTCCCGGCCATTGCCTCCTTCGCTCCATGCTCATGTCGCCCTTTCGGGCTGCGCGTTGCGCAGGCGATCCCGAACGCCCCCGCGTTCCGGTATTCTCCCTTCGGGCTACACTTTGCGTAGGCTATCTCGAGCGTTTTGCCTCTCCGATTCCCATCGGCTCGCCCCATGGGCTGCGCTTTGCGCAGGCGATCCCGAACATTCCCAATGTTCGGTATTCAATGTTCGGTATTCAATGTCCGGTATTCACGGGCACGTGGTCACCGAGGCGAAACGAAGACCTATGGACTTTTGAAGTCGACTAGGTCTTCTCAACCTTCCAACCGTTCTAAATTTCTCAACGTCGGGAATAATTTCATCCAAAGCAGCGCAATGGCGATAGTCCCTAGCCCGCCTAGCACGGCGGCGGGCATCGCGCCTAGAAACGCGGCCGTGAGGCCGCTTTCGAATTCGCCCAGTTGATTCGAGGCGTTGATGAAGAGGAAGTTCACGGCGCTGACGCGGCCGCGCATTTCGTCGGGGGTGGCGAGCTGCACGAGGGAAATCCGGATGACCATGCTGACCATGTCGGCGGCGCCCATCAGGGCGAGGGCCAGGAGTGACAGCCAGAACCAATGCGAGAGGGCGAAGACGAGGGTGGCGGCGCCGAAGGCGATGACGGCCTGGAACATGCGCATCCCCACCCTCCTCTGGATGGAGCGCCGCGCGAGGAAACCGGCCATGAGGAGCGCGCCGATGGCGGGGGCGCCGCGCAGGACGCCGAGACCCCAGGGGCCGGTGTGCAGGATGTCGCGGGCGTAGATCGGGAGCAGGGCGGTGGCGCCGCCGAGGAGGACGGCGAAGAGGTCGAGGGAGATGGTGCCGAGGATGGCGGGATGCCGCCGGACGAAGCCGACGCCGGCGAACAGGGCGCGCAAGGTGGGTGGTTCCTTCGCGGCGATCACGCGCTCGAGGTGGATGGCGCCGATGAGCAGAGCGGCGGCCAGCCAGCAGACGGTCATGACGGCGTAGGGCAGGCCGGGCGCGACGGCGTAGGCGAGGCCGCCGAGGGCGGGACCGCAGATGGTGGCGATCTGGAAGGAGCCGGTGGAGAAGGCGGTGGCCTTTTGCAACAGGCCCTCGGGCGCGACGCCGGGGAGCAGGGCGGCGACGGCGGGGCTCTCGAAGGCGGTGGCGGTGCCGAAGACGGCGACGGCGGCGAAGATCTCAGGGACGGTGAGCCAGCCGGCGTAGGTGCCCCAGGCGAGAATGGCGGCGACCAAGGTGGACAGGAGCTGGCAGGCCTGGACGACGCGCCGGCGGTCGTACCGGTCGGCGGCGTGACCGGCGAGGAAGACGAGGATGGCGGTGGGAAGGAACTGCACGAGCCCGACCATGCCGAGGTGGAAGGGGCTATTCGTGAGCGCGTAGACCTGCCAGCCGACGGCGACGGCGGAGATCTGGCTGGCGAACTTCGAGAAACACCGCGCCAGGAAGAAGAGCAGGAAGGGGCGGTGGCCGAAGAGAGACATTTCAATTTTGGATTTTGGATTTTCGATTTTGGATTTTTTCCAGGATTCAACCGCGATACCGGAGCCCGAGCGGAAAGGCTGATGGAAGAAGTCAAAAGGATGAAGTGGAGAAATGCCGGTGGAATCGGATGTGATTAACCGCCAAGGGCACAAAGATGGATGCTGAAGGTTCCGGGGCTTTGCGCTCCGTACCTCTGGGCAGGCCTCCTGATTGCCTCGGTGCCGAATACTTGCCATACTGGACGATGATCAAACGCTTCGCTCCTCTTCTCCTCGTCGCGACTCTGGCCCTTGCCGGTACGGTGCAGGCGGCTCCAGCCAAGAAAGCGACCGATGTCTTTGCGGAATTCAAGGGATCCTTCAAGGGGTCGGCGAGTTTCGTGGTGTCGCCTGGCGAATCGGCTCTCACCGGCTCGGGCACGCTGGTGGTCTCGGGCCCGAAGAATGGCAGGTCGATCACGCTGAACTTCGCGGGAACGGTCGCGAGCGGAGCTACGGTGTCGCCGTACTCGAATACGATCACGATTTCGAAGAACGGGGCCTACACCGCCTCGGCGGGGGTCTTCAACCTGGTCAACACGGCCACGCTGCCTTTCTCCGGGAGGGTCTCGATCAAGAAGAAAACGATCTCGGGCAGCGGCGCCTTCACGCTGGTGGACGCACCGGCGACGGTGACTTTTTCGATTCAGTCGCACACAAGCGGCAAGAAGCGCACACTGACGATCAACTACCTCGTGACGAACTCTTTTGCCTCGTTCCCCTTCCAGTTCGTCGTGACGGGGAAAGCGAAATGAGAAAGGTAGAAGGATAGCGGAAAGGCTGAAGGAAGAAGTCAGAAGGATGAAAATCCTGAGGGCATGATACGAAACTCTCTCTCTGGATCTTGATCCTCGATATTGAAACTGAGAGGCTGCGGGCGTGAAATCCTTTCTGTCGCGGCTGCGGGCCATCTTCCGAAAATCGGACCCGGCGCCACGGATCTGGACCCGATGGGTGCCGTAAGAAAGGGGACGAAGGACCGGGCGGCGAAGCCGTGGTTCGTCTACATGCTCCTTTGCTCGAATGGGGGTCTCTACACCGGCATCGCGACGGATGTAGAAAAGCGCCTACGGGTTCACAATGCGGGGAAGGGATCGGCCTATGTGCGGGCGCATCGGCCGGCGACATTGCTGGCCTTTGTCGCGTCGGAGAACCGGTCGGCTGCGTCTGTCCTGGAGCATGAGGTCAAGGCCTTGAGCCGGGCCCGGAAGCTGGCGCTGGCGAAGACCTGGGGCTCGAGAAAGGTAGAAGTCAGAAGGAAGAAGGATGAAATTCCTGATTCCACCACTGGATAAAAACCGCAGATCACACGGAGAGCCGCGGTTCATTTTCCGTCGGTGCTGCTTCCCTTCTTCGCCGCGTCCCCGTTTCGGACGGCAAAGATCCCCTCTCTGCGCAATCTGTGCTCTCTGCGGTTTCTTTGACTCCTTCCCGGTCTACGGTTCCAGTCGGGTCCATCGGTGCCATTCGCGGTTGATTCGGAATTTTGATTCGTTTTTGGTTGCGCAGGAACGACAACACCTTACACTCCCCTCTCCCGATTCCTCGAATCGCAGGTATAGGGCGCGGTTAGCTCAGTGGTAGAGCACTGCCTT